>Ga0181563_10000992_pt1 | contig 27928 bp, 17 predicted proteins | sample 011ome_25_FD_133759 | JGI IMG/M metagenome (GOLD analysis project Ga0181563, IMG submission 133759) | Coastal salt marsh microbial communities from the Groves Creek Marsh, Skidaway Island, Georgia - 011512CT metaG (megahit assembly) | ecosystem: Environmental > Aquatic > Marine > Intertidal...
ACAGTGTCGACATCATCATCAAGGTGCCTCCATCGCGGGCATCCCAAGAATAAATCCATACCCCCCTCGAGCACGTGTGTGCCTAAGACCAACGTACTACCAGGTAGAAGGTTTGTAATAATGTATATAAAGAGCACATAAGTCAGGTCAGATTAAAAACGAAATCGCGCGAGGCCTAAGTAGTAGGGTTTAACCACGTCCATCGTCGCGCGTCGTGCGTGACGTCGCGCGTGGGTGTCGACCGACATGGCACCGGATATCGCGCCGGCGCTTAAGACGAACACACCCCCCGAGTACATACTACGTACATACATGGGTTGACCTGACGGGCGAATACATAACGACCGACCCCGACCTTGTGTGTATGTGTTTTATTTATCCATGTGTGTTTTATCCACAACGACGTGACGCGGATAGCGTTCGATGGGGACGGTGTACGCGGTGCACTGCACACGCGCGCGGGGGGTTTAGGGGGGCATGCAGAGTCGGACCAACGGCGTGTGTGGTCGCACAAACGGGGTGCGGCATTGGGCGACGCGCGCGTGCATGCACGGTGCGTCGGTGAGGGACGCCGTCGTCGTCGTCGTCGGGAGTACGAATTCGTCGCGTTGTCGTCGTCGTCTGTGCGTGACGCGGGTGGTGCGCGCGCAAAAAAGGCGGCGACGTGGAGAGGACAGGATTGTGCTCCAGCGCGCGAGGGCGTCGGCGGCGGCGTTGGCGCGTGTCGGCGCGTCGACGGCGACGTCCGCGACGTTAGTGAAGGGCGTGGGGTTGAGGCTGTCGTCGTTGTGCGTGCGCATGCGACGAGGCGCGGACGCGGTGGGGTGTTCGGGGAGCGGAGAGAAGCGCGCGAGGGTGGCGGCGGCGGCGGCGGCGGCGCGCGCGGGGGCGGGAATGCGATTCGTGGCGGCGCGCGCGGGGGCGAGCGATGATGCGGTGGAGAAGAAGATGACGATTGTGGATGTGAAATGTACCGCGAGTGAGCAAGCGGTGTTTGATACGTTGTTAGAGGTTGTGGAGCACTTCAAGTTGAATGTCACGTTGCGCGTCGCGGGCGGTTGGGTGCGGGACAAACTCATCGGACGAGAGAGCGACGATATAGATATTGCGCTAGACACCATGCTCGGGAAGGAATTTGCGGATAAGGTGAACGAGTACTTGACCTCACAAGGCGTTGAAACTAAGGGCATAGGTGTGATTCAGAGTAATCCTGAGCAAAGCAAACACTTGGAGACGGCGACGATGCGCGTGCGAGACGTGTGGCTGGATTTGGTGAATTTGCGCTCGGAGAGCTACGCGGAGGACAGCCGTATTCCGGAGATGGAATTTGGTACCGCCAAGGATGACGCTTTTCGACGTGATTTGACCATCAACGCGCTGTTTTATAACATTAATGAGCGCAAAGTTGAAGACTTCACCGAGAGCGGCGTGAAAGACTTGGAGCGCGGAGTGGTGCGTACGCCTTTGCCGCCGCGCACGACTTTTCTCGATGATCCGTTGCGTATTTTACGCGCCATTCGTTTTGCTGCACGATTCGGTTTCGCCGTGCAGGACGACATCAAACACGCCGCGAGCGATGTAGAGGTTCAAGAGGCGTTGCGTCACAAAGTTAGCCGTGAACGTTTCGGCAAGGAGGTTTTGGGCATGATGAAAGGGCGCTCACCCGCGGACGCCGTGTCGCTCATGACAGCGTTTAAAATTACGCCAATAGTTTTATTTGTGCCCACACAATCTGTCGTGGATGCCATTACCGAGAATGCCGATCGACTTTCGACGTACTTGATGCGTTGCGCCGAGCGCGCCGTCGACGACATCCCGTCAAGCTCGACGTGGTTGGACGACGAAAATAAGGTGTGGCTATACCTCGCCGCATGGCTGGCTCCTTATCGTGCACTCGAGTCCGAAGGTAAGAAAGGCAAGAAAGTTCCCGCGGTCGGGGATATGATTAGCAATGCCTTAAAGTTGAGATCAAAAGATGCGGAAACCGCGGCGCACGTGCACGAGTCCATGAAAATCGCCAAGGATGTGTTGTTGGCGAACGCTGATGGATTTTCCCGCCTTGATGCGGGCTTAGCGCTGCGTAAGATGGGTCCAACATGGCGTTTAGCGTGCTTACTCCAAAGCCTAGTTGACCAAGTTCCAGGTATGAACGACGAACGCATCCCAGAGTGGGGTGCCGCGTACGCCATGGACCCGACATCCGTCGACGCCGACGTCGCTCGTCGCGTCGAAGGCGGCATCGAGGCGGCGGTGCGTACGTTTGAAACCATAGAACGTCGCGTCACGGAGCAAGCATTGAATGAATGTTGGGATTTGAAGCCACCAGTCACGGGACAAGACGTCATGGCCGCGCTGAACATCACCAAAGGCGGACCTCAGCTCAAAGCGTGGATTGATAAATCGATCGAATGGGTGCTCGAAAACCCATGCATGACGACGGAGGAGTGCGTGCAGAGAATCAAGGCGGAGAGTTGAGCGCACGCGTTGATATATAGTTCGCAGTGCGTCTACGCTTTATATCATGTAGTAACAAAACCAGCGACGTGGTGGAGTAAATGACTGTACACCTATAGTGATTACAACAAACAACAATTTCTTTCGGCTATGACGTAGTACATTTTCGTTTTTTACAACACGATGTCGTGTTCACCACCAAGGCTCGTCGAACGCGACGGCGCGCACGACGACGTGAGCCTCGGCGGGAACGACTGGTTTGCCGGGCGGTTTGCACATCACAAACACCCGACCTGAGGCGCGACTAAACTTTTCGCGTAACAAAGAAAGTGCTTTGACACTAATCAATGCTGATGCTAAACCTACGGCAGCAGCGGGTGCGGACACAGATGTGACGTACCCGACGCTTTCACCTGAAATTTCTGCAAGCGCGACGTCGTCTCGTCGCCTCGCGCCAGATTTTTTTCCAGTCCACGCCGCGTTTTGAGCAGCTGTGGGAACATATAACTCAGAACCCAACGATGGCTGTCCTGACCACGGACATCGGAGCGTGACACGCACCATTGCATGTTGAGTAGCGAGTGACTCGGCTTTAGACAACGCGTCTTGTGTCCGAATGACTCGCCCGACGGTGATACTTCTACCGCATGCTTCTAACTCACGCAGACCCTGAGGTACTTTTCCGATTGGTGTCTTCGCCATGAGTGCTTTGATTTCATCAAACAGTTCTTGCCTTTGCGCAACGCCGGCAGGGGTATCGAGATAATCATCAGGAAACACGGGCTTGCCAAATCGTTGCGCGCACCACGACCACTCCTTCAAACCCGCCGCTCTCGCACCAACGTTCGACATACCCAGTAACAGCGGTATTGCCCACGACTTTGGAACGATGACGGTGTATCCCTCAGACGCGTTTACGCCCCGGTTGATTAAGAGGCCGGAATAATTTTTCAATCCAATAGCTTTGGCTGGTTCCCACGGACGCTCCAACATTGCGTTGCGTGACGCGCGGCAGCTCACGTTGAACTCAGCTTGCGTTGGAGCTGTCTCGCTCGGTTCATCGTCGATGTGTTCAGGTGCTTGGTCAATATTGAGCGTCGCTGCACGTGGATCGTGCGACACAAAGTGACGAACACCGCGGACGACATGTCTCTCACTCAAGAAATCAAGCCTCGGTACGAGCTTTTGCACAACCTCGAACGATTTGTGACCAATAATCTCAAGACGTGCAAATGCGTCGCTTGTTTCAACGGTGACTGCAGATCCACCACGTTTGACTTTACGAGCCACCTGTCGCGCTACAGCAGCGCGAATCGCTTGCAAAGCTTTTTCACTCGCGGCGGGATGCACCCATACGTGCGCCTCTGAGTCGTTTGAATCTTTCGCGCGTGGCATGTAATACGCCATCACAGGCGCGATCGTACGCTTGTTTTTGAACGTCTCGATGTGCATCGCGCATGCACGATGCGCTGCACGGAACATCTTGTTATTCAAGCACTTCTTCTCCACGGCGAGTTCAACCAATGCCCGGCGCACCACAGCGCCGTCGCCTTTTAAGACTATACACGAATAATACGAAGAATCATGCACCAATGCGCTTTGAGCGATTGATTTAATAATAAATCGCCACCCTCGTCCGCGACCAGGACGAATGCTCGGTAGAATCCATCCCCATTTACTATGTTTGCGCGTTGTAAATCTGCAGTTGAAAAAACGTATGCTTGCGTTAGTCAATGCACGAACGCACTACATCGCGCCCGTCTCACTGTGTGTTGCCTCAGTCGATGTACCAAACGGTATCTATTTACGCTTGTCTCCAACGGCCGCCGAAACGTCCTCGGATTGGCTGGGTGCGTGATTTCGTCTTCACCGGCAACAGCTCATTCTCTTAGCGCTCTCACGCGACAAAACATAACCACACTCACCTCTTCGCATGCCAAGTATGCGTGCGTAACACCTTAAATGTAACACCATCAAGCACGCGCTTCGTTTCCGCGTTCAATCGCCCGCGTCGCCTGAGCGCCTCTCGACACAACCGGAATCCGCCGCCGTCGCCGCCGCCGTCGCCTCGCCTCCGCTTCAAGTTAGGTCGTCTTCGCGACAAGTACGGGGCATGAGACGTCGCTCGCCGTCGCAAATGCCTCGGTAGCGTACTCACACCCAATACTTTCCCATTCCCTCGTCCTTCAATCGCCGTCGTCGTCGCATAAAGCTCAGCCGCGCGCGCGCTCGCAAAATCCCACACTTTTATGAATCGCGCCGCGCCATCCTCGCGCGACGTCCAATCGCCCCGCGTCGTCGCCAAGACGACGTCAACATTTGACGTCGACTTGTGTGGCGTCGACATCGCGCGCACGCGATCGCCGCACTCGCCCGCGAGGCGCGCAGTGCGACTCGTGCACCGAGCCGTCGCCTGAGGTTCTAGGTCTCGATCATCACCACATCAGTCGCGTTCGACGCCACACGGCGACGCGCACGGCACGACCGACGCGAACGACGCGCGCAAGAACACGCCAACGAATCGTATCCATCGATTGAGTCCGTCGCACGACGACGTTCGGGGGTATACGTAGGACATCTGTGCTCGTTTGCGCTGCGCAGGAGCGCGCCATCATCGACATCGGTGCCACCGACGGCGGACTTTGTGTCGACGTAATCGCGCGCTATGAGCGAGGTGGAGGCTAACGCCGCGGCTGCGGCGGTGGCGAATGTTGAAATTGATCCGGTGAAGGCGGCGAAGAAGGCGGCCAAGGCGGCGGAGAAGGAAGCGAAGAAGGCCAAGGCTGAAGCCAAAGCCGCGGCTAGGGCGGCGGAGGAAGCAGCCAAGGCGACGCAAGGCGACCAAGGGAAAAAGGCAAAGAAGAAGGCTGCGAGTGGACCAGCTGAGGAGGATATTAAGGCTTTGGAAAGTGCTTTGGCGACGAAGAGCGGTGATAAAAAGGATTTGGTGAATACACCCATGGCAAAGTCTTATAACCCGGTGGCGGTTGAAGCGGGCTGGTACGACTGGTGGGAGAAGGAAGGTATGTTTACTCCGAAAATGGGCACTGATAAGCCAAAATTCGTCATTGTGATTCCTCCTCCGAACGTTACTGGGGCGTTGCACATTGGACACGCGCTGACGAACGCTATTCAAGACACCATTGTGCGTTGGCGTCGCATGAGTGGATACGAAGCACTTTGGGTGCCAGGGACGGACCACGCGGGTATCGCCACGCAAACTGTGGTTGAGAAGAAATTGCAACGCGAAGAAGGTATTACTCGACATGATTTGGGGCGTGAGAAGTTTCTTGAGCGTGTCTTTGAGTGGAAAGAAGTGTATGGTGGTAAAATTACAAACCAACTTCGCCGCATCGGTTCGTCCATGGACTGGACGCGTGAGGCGTTTACGATGGATGAAAAATTGAGCAAGGCTGTCAAAGAGGCGTTCGTGCGCATGTTCAACGAGGGTCTGATTTATCGTGATAACCGTTTGGTGAACTGGAGCTGCCAGTTGAAGACGGCCATCAGTGACATCGAGGTTGACCACATTGACCTTGAAGGTCCGACGATGTTGTCCGTTCCGGGACACTTGAAAAAGGTTGAATTTGGCGTCATCACCTCATTTGCGTATCCTTTCGAAGATGGCTCTGGCGAAGTCGTCGTAGCAACCACTCGTATTGAGACTATGCTTGGCGACACCGCAGTGGCGGTGCACCCCGAAGATGAAAGGTACAAGCACCTCCACGGCAAGTTTGTCATTCACCCTTTCAACGGCAGACGCATCCCTATTATCACGGACGCCGAACTCGTTGACATGGAGTTTGGTACTGGTTGCGTGAAGATCACCCCAGCGCACGATCCGAATGATTTTACGACTGGTAAACGCCACAATCTCGAGTTCATCAACGTCTTCACTGAAGATGGTTTGGTGAACGAACAAGGCGGCGAGCAGTTCACTGGCATGAAGCGCTTTGAATGCCGCGTTGCGATTAGCGAAGCACTTGACAAGCTCGGATTGTTCCGCGGCAAGGCGAGCAACCCGATGCGATTGGGTTTATGCAGCCGCAGCAAGGATGTGATCGAGCCTATGCTTAAGCCCCAATGGTGGGTCAACTGCCAAGATATGGCCAAAGAAGCGTGCGATGCTGCCCGCGATGGACGCCTCGAAATTCTTCCACAATTTATGGAGCCTACCTGGTTCCGTTGGTTGGAGAACATTCGCGATTGGTGTATCTCCAGACAACTCTGGTGGGGTCACCGCATTCCGGCGTTCTACGTTCGATTCACCGGCGAAGGTGATGATGAAAGCGGTATGCCGGGTGGGAGCTCTGAAAAGATGGACCGCTGGGTCATCGGCCGCGATGCCGATGAGGCGCAAGCTGCGGCTCAAGCCAAGTTCCCTGGTAAAAACTTTGTCTTGGAACAAGATGAGGATGTCCTTGATACTTGGTTCTCGTCCGGTTTGTTCCCATTCTCCGTGTTTGGCTGGCCCGATGAGACGCCTGACTTGGCCGAATTCTACCCGACGTCTCTCCTCGAAACCGGTCACGATATCTTATTCTTTTGGGTTGCTCGCATGGTGATGATGGGTATGAAACTCACTGGCAAGGTTCCGTTTAAGCAAGTCTACCTTCACGCCATGGTTCGGGATGCTCATGGTCGGAAGATGTCCAAGTCTCTTGGTAACGTCATCGATCCTCTCCACGTTATTGAAGGCATCGACCTCACCAAACTTCACGAAACGCTCATTGGTGGTAACCTCGAAGAAAAGGAAATCAAGAAGGCGCAGCAAGCGCAAAAGACTGATTTTCCTGAAGGAATTCCTGAGTGTGGTACCGATGCGATGCGTTTTGCTCTCGTTGCTTACACGGCTCAAGGTCGCGACATCAACCTCGACGTTCTCCGTGTCGTTGCATACCGACACTGGTGCAATAAGTTATGGAACGCTACTAAATTTGCGATGATGAATTTGGGCGATGACTACGTGCCGCCAACAGATATCAACAATTCGTTTGATTTACAAAGTATTCCGCATGCTTCTAAGTGGATTCTTAGCCGCTTGAACAATGTGTGCGAGACAACGAACGTCGCTATGGAAGCGTATGACTTCTGCACGGCCACGAGCGCGGTTTATGCGTTCTGGCAGTACGATCTTTGCGATAATTTCATTGAAATTATCAAGCCAGTCATGTCTGGTAACGATGAAGTCGCAAAGAAGCAAACGAAGGATGCGCTTTGGATTTGCCTTGACGCTGGCTTGAGACTGCTCCATCCGTTCATGCCCTTCGTTACGGAAGAACTCTGGCAAAGACTCCCGCGTCAGACCACAGCCGACTCTCCGTGTAGTATTATGATTGCTGAGTATCCAATCGCCGTTGATTCATGGAAGGACGAACTTGTTGAGGCGCAGATGCAAATCAACATTGACGCCATCAAGGCGCTTCGCTCCATGAAAGCTGACTACAATGTCGCTAAGATGAAGCCGGAAGCGTTCTATTCTTCGAAGTCAGACGAGTGTACTGAAGCTATGAGCGTGAACAAGGAAGGGTTGATGGTTTTGGCTGGTCTTAGCGATATCAAACAGCTTGCTGATGGCGAATCTGCACCGGCTGGATGTGCTGTGAACGTTGTAAGCGAGGCACTTACAGTTTACATTCTCCTCAAGGGCGTTGTGGACGCGGCAACGGAGATTGCAAAACTTGATAAGAAACTTGAGCAACTTGAACAGCAGTATGAGATGCTCAAATCAAAGATGGAAGATTCTGGCTACGAAGAAAAGGTTCCCGAAAAGGTTCGCATCCTTGACGCAGAAAAGCTCAGCAAGCAAGCGGAAGAGATAGACTCCATCAAGAAAGCTCGCGCGGACTTTGCATCGTTGCTGTAACTCACCACTAAGCACATCTTTAGAATACAGTATTGTGAATTCAATATAAATACAACACTAAAACAGCGTATCTACAGTCTTCCCAAGGTCTCCTCACGAGATTGAGGCGACGAAACGCTCTTTTGTGAGTTTAGAGAACGCCTTCGTGGACGCAATGGGATATCGAAACTATCCATACCAGTGGACGATAGCTTCGGATTTATGAAAACTTTGGTGCCGCTGGTGACTTTTTGTGTGGGACTTGTACCTATGCCAGTTGGGGACTCACTATTCGCCACACCAAATGATGTCGCCATCGATGAATTGGCTCGCTTGATGTCTTCAAGCTTTTTGCGCAACTCCTCTCTCTCGCGTGCTTTCTGCAGATGCTCTATCCTATCTTCTTCCGCTTTTGAGTCGCGTGCCAGTTTTTCTCGCTGCATCTTTTGCAACTCTTGCGTACGGCGTGCGGCTTCTTCTCGCATGCGCGCCTCAGCTTCACTCGCCTCTTTCTTTGCACGTTGTACAAACTCAGCCGTCGCCGCAGCTTCCTTCTGCTGCTGTGCCGTCTGGGCGGCTTGTTGACCAGCGCGATATGCGTCATATCCGGAACGCGCTGATTGATTCGACGACGTTGGTGTAGTTGGCGTACCACCTCGCGACCAGCTACGTGTCACCGACGGTTGGTCCCGAGTAAAAGACTTCATAGGTTTCCCCATGTTTTCCCAAACCTTTCGACAAGCTTGTAAAAGTTTGAATGTCTCCTCGCATCGTGCGAGGTCATTTAAATTACCTCCACGTGCTGCCGAACGGTCTGGATGGAACTTTAGAAGTGCCTTTTTGTACGACGTTTCAATATTTTTCCCGTCTTCGTGCGTCTTGAGACGCAATAATAATCCAGCCAAGTCCCCAAACTCGGCGATATTATATAACCCTTCAGCCTTAAGCTCTTGCTGAGCAGTGATGCGTAAGTTGTTTAAATCATCCGCTTCCTTCGCCTTAACTTCGCTTTCTTTTCTGAAAGCCTCAGTGGCGTTGTTCATGCGGCGCACCTTTTTCAGCGCCGCCTTTTTCTTGCGCGCAATTTCAGCTTGCTTTTCCAACTCAACGCGTCTTTTTTCCCATTCAATTTTATCCGCCTCTGCACGTGCGCGAGCAATTTCATCTTCAGTTTCTTTCCCTTCAATCTCGGCTTCAAGGACTTGATCAGCGACGAATTGAAGCTTGTCTTTCGTGTCTGCGGAATCGCTCTCTTCATCTTCCGCCGCTGAAGAGTCAGATTCATCAACTGTCGACGGTTCGTGCGGCTCCGTCGACTTGACGTCTACCGGGATCGATTGTTTCGTCTGTTGGCGCTCTTCCAAACTCTCAAAAGTCGCAGGTGCGACGAATGTTGTCGTCTCTCTGGCGACGCCAACCGCCTCGCTCTCCGCCTGATCCTCCTCAAACGCGTCTTCCATCATTTCATCCACCTGAACGAACGAACTCTCCGCTTCGTTATCATCCATAAACGTCCTACCACTATTCGTCTCAATCTCCATCGCCTCTACCGCGGCGCTCGCCGTCCTTGTCGTCGTCGAGCTCGCCGTCGGTTTCGCCTTCGCGACGACGGGCGCGCGCTCGCTCCTCCCCAACGCCTCCGTCGTTTTCTCCGACCACGCGTGCGTCAAGAGCGTATACTGCCGCCCAAGCACCGCACCGAGAATAAACCAAAACCCACACGCGAGTTTAAACATCATCGCATTCATCCACGTCTCGCTCAGCGCCAAAACTTGCGACATGATGTCACACCTCGCTCTGGTGTTACACTATAATCCAAACACCCAACGACCAGCGCACGCGCGCGACGGGCACGACTCGAATCGCGCCACGCGATTCGAACGATGCGTGTGTGAGCCTTGCGCGCGGTGCGATCGAGCGCGGATTCTCGCCGGGGCGACTGTGGCGATACGGCGCCAGGAGTTCCGGTCGTTGGCCGATGGTCTCCCGGTTCTAGTGGCGTCAAATTCTTTATCAGGGTCGTAATTGGTCAATGAGTCCCGGGATCAGAAAATGTATCACACGTGAACATTTTTCAAGTCAACCCGATCTCACACGCGCGACGATCTGACGCCCCGCACACCCTCGCTCGCGTCGCGCATCGCACGCGCACGAGCACAGACACGCGCACGTCCGCGTCTTTCGCGCATTCGTCGCTCGCGCGATGGGGAACGGTCAGTCGCTCGATGGCGCCGACGGTGCGAACGGCGGACGCGGGGGCAAGAAGCAGGAGAAGAAAAAGTACGTGCCCCCGGTGCCGCCCATGCGCGTGGGGAAGAAGAAGAAAAAGACTGGCATCGAGGGTTCGAATAGGTTACCCAACGTCGCCCCGGCGAGTAAGTGTAAGCTGCGCATGCTGAAACTCGAACGGGTGAAGGATTATTTGTTGATGGAGGAGGAATTCGTAGGGAACCAAGAGCGGTTGAAGCCGAGAGAAGAACGCGATGAGGACGAGCAGAGTAAGATTGATGAGATGCGAGGGGCGCCGATGAATGTTGGGAGTTTAGAAGAGATCATTGATGATTCGCATGGGATCGTGTCGTCGAGTATTGGACCGGAATATTACGTGAACATCATGTCGTTTGTGGACAAGAGTCAACTCGAACCAGGGTGCGCGGTGCTATTACACCATAAGAATAGCGCCGTGGTTGGGACTTTAGCCGATGATGTTGATCCAATGGTGAGCGTGATGAAGGTGGATAAGGCGCCGTTGGAGTCCTACGCCGATGTCGGGGGATTGGAAGATCAAATTCAGGAGATTAAAGAGGCGGTAGAACTGCCGCTGACGCACCCCGAGTTGTATGAAGACATTGGCATCAAGCCACCCAAGGGGGTGATTTTGTACGGTGCGCCTGGAACGGGTAAGACGCTTCTCGCGAAGGCGGTGGCGAACTCCACGAGCGCCACATTTTTACGCATCGTCGGTTCAGAGTTGATCCAAAAGTACTTGGGCGACGGTCCAAAATTGGTGCGCGAGTTGTTCCGCGTCGCCGATGAGATGAGCCCTTCTATTGTTTTCATGGATGAAATCGACGCTGTCGGAACAAAACGTTACGATTCTCAATCCGGTGGTGAACGAGAAATTCAGCGTACGATGTTAGAGTTGCTAAACCAGATGGATGGCTTTGATTCTCGTGGAGATGTCAAGGTTATCATGGCGACGAATAGAATCGAATCCCTTGACCCTGCGCTCTTGCGTCCAGGGCGCATAGACCGTAAGATTGAGTTCCCCTTGCCTGATGTCAAGACGAAGCGTCACATTTTCAACATTCACACTGGACGTATGAATTTAGCGCAAGACGTGAACATGGAGGAGTTTGTTTTATCCAAGGATGAGCTCTCCGGGGCTGATATCAAAGCACTGTGCACCGAAGCCGGTCTACTCGCCCTTCGCGAACGTCGTATGCAAATCACCCACGCAGACTTTTCCAAGGCTAAAGAAAAGGTGCTTTACAAGAAGAAGGAAGGTACTCCGGAAGGGATGTACATGTGAGTCTATCTACACCCTTAGTTTGTCTCGCATAGATGACTTTTTTAATGACACATGTTCTGTACTAGAAACACACGCGCTCGTTCAACTTTGCAACGCTTCACTTGTCACCATGCCAAGTGCCGATGAACTCAGCCGGTCGCTCGCCGCGATCGGCTCCGAACGCCGTGAGGTACGTGTTTCGTCCATGCACGCGCGATTTATCGAAAATGACGGCGAACGCTACGTGTAATCCGTCGCGTCGTTCGTACTAACCAATTCGTTCGATCTTCAGGCGAACGAGCGTTTGAAACGCCTCGTGGAATCACGCGCGGGGAGAATCTCAAATCATGCAAGCGCGCGGGTGAACAAAACGCCTAGAGTAAATCACGCCGCGTCCGCGACCGTGGCGGATGAAAAACGGAGCGAGGACGGTATGACGGAGCCGACGGAGCCGAGACCGACAGCGCGGGACGATGACGCGAGTAAAAGCCGCCATCGACGGATGTTTGCCGGATTACTCGGGACCTTAAAGCAGAGCAAAACAAAGAATGACAACGAGAAAGATGTCATGGCGAAAAGAAAATCCATAGAAGAGGCAGTAGTAGGGAAGAATGAAGAAATTAGTCGAGAGTTGAGAGAGGCGCAGTTCAAGGCGTTTGTTGAAAAGAGAGACGTGGATGAAAAGATCAAGTTTGACTTGGATATGAAGTACAAGGAGACTGAAAAGGCTTTCATTGAAGTGCAGTATGAAGAATGGAAGAATTTGATAAGTGCTGGGGGCATTCTGACCACGACTGAACCAATGCTGGTGTACACGCTCAACATGCACACGCCTGAGACGCAAGCCAAGGCACAGACGTCTGCGGCGCGCTTGGAGCACTGGAAGACGCAACAGCTCGAAAGAATTGAAAACGCAATCAACACTATCATCCGAAGACGTGAAGAGACTGCTGCACGGCGAGAGAAAGCGCGTACACAAGGAGAAGAAAATGGCGAGGATGTCGACGTTGAGCTTGAAGACCATGAAGAATTAACGCTGGAAGGCCTCGAAGACGAAGACACGACGATGATTGGCGGCGAAGAATGATAACTAGCAATCTATAGTATAATATTTAATGCTTCAAAATACGCAGAAAATCACGACTGTATGGCGGCAAACTATCACGCGGGCGTTTCTTGTCCCAATCGAGCACAAACTCTGTGTGGCCCTCCTTCAAATATAATAAAAGCCTCGAGGGCACAGCAGCATCTTGAAGCTTCCAATGAAAGTCTGCACTTTCATACCACGGCACGGTGACATCAGCGCAGCCTGCCATGAGAATTGTCGGAGGAAAGTGAAATGTCTCGGTGGACGTCGCTGCATCGCCCTTCGCCCTTCTAGAGAAACCAGCCATTTGGGCAATTTTATCTCCTTCTAAATCAATCGGACCGGGTGGTGATGACACTATTGTTGATGTGCGTTTGGGCATAAGACGCGCCGGACTGCACACGTCAAAGTTTTCAGGGCCGTTCATTGCCCGACCCATAGTAGACACGATGGCAACGCCGCGCGAATCTTCGTAGCTATAATGATACCCCACGTCGTATACCCCAGCCAAACCAACAAACTTACTTGGCATACGAACATCATCGTGCCACTTGCGCGTATTCGTGCGCGATTGCACATTCTTTACACCGCTTCGCTGTAACAATGCTCGAGCACATAGCTGAGCGCCAGCGGAGTGTCCAACGAGCGAAATTCTTTGCGCGTCCCCGCCGTAGTTGCCAATATTATCCATCGTGAACGAGATGCATCTGCTAACTTCATCCCACATTTGCACTGCATCTGCCGTGGGATACAATGAATAGGTCGCCACGCACGCAACTATGCCTTCGTGCGCTAAGTGTTCCGCAAGTGGCGAAAACTGCCACTTCTCTCCCGCTGCCCACACTCCTCCGTGTATAAATAACGCAACGGGTGCATCGCGTGCGTTTGCCGGGACGTATATATCCATCACACAACGTTCGCCGACGTCGTAGCGCACGTCACGAGACATGGAGACACTTTTGTGGACCTCGTCGTCGCGCGCCGGCGCTACTGGTCGTCTCGGGAGCTTTTTGTGCGTCTTTAACGCCCGCGCACCGTACGGAATCTTCGTAATTAATCCAGTGACTTCATCAACAATCAACTTTACAAGCTGAGTGCACTTTTTAACCTTTTCTTTCGGCGTGCGGCATAGCGAGAGGTCCTGTAGATGGATAAAGCGCGAGGTGTCAGCTCCACGGCTTCGAGCGTGCTCGAGGACGAGACAACGATCCGGCGAACGAAGAACGTACGTATGGTATAGCTTTAAACGCTTCGGTGAACGACATAGCACGCACGCGTGAGGTTGATGAGTCAATAGAAAATTTGCATGTGTGACAATGAGGTCCTAAAGTTCTATTCAGAAGCAGCCTTTTCAGCCTTCTTGGCCAAACGTTCCGCCGTCTTGCGCTTTTCGCGCTCGAGGAACTCCGCTTGGAGCTCCTTAGCGGCGGCAAGCTTGGATAACAAACCCTTGTACATGGCCAAATCGCTGTTCACCTTCTTGAGATCAACGCCGCCCGCCCCAGCGAGGGATTCCAACGCCTTCGGGTCCGTCGCCTTGGCGAGTTCCAACATGCGGAACATCCCGATGGCGATGTACTTGGTGTACAACAATTTATCCGCCGCAGCTTGCGTCGCCATGGTCGCAAACAATGGGTTCGCCTTCAAACCATCAACGCCTTCGGCACTCGCCGCGAAAGCCCCGAGCTTCTCCGCATCCGCGCGCGTCTTTGCCGCGTCCTCGCCGAGCGCCGACAAAAATGCTTCAAAAATCTTAGCCTTCTGCGCCTCATCCGGGAATCCCTCAAAGAGCTGATCGAACACCGACACAAACCCAAGCGAAGACAACTCGTTGTATTCATACTTGCGGTTATACTTTGTAAAGTGCGCTTGCACCAAAAGCTCGCTGACGATGGTCGACCACACGCTCGGGATCGGGTACGGGTACTTTTCCAAAAACTTCGCCTTGGTGTCGCTCACCGTGACCTCTGCGCGCACGAGAACACATAGCACGTAAAGCCCTCAACCGTCAGTCACGCGAAACCAAACGCACGCGCGAACGTCGCGCACACAATCGCCTCAACGCCCGCACTAATCGCACACACCCCGTGCCCTATCCTTCGCTTTTCCCGAGCCTCGCACTGATTTCACTCACCGTAAATAGAACTCGCGCGAACGACGACCGTCTTGCGCGTCATCGCGCGCGTCGTCGTCGTCGTCGTCGTTTTCGTCGACGTCGGGCGAAGGGCAGCGACGCGGGTGGCGGTGAAGCTCGACATGGTAGCCATGGTGTGACGTCGTCGGCCGAGGGCGCGGTGGGGGTGACGTCACGTGGTGTGAGTGTTCGGACATGTGGCGTTTGTGTGTATGGGTATACAGTATAGTGTGCGTGGTTCACATGGAACTCGCGGACGACGCGGGACGGTTGACGGGTGACGGACGACGGACGACGGACGATGGATGACGGCGTGGGTTTCGATTGCACCGTGTCTACTGTGCTACCTAGGTTTTTGTGGGTTCTTTCGTCAATCGGGGACGCGATTGAGCGCGGGCGACGCCGAGCGGCGCGGGCGGTTTCAGGCGCGGGACGCAAAGCGGCGCGCGGGACGGTTGGATTTCCCGGCGAGCCGTTCGATGAGGGCTTGAGCTTGGGTGATTTGGACCTCGTGTTCGCGCGTGAGGGTGGTGATGTGCGCGGTGGCGGTGGCGGCGGCGGCGCGAGCGCTCGCGGCGTCGCGCTGTTCATCGACGAGGAGACGCTCGACGCGCGCGAGGCGAGCGGCGGTGCCTTCGGCGTGGCGTCGAATGAGTTTGCATTGACGCTCACGGCGGTCGACATCGGAAAGCTTTGCGGCTATGGCGTCGCGCTCGAGGGTGACGGCGCGTAGCGCGCGTCGGAGATGGATGACGTCGTCGTTTGCGTCGCTCGATGTCGACGGCTGACGACGCGTCAGAGCGGCTGCTTCGTCATCCTTCAATGTCATCATCGCCACTAATGCGCGGTGTAAATCTTCTTGTAATGCGGTGTTCTGACGTCCTAGACGCTCTATCTCGGCGTCGTAGGAGGCAAAAACACCGAGCCAACGCTCGGGGACGTCGCTTCGCAACTGTCTGCAACGCGTTCTCGCCGCGCTCGTCTCCAGACGCGCATCTTCTATCGCTAATTCCATCTCTGTCTCACGCGCAAGAAGCGCTGCTTCGGCAGCATGCGCGCGTGACTCTGCGAGCGCTCGAGCGCGCTGCTCGTCGCGTAGGAACCTACTGAGCGTTTCTCTATCTTCTAGCCCGCTTGCATACGGTGACGACGAAGGTGTTTCTTTCATGGCTTCTTCGCGTCTCACATTCGCCGTTCGTGCGCCACGCTCCATGGACTTGTACATGTTCTGTAGCTCGTCATCCTCAGACGTCATCTCGCGCGTACTCGCTTGTGTCGATCGGCGCTGGACGGCAATGTCCTGCATGAGCTCGCTTAAACTCTTCTCTCGAGCGACCACTTTTGCTGGCGCTTTATCGTCATGCGAGGCCATTAAAGACGCATAGAGCGCGTCAAATTCGCTTAAAGTCTCTGACTTAATCTTCATACGTGCGTGACATGAGGTTGACGGCAAAGACGCGCGTGGCACTGTCGTCTTTGCAACGCGGCGCGCGCTCGAGCATTCAAACGCTCGAGCGTCGATTTTTGAAGAAACTAGAAACTAAATCATTACATATTATCCGCTACTAAATACTCTTGACCCGTATCTACCGACATGTGCTGAAATACCACGCACTATCGCCGCTCGCGTCGCTCAAATCTTTGAGTACGTCGCCATCCAAATACAAAAGTGCAAGTACGCGACGAGCATGCCCAAAATTGCGCCCACGACAACTTGTATAGGAGTGTGACCTAAAGTATCGCGCAACGGTCGACTATCCGTCAACGGGTGATCCCGCGGTAACTCCACAATGAGTTGGTTCAACACCTCTGCTTGACGACCGGCGTGTAAACGCACGCCAGTCGCGTCATACATCACCTACGCGAGACGCTCGACGTTAGTCGCGAGTTCCAGAACGCGCGCGCGCGCGCGCACACACAAAACAAATACCAAATCAACCCCCAGCACGCGCACCGCACAGCAAAAGCAAACGCAGACGATGCCAAACCCACACCGCGCGCGCTTTCATACCCCACGCATCGACGCATCGCGAGCGAACGCGCGAACCGCGAGATTACGCCAGCTCGCGCTCCACCCCCGCGCGCGCGCACGTACCACGAGCGAAAACACTAAACATAACGCAAATATACTCGATTGCATGCCTTCCTTCAACCCAATCGACGTACACAACCCCACAACGAGCGCCGTATGCGAGCTCGGCATCCCGCCGCTGCCCACCAAGCGCGTGTAATCAACCTTCCCCGTGGCGTGGTAGTGCGTGAACACCTTGGCGGTCTGCGCGATGGAGAACGACAGCAAGGCGGCGATGAGCGCCGGGCTGCTCACCACGGCGGGAATGTGCGAGATCGAGCTCGCCATCGCGCGCGTCCGCACACCTCGAGCGCGGCGCGCGCAGCCTTGAGTGGCGCAGCCGCGTCCGCGTCCGCGCGCGCGCCCGAGCCGACGACCGCGCCGCGGTGGATAGCGCGTGTGGGCGCGATCGTGCACCGCACATGGACGTCGGGGCGCTGGACTATGCGCGTGGGCGCGCGTGAGGGATGCGTGCGCGCGCGTGATGGGGGAAAGTGATCCGCGCTATGGGGACAAGGGTTTAGGTATAGATACATTGGTGGCGTGTGGTCGTGCGCGTGCGTTACGGCGAGCGTTTTCGTTGTCGTTGTCGTGCGTGCGCGTGCGTGTCTCGCTCGCGTCGTCGGCGGCGGCAGAGCGCGTCGTCGACGGTGCGCGACGGCGGTCGTGCGACAGGTGCGAGGGTTGTTTTTTGTCAGTGGTGTGCGTGCGTGCGTGCGCGCGCGCTCGAGCGGTTTTGGACGACTGTGTGGCGTGGCGAGTTGATTGACTCGCGTCGGGATGGTTGTCGCGGAGAGCGATGCGTTGCCGATGGCGACGACGACGGCAAAGGTGAAATTGAATGCACGAGGTGATGCGAAAATAGCGGAGGTATTGGAATCGTTTCACGCCCAGACGGGGTTTCGAGTTGAAGACGTGGACGCGAGCGTGTTGGCGCACGCCGTGGCGCGCGCGAAGAAGATTGGGAACGAACATTTCGCGGCGAAAGCGTATGATGAAGCGATTAAAGCGTATACAACGGCTATCGCGGGATGTGATACGGATAAGAGCTTATATTCGAATCGCTCGGCGGCGGAGCTTGCGATGGGGTATTATGACGACGCGTTGCGCGACGCGGCAAAGTGCGTGCAACTCGACAAGACGTGGGCGAAAGGATACTATCGTCTCGGATGCGCGCTCATGGCGGTGTTTGAAAGTGGTAAGGCGATTTTAGCATTTCAAGAAGGCTTAAGACTCTCGCCTGACAGCGCTGACATGAAAGAGAGACTTGAGGTTGCCCGCGAGCGTCACGAAGATGAACGCGAACGCTTGCTCGCCGAAACAAAAGCCACTCGGAGAGACTTTGCACTCAAACTTCGTGATGCTCGAGCGCAGGATCGTCGAACGGAGATGGAAAATCAGTGGAAGCAAACGCTTGGCGGACCGGAGTGGGATATGGAAGATTATGAATGGCGACCAACGTTTATTCCACAAATGTGTACGCGCAAACTTGACAGCGCTCGATTTGAAATGGATCCAGCGAGATTGAATATGATCACTTACGCGCAAGCGATAGCCGAGCTCGCGACGCCGAAGAAAGCGCTAAAAGTTCTCGAAGACACCGTACGCGTTGCGGCATACAGAGACGCCATTGAACTCACTGTCGGTGATTTTGAGAGCGAGGAGCTGCAGTCAGCGCTCGTGCTTAGCGCGGGCGGCGGCGTGTTACCTATGATTACCGCTCGAGCCGGAGCGAAGCGCGTGATATCTATCGAGCGCAACAGATTTTTGTACCGCATGAGTAAGCAAATCTTAAAATCAAACGCTGGGAAATTCGAAAAAGGTGCGATTCAGATGTTAGATCAAAAGCTCGAGACGTGCTCGCTCGCAGAACCAATCGCCGCGCCAGATGATTCAAACAAGCAGCCACAAGTCGTACCTGAAGCCTCACAGCTCGTCGTGACTGATTTATTTGATCATGCCACGTTGGGTTTGGGCTTGCTACGTGCTATTGATCACGTGGGAAAGCATAAACTTGCGACACCGAATGCGCGTGTGATACCGTCTCGCGTCCGCGTCATGGCGCAACTCATTGAACTTCGTTTGGATCAAGTAAATGGATTTGATTTGTCTGCTCTCAACGCTTATCGCTGGCATCCTCAAGCGGCAAAACAAGACTTATATTCCGAGCCACACAGTGTGCTTTCTGATCCGTTTGAGGTGAGTGATTTGAATATTCAAGACCGCTTGGCCGCCGCTTTGCGAGGCGACGGAGAAGGACGCTCTAAAAATGGCACCATGGAACAGGATGATTACTTACACGTGAAATCAATCAAGGATGGTTTATGGAATGCTATTGCGTTTTGGTTTGAATGCGAGCTCTGCGATGGGGTTGAGTTGAAGAGTTACGACGTTGATGGAGACAAGAGCGCCGCTGCGAGCTCATGGGGCGCCGCCGTGCACTACTTGGATGAAATTCCCATCAAGCTGGGCGACGACGTCGAGGTTCGAGTGCGTCGCGACGCTGACCGCTTTTACTTTGACTCTACACCGCCTGCAACGCGACCACGACATGCGAGCATTCCGAGCTGGCATTACGACATGTTGAATGACTCGTCTCGTAACGCGGCGTATGAGAAAGCCATCAAGCGCGCAATTGTCAAGCGTAAAGATATGAATCTGAAAAACGAAGTCTTAGACGTTGGTGCGGGAAGTGGATTACTTTCTATGTTCGCTATGCGTGCTGGTGCAGATAGCGTGTACGCTGCCGAGATGAGCAATCATATGTGCGACGCAGGTGAAGAAACCGTGTGCATGAACGGATACGGGACAAAAATTATGTTTCTCAACCGCGATGCTCGACGACTGTTTACGAAAGAGTCAGAAGGACTCATCAAACATGGGCTGAAACCCGATGGTAATTATCCGGAAATGGAACGAAAGGCTGATATCTTGGTCTATGAAGTCTTCGACAGTGGTTTAATTGGCGAAGGCGCGTTGCACATTGTCGGCATGGCGAAGCATCGTTTGCTCTGCCCCGACGCGACGATGATTCCATGCGCAGCGAGCGTGTACGCACAGCCAATTCAGATTCGAATCGATGATGTTTCCGATTTTGATTGCGCGCAAGCCAATCGTTGGCGATGGCGGAATGATTACGAGGGTATCAATCTCGAGCTTTGCCCGGACAAGTGGAAGCCGCTCGCGCCGTTCAAGGAAGTCTTTGACTTTGACTTTCACAAATACACGGAAAATCTTTCGCCGGCGAACGTCGAACTTGACTTTGATATCGATACTGACGGCGTGTTCAATGCCGTTGTATTTTGGTTCAAGCTTCAATTGGACGACGAAACTGAGCTCACAACGTCACCATATGTTGGCGCACGCAAAGGCAAGACGTGGCAACAGGCGGTGCAATATGTCGAAGAGCTCAAGGTCCGCGCTGGAGATACCATGCCCCTCGTTGCGTCGCATGATTCATACGGGATCAAATTCGAAGTAAACGACATCAAGTTAAAAAATAGAGTCGCGTTGAGAACCGGCGTACCAGCATGGGATCCATCCTGGCACGTTGCGCACGAAGCGATGAGCGACGTCTCAGGCGACATCACAAAAGCTGTCGTGCAAAACCCGATTATGTACCGCACCGCCGCCGAAACCGCAGTCGCGCTCGGGAGTCGACCTCAAGACTTCAGTCTCGCCGCGGATGAAGGCGCAGACTACTGCCTACGATTTATGTCTTAGAACGAATATAAATTGCAAAACTAAAAGCGCTAAATTTTCGTCGCCAAGGAACTGGTTTAGCTAAAATATAAAACTACGCATCGCTCGCGCAGTACGCTGGGCCAAAAGAATTGTCTACGCGACGACCATGTTGTTCGCCGCGGCGAAGCGCGCCTTCTCCGCCGACGCAGCGTCCGCGCTCATCTTCGCGAGCTTGGCCTCCTTCCACTTCGGAATGTACAACGGCTTCGGTCCCTTCGGCGCGCGCTTGTCCTTAGCCGCCGGCTCCGCACCATTTTCCTTCAACCACTGCTTACGCTCCGGATCCGCATCCTTGTAAGACAAGGACATCAAATCCAAACCCGCACGCTTCGCCATTTCCTCTAAACCAAGCTTGTTCAACGTCTTCAACGCGTTGGTGGAGATGCGAAGGCGCACGTAGCGCTTTTGTTCGGGCCAGTAAATGTACTTGTACTGCGCATCGTAAAAAGTCAGAACCAATAGTCAGTCGCAAATTCATCATCGTGGTGACTCGTGATCACGCGTATACGCTTTAACGCGCGCGCTATCTCGTACAAAACATCTCGTTCGGCGCGCCGCAAAGCCGCGCCGGCGTTGAGGGTCTAGGGTTGCCCATCCACCCCTTTCCGCCGGATACTCGTCGATAGCACGCACCTGCAAGTTCACTTGCTGCAAGGTCTTGTTACGAATGTGCGAGAAAGAAACAGTGCGACCGTTGTTCGCCTTCTTGCCCGTTAACATACACTTACGGCCGCTCATGCCGTGCAAGTCTGCGCGCGAAAATCGTCGTCGTCAGTCACCCGTGCCATCACCCCATCGCGCCCTGGCGCGCGCGCGCCCACGCGCCCGCGCCTCACCACACCTCACGACCCGCGAACGACAAAGACATATAAATACCCATCATCCATCCCTCGCATCGCACGCGTCATCCCTCGCATCGCACGCCGTCCACGCGCGCGCACATCGCGCCTCAGATAACCCGCATCGTCGCATCATCGCCACACACGTACTTTCAATGACGAGCGCCTTGGACGCCGCGCGCCCCGTCGTCGGTTGCGCCGCCGTGGTCATCTTACGGAACTTGGCGGTTAAATCGTTCGCGGCGAACGCGTTGAGCTTGCCCACGTTCATCGCGGCGTGCGTGCTGGCGAACATCGTTGGCGTGCGCAGGCGGGTGTGACGACGGCGAGCGCGCGACGGGGGCGCTAGGGCTTTTCGTCGTGGTTCGGACGCGCGGCGTGTTATGTGTGCGCGTTGAGTGGCGTGCATATGTGCGTATTGTATCGGGTTATTAGTCTATATCTCACTATTTGCATTTTTTAGGTGACTCGCTACGGTGTTGCGCGAGTAGGTACAAATGTCAAAACCAGCGGCACAGTTGACTTTCAAATGCGCGCACACATCGACGTCGCGCGCGCGCGCGTCGCCAACGCCGGACGCGGTCGAAAGTACATGTAATACCACGCACGTGGACGTTTCAAACGCGCCGAATGGTGCGCGTGCGTCGTCGATATGGTTTGAAATGTCTGTTTTGGCACATTGTACATATCAATCTATAGACGCGTCGCCGTCGCGATGTACGCCGCAGGATGACGCAGAAACATTTACGATACTTGTATCTACATCTTCTTCAGTGCATGTGCTATGTTTCGCGCCCGCGCGAGTGAACTCTGCATCGAGTGCTCGAATGCTGATTCATGGCGCCTCATGCGCGCGCGTGCGACGTCGACATCGCGACCGTTCGCGCGTCAACGCCGCATGCGAACGGTCACGCGAAATCATGTACACCATCTACGCGCGTATCACCGCCATCGGCGCCGAACTCGCGGCGCCGCGTCGACATTCCCCAAAATCGCCACGATGGGCTCCCGAAACGCTTCGGCGCACGTTATCACGCCCGCGCGCCCGCGCGCGCGTCGCGCGCGAAACGCTCGTACTGCGCGCACGCGCAACGCCATGCACGCGCGAAAACGCGCGAAAACATAAATCCAAAACGGCCCGAATGTGTATCACACTTTTTAAAACGGCCAGGCATATGTCCCCCCCCCGAGTCCCTCGAAAACGCCTCGCGCCCTGGTCACGATCGGTGCTCGAGAAAAGTTCCGCGGACTCCGACGCACGAACGCGGGCGCGATGGCGTGGGCGAGGCATCGGCGTCGAATCACCAATCGCCCGGGGCGCCAGACGACGACGACGGACGACTGACGACGGACGACCGAGGACGACCGAGGACGACCGAGGACGATGGATGCGTCGCGCGATGGGATTCAGAAACTCATGACCGCGGAGAAGGAGGCGCAGGCCATCGTGAGCGCGGCGCGGGAAGGTGCGTGGGCGATGGCGACGCGGATGTGGCGTGGGTGCTCGCGCGCGCGTGGGGACTGACGAGTGTGTGTTCGATGCGTTTCTCTGGCAGAGAAAACGGCGCGATTGCGACAGGCTGTTGAAGAGGCAAAGGGCGAGATTGCGGTGTACCGTGCGATGCGTGAAGAGACGTATTCAAAGATGCTTAGAGAGGTGCGCGCGCGCGCGACGCGGAGGATCTCGCGCCGCTCGGGGCGTCGGCGAACTCGAGTGACTGACTGGGTGGACGGGTTTTACACGTAAACAGCAAACCGGTAGTAAAGTAGAAGCCGAGTCGCAGTTGAAAGCTGAGTTTGACGCCGAGATGGCGAAACTTAAGAGTCAAATTGATTCGAGCAAGGGGAAAATCATCGGCGACTTGGTCGCGAGCGTCACGCGCGCTTGAAACGTGTAAACCAACCACATAGGATCTCTTAGACTATCATAGCGCGTTGTAATTCATGCCAAGAGATCACACAGAGAGTTTTGCAAAGAAGCGGTTTTATGTTGTTACATTTATATGTTGAATCTAAAAGTCATGATGGTGTATAGTACGACGTAGTCAAACAGCGAGCTGCTGTGGCAGCGTTGAAAAAAACACAGCGGAAGCGATAGCGAGCGGGTTAGCTATTTCGATAGCTTTCAAGAGTTCAAGCGGAATAATCGGTATATAGAGATTAGTCCTTGCCATTGGCAGAGGTAATATCGTGAATACTCGATCGCCTCTTGTTATCTTTCTTATTCATGCTGTTCAGCCGAATGAAGTATTTTTGGGCGTGCGAAGCCACTTGCGTCGGGGTGCGCGAGACGACAAAGTTTCTGCTGATGCTTCGCCAGTCACCCTTGCCAAATTTGGCCAAACCAAGAAGGAATAAACGATGTTCTTCTTCGGTCCATGGAACGCCCTTGCGGCGTTCTTGATCACCGCCACTTTTGGCAGCGGGAGCAGCCTTGGACTTCTTCGCCGGTGGAGCGGGCGGAGAGACGTCGCGCGGCGCCGCGGGCGGCGGCATCGCGGGCATCGTCACCGACTTTTTCGTCGGTGAAAAGTTAAAAGTGATTTCGGCTGTGACGCGATCATCATCATCATTGTATTCAGGTAGCGGCACGAGTCCTGCTTCAATATTTCGCACGTCCTCCTCCAATTTAGAGAAGTGACACTTGATATCGTGCACGCTTTTTTGTGGAATCTGTTCTTGGAGTTGAACCCAATAATCATCCCCCATGATTGGCCAAGATCCATCATAAGACGCCAACGACGTCTCGAAAAACTTGTCCTCATCAAAAGACCAGCTCACCTGATCATTCCCCATGATTCCCAGGTGCGTATAAGAAACCGCCCGGCGACCGCCAAAGTCCCCGGCGTATCCGAAATCCAACGTCGACCCCATCGGCATCGGTGGTGGTCGGTAGTAAAATATGTGTGTGCTTTAGAAAATTCCAATAGGAACCGTGTATACCGTGCGTGTATGCGCGCGCGGAAAAAGAAGAATCGTCAAAGATATACGTTCGTCAAAGCGCGTCAATCTCCTTCTCTTCAAAATATCCCCTCTCAAGTCTCCACGGTGGTGGTATATCCCTGGGGATGTGTCGTTTCACTAGTGTACCGACAATGGACCGATCACCTAATTTTGTGCGCACACACACACACATATTAATAAAATCACGCACACGGTTAGTTTCTACACCACACTATGAAGATCTCCCACCCACACGCACCAACGGCGCACTACCATCGATTCCGCGGTGCACGACTCGCGACGGACGTTCCCCGCGCGAAGTTCCCCTCGCCGTGTGCGTCGTCGTCGTGCGTCGTCGTCGTCGTCGTCCGAACGCACGCACGACACGACACGCGCGAGAACATTCCCACGCATACGCACGTCCCGCGCGACCGCGCGTCGCGTCGTCGCCCGCACCACCCGCACCCGCGCGCGCGCCACACCGAAGGGCACGCGCACCCATCGGCATCGCATCGTCCCATCGGCATCGTCCATCGTCCTCGTCGTCCTCGTCGTCCTCGTCGTCGTCGCGACTCCACCTACCTCTCGTAATACGATCGCGTATATACTACGCCAACCAAAACACGCACGCACGTCGTCACACGCACGTCGTCGTCGTCGTCGTCGTCGTCGCGACTCGCCAAACCGCACGGGACCACGCTCACGTCGGGCGCGTGTGCAACGAAATCGCTCGCTCGCTCGCGCGGGTCTGGCGCGTCGCGCGCGCGCGACCCTCGAACGCGCTCGCGCGCCCGAGGACTTTGCGACCGGTGCGATGGGATCTGGTTTTCCCATATAGGACATCACGCGAGACCTACCTGTGTGTGCGACGCGACGCGACGCGACGCGACGCGACGCAGGACGTGCGCCGGATGTCCGATCGCTTTGGGGTTTGTATTTTATTAGGTCCACCACGCCTTCGGCTGTTCGGGTGGGGTTTTCCCGCGCACGTGGGCGTGCATCGGACACACGGACGGCAGAGGACGGGGTCGATCGACCAATCGTCACCAGGTGCGCGTGCGATGACGACGACGACGCGCGCGCGGATCGCGAAAAAATCAATCGCGTCGGACGTCGGGCGTGTCCGTCGATGGGGGGGCCCGCACGCGGGGTCGCGAACGGTCGATGGCGATGGAGATCTTTTCGAGATCTCGTCGGTCGCCCCGTCGTGCGTCGTGACGAGGCACTGACGAGGCAAGGGTCGGACGGTCGGGTCGGCGTGTGTCGACTCGACGGTCGGGTGGGCGCGCGCGGCCGCGTGACGCCGGATGTCCGAATACCCTGTCCGTCCGTCCGTCCGTCCGTCCGTCCGTCGCCTTGAGTGCGCCGCGCGTGATTGATTTGGCCGATGGGCGGCGACGCGGCGACGGTGGTCGTCGTCGACGACGCGCAGGACGTGGAGGACGTGGAGGATATATTCCGCCGCGGTCGCGCGTTCGGTGGTGGTGCGTTCGATGCGCGCGAGGAGGAGGAGGAGGAGGACGGCGACGACGACAACGGGGGCGGGGACGATGGCGTCGTGGTGCGCGGACGGGCGGCGCGACCGGCGGTGGTGGGCGTGCGACGCGGAGATGCGCGCGAGGAGGACGAAGGGAAGGGGGAAGAGGAGGAGGAGGTGCAGGAGGAGGAGGAGTTCGAGGGCACGTATGCTGGGGGTGGGTTGGGCGCGGGCGCGGGCGCGGGCGCGGGCGCGGGCGCGCCCGGTCGCGCGAAGATTTTCATTCACACGTTTGGGTGCTCGCATAACCATAGCGACAGCGAGTTTATGGCTGGACAGTTGAAAGACTATGGGTATGAACTCGTGAAAGATGCCGAGGCCGCTGATGGATGGTTGGTGAATACGTGTACGGTGAAAAATCCGAGTCAGAGCGCGATGAATACGGTGATTGAGCGCGGGTTGGGCAAGGACAAAGCCATCGTCGTCGCCGGGTGCGTGCCTCAGGGTGACCGGGGGGCGAAAGAGCTGAAAGATGTGAGCTTGTTGGGTGTTACACAAATTGATCGCGTTGTTGAGGCCATGGAGCGCACGTTGGCTGGGGATACGGTGCGGATGTTGGAGAAGAAGGCGCTGCCGACGTTGGACTTGCCCAAGGTGCGTCGGAATGAATTTGTGGAAATTCTACCTCTGTCGACGGGGTGTTTAGGCGCGTGTACGTACTGCAAAACTAAACACGCGCGTGGGGATTTGGGATCTTACGAGATTTCTGCCTTGGTGGCGCGCGTAGAACAAGCGATGAGCGAAGGAGTGTCTGAAATTTGGCTCTCATCCGAAGACACGGGGGCGTACGGCATCGACTTGGGCACAGATGTCGCGGCGTTGTTTCGCGCTATAACCGCTGTTTTACCAACCGATGGATCAGTGATGTTGCGTCTTGGTATGACAAATCCTCCGTACATTTTAGCGCATCTCGACGCCGTGGCTGAAGCAATGCGTCACCCGGCGGTGTACGCGTGGATGCACATTCCGGTGCAAGCCGGATCAAATCGCGTGCTCGACGCGATGAAGCGCGAGTACACGGTGGAGGAATTCAAACAAGTTTGCGATACTTTACTCGAAGCCGTGCCTGGAATGTCTATTGCGACGGATATCATTGCTGGATTCCCGGGAGAAACCGACGAAGACTGGAAGGAAACCATGGCGTTGATTGAGCACTACAAATTTGCCGAGGTGCACATTTCGCAGTTTTACCCGCGTCCTGGCACTCCTGCGGCAAAAATGAAGCGTGTACCGACACAAATCGTCAAAGCTCGCACGCGCGAACTCACTGCTTTCTTTGAATCTTATCAACCGCACGAGAGTCTGGTTGGTAAGACAGAACGCGTATGGGTGAGCGACATCGCCCGCGACGGAACATCCTTGGTCGCGCATACGAAAAATTACACCCAAATCTTGCTTCCTGGTGGGGAGGACGAACGTGCGCGTTTAATGGGACGTAGCGCCATGGTAAAAATTTATGAGTCCTCTAGATGGAGTTGCAAGGCGGAGGTTTTAGAATTGGTCCAACGCGACCCAACCGTGGCGCGAGTAAAACTCAGTGTGATTTCTTCCGAAGAAGAAGCGGTGGCAATCCGTGAAAAACTCACTAAAGGTAAACGCGTTCGGATCAAAAAGCCCGCGGTGGCTGAAGTCGTCGAAGGCTGTACGACATGCGGAAGTGAGACGCCGTGCTCGTCAACCGCGACATCGGCGTCGCGGTATATAACGCTCGAAAGTGCGCTCTTCGTTGGCGTGTGCGTCGGTGTAATAGGTCTTGCCTACGC
>Ga0181563_10000993_pt1 | contig 27873 bp, 21 predicted proteins | sample 011ome_25_FD_133759 | JGI IMG/M metagenome (GOLD analysis project Ga0181563, IMG submission 133759) | Coastal salt marsh microbial communities from the Groves Creek Marsh, Skidaway Island, Georgia - 011512CT metaG (megahit assembly) | ecosystem: Environmental > Aquatic > Marine > Intertidal...
GGTAATTTTCGTTCGGGCTTAGTGGTTGCTTCCGTGATACCGCTAAGTTTATTGTTTGCATTGGGTTGCATGTATGTATTTGGTGTAGATGCCAACTTGATGAGTTTGGGAGCTATTGACTTTGGAATCATCATCGATGGTGCGGTTATTATAGTGGAATACATCGCCTTCCAGTTTACCAAATCTTCCTATACAATTTCTTCCCTTTCGGGAAAAGAAAGCCAAGTTGAAAAAGACAAGATTGCTTTTACAGGTTCCTCTAAAATGATGCATTCGGCTATTTTTGGGCAGATTATCATCATCTTAGTTTTCATTCCTATTCTATCTCTTTCTGGAGTGGAAGGAAAGATGTTTCGACCAATGGCTGAGGTCTTTAGTTTTGCTTTGATTGGAGCGATGATTTTGGGACTTACTTATGTACCTGTGGTGTCCTCGGTATTCCTGAAGGCAGAGATGCCTGGTCCCAATAACACTTCTGTTCGGCTGCTCAACTATTTAAATAAGCTCTACCTACCTGCGTTAGATTGGGCTCTTGGGCAGAGCAAAGCTATCCTCCTTGCCGCTGCAGGACTACTTTTAGGAGCTATTTTACTTTTTTCCTCCATGGGATCAGAGTTTGTCCCCACCTTGGATGAGGGAGATTTTGTGATTCAGCCTGTGTTGAAAACAGGGACTACCTTGACCAACACGGTGGAGACGATTACCGAAATGGAGCGAATCCTGATGAAGTTTCCTGAAGTCAAGCAAGTGGTCACCCGGATTGGTGCAGCAGAGATTCCTACCGACCCCATGTCCATGGAAGAAAGCGATGTGATCGTTACCCTCCATCCTCCAAGCGAATGGACTACGGTTGAAACCAAGGATGAATTGGCTGAAGCCTTTAAAAAGGCACTGACTGCGATTCCAGGATTAGATTATGAATTTACTCAGCCTATTGAGATGCGATTCAATGAATTGATTACTGGTGTGCGTGCAGACCTAGCGATCAAGGTGATAGGAGAGGATTTGGATGTCTTGCTGGGTACAGCAGAGAAAATCGAATCTGCCATTCAGGGAGTCAATGGTGCTGCTGATATCGTTCTTGAAAAAGTCGATGGCTTGCCACAAATGAAAATTGAATACAATCGTGCCAAAATCGCAAAGTATGGGTTGAATGTGGAGGACCTCAATCAGGTGGTTACCATGGGGTTTGCAGGACTTACTGCAGGGACTGTTTTTGAGGGAGAAAAGCAGTTTGACTTGGTAGTGCGCTACGGTGAACCGTTTCGGAAAGATATTGAGCACCTTGAAAATGCATCCATTCAACTTCCAAGAGGAGGGAGCATTACTCTTTCGGAGTTGGCTTCCATTTCCTACACTAAAGGTCCTGCAAAAATTTCACGCGACGATACCCAAAGAAGAGTAGTAGTAGGGGTCAATGTACGTAATCGAGATTTACAATCTGTGGTGGATGATATTCAGGCCATTATCAAGAGTGAGGTGAAAGTGCCAGAGGGTTATCGAGTAGAGTATGGAGGTCAGTTTGAGAATTTGCAGCAGGCAAGAACACGACTTTTGATTGCCGTTCCCATTGCGCTCCTTCTTATTTTTGTTTTGCTTTACTTTGCCTTTTCTTCGGCTAAAGATGCCATTATGATTTTTACGGCGATCCCCTTGTCTGCGATTGGTGGGATTGTGTTGCTTTGGATGCGGGATATGCCATTTAGTATTTCTGCAGGAGTGGGTTTTATTGCGCTATTTGGGATTGCTGTTCTCAACGGTATTGTAATGATCGAACATTTTAAATCCATGACATCTCGTTATTCCTCGCTTCGTGAATTGGTTTTAGTAGGTGCCGGAGAGCGATTAAGACCTGTACTTTTAACTGCCTCGGCAGCGGCCTTGGGTTTTTTGCCAATGGCCTTATCTGGATCTGCAGGAGCAGAAGTACAGCGCCCTTTGGCTACGGTGGTTGTTGGAGGACTTATTTCTGCAACTTTATTAACCTTGGTGGTGCTTCCTGTACTCTATGTAGGATTTAATTCCAAAAAAGGATTATTGCTGTCCAAAGGTAAAGGGGTAGCACTTTTATTCCTATTTCTGATTTTTTCCTCTGTAAGTTCTTGGGCTCAGACCTCCTCGGGCTTAACCTTAGAGGAGGCACTTTTCCTTGCTGAGAAGCAGAATTTGGGGATTCAAGCGGCACAAAAGCGTTTGGCTGCAGCGGAGGCCTTGACTGGCTCTGCCTGGAATGTAACAAAAACAGAAGTTTACAGGGCACAAGATGAAAATGACATCGCTGAAAATGGGGTGTTCAACAAAATTTGGGGTGTTCGTCAGCGCTTTGAGCTTCCAACAATTTACAATTCGACTAAGAAACTCCTGCAGTCCGAGCAAAATCAGGAGGAGGCGCGATTACAATTAGATTTGCGAGTCTTGAAGAAGGAAGTGAGTTTGGCTTTTATTCAAGCACAGTATTGGATGGGATTGGAAGGGAATTACCAAATATTGGATAGCCTTTATACCGCATTTGCAGAAGCAGCATCACGGCGTTTGGAGACGGGAGAGTCCTCACTTTTGGAAAAGCTAACCGCAGAAAGTAAGCAAAAGGAAATTGGATTGCGCAAAGCAGAGGTAAAAAGCGAAAAATCCATCGCCTTGATGCGATTGGCAAGTTTACTAGGGGTAGCAGGAGACATTCAAATTTCCACTACTCCAGTGGTATTGAATTCAGCAATTCCTTTAGAAATGCATCCTGGAATCACTTGGTATGAAGGAGCTAAGATGCGAGCAAAGCTCCAGAACCAATTGGAGCAGCAGAGCCTGTTGCCTGATGTAAATGTGAACGTATTTAGAGGAACGAATTTAGCTGCAGGTTCAAAAATTTATCCTGGGTTTGAGGTTGGGATTGGGATCCCCTTGTTTTTTGGTGCGCAAGCGGCTAAGATAAAGGCTGGTAAACTAGTGCAGGAGCAGGTAGGCTTGGAAGCTGATAATTTTCAGTTGCGCTTGGATAATCAAGTTGCGGTCTTGCAAAACAAGTTGGCCCAGCAAGGTGAGATCATTGGCTACTTTGAAGGGGAGGGGATGCAATTAGCCAATCAGCTACGCACTCAAGCTATTCGCTCTTTTTCTGAAGGAGAAATTGATTTCCTTACTTATGTGCAGCTTATAGAAGATTCCCGTTCCATTCAATTACAATACTTAGCAGCAAAGCGGGATTATTTAATCAATCAACTCGAACTTATTTACCTAAATCCCTCATGAAATCTTGTCCTAAAGTACTCTTAAGCGCTTTTTCAGTTTTTTTGCTGACGCTCTCTTGTACCAATAATAAGAAAGAAGTGACCGACCTTGAGGTGGGTGAGGTTGCAGGTACGCATGCTGAAATCCAATTGACAGAGCAGCAGTTCCAAACGATGAAAATGGAATGGGGGGAACTGTTTACAGGGGAGTTTTCGGAGGAAATTTTAGTACAGGGAACTGTACAGATTCCTGTGGAAGGGATGCGTGAAATCACCACTTATTTTGGGGGCTATGTCCAAGATTTGAAGCTAATAGAAGGGCAGGAAGTTCGGAAGGGTGAAGTCTTGTTTACGGTTGAAAATCCGGATTTTTTGCGATTGCAACAAGATTTTTTGGAAACAAAAAGCCAATTGGCTTACCTGAAAGCGGATTGGGAAAGACAAAAAACCTTGGCTCAGGAGCAGATTTCTTCGCAGAAAAATTTCTTGAAAGCAGCTGCAGATTACGAGTCAGCCATGGCTAAAGTACAAAGTTTGACTAAACAGTTGGCGCTAATTTCGATTGATGGGGAGACACTTACTCCAGCGACTATGCAGAGCAAAATTTTAATTACTTCGCCCATCAATGGTTTTGTAGAGGAAGTAGTAGCCGTCCCAGGTCAGTTTTTACCGGCAGCGGCCAAGGCGCTTACCTTGATGAGCAAGGATCATATTCATGTAGAGCTCATCTTGTTTGAGAAGGATGCGAGTAAAGTTCATCCTGGCCAGTTGGTTGAATTTACAAGTCCAGATCGCCCAGAAGAGGTCTTGAAGGCGAAGGTGTATGTGGTAGGTAAATCTATCAATTCCCAACGCCAGATAAATGTCCATGCAGATTTAATTGATAAGAAGGAGGAAGCCCAATTGACCCCAGGAATGTTTTTACAAGCCAGAATCCAATTGGATCCCCAGCGGTCCTTGGCTGTATCCGAAGAGTCGATCATTGAAGTAGGAGAGGAGTCCTTCATTTTGGTGCAAAAATCTAAGATTGAAGGTGGTTTTACCTTGCAAAAAATCAAAGTGATTCCTGGAGCTAAAGGCAAAAAATACAGGGCAATCTCCACTATATCAGCCTTAGATTCTACAACTTTGGTATTGGTTAAGGGAGGATTTAACTTGCTGTAATTGCGAGATTTGGGATGGAATTAACAAATTTTATTTTTTCTTGGGACGCCCTTATTTTACCGTTCGCAAGACAAGCGTCTTATTTATTTAAGTATGCGCCACTTTTTGGATAACCCCATTTGGAATGCACTCACTACGGGAGCAGCTAACTATGCTTTAAGTCGAGGTAAAGCCCTTTTTATTGATCGGAAGATGGGCCTCTTTGTTGGGCTTCCTAGCTACGAGAATGAGCAATTGGATCAGTTGTATGCAGTGATGGATCCAGGGATGCGTGTGATCTTGTTTACGCCTGGATTTTTAGAATTGGATGCCAAATGGAAGGTACGTAACGACCATGTATTGTTACAAATGATCCTCGATAAACCTTTATTCCAACCAAGCCTTGAACCTGCTATTCGGGAACTAAGTATCGCAGATGTGCCTGATATGTTGGACTTGACACAATTGGCTAAACCAGGACCATTTTTAGAAAACACCATTGATTTTGGAGGTTATTTCGGTTATTTTAAGGAAGGAAGATTAGTGTCAATGGCAGGAACTCGTTTGGCAGCAGGCCCCTATACTGAAGTGAGTGCAGTATGTACTCACCCAGATTTTACTGGGAAGGGAATTGCCAAACTGGTTCTACCCCATGTGCTAAATTACATTCAACTGCAGGGTCAAATTCCTTTTCTCCAACTTTATCCAGACAACCTACAGGCGTTCAATTTGTACCAAAAATTAGGCTTTGTAGAGCGAGCCGCCTTACGCGTTTACGCGTTAGAAAAATAAATGGAGTCAATTGATTTTCAATGAAGGTAGGCTTCAAGTGGTTGCAAATGATTGGGAAGTTTAATTTGAGATTTAACGCCCCTAATTTTTTAGCAGGGAAATTTAGGATACCTAAGAAATCCTTATACTTTTATTTCACACTTACTTTTAATTACAAACACGTATTACGACTTATATGAACTCATTTAAATTCATTTTGCTGATTCTACTATTTTTTAATCAAGGACTTTTTGCCCAATCAAAAACAACCAAGACTGAGCATGTGGTTTTGGTGACCTTAGATGGCCTGCGTTGGCAAGAATTATTTCAAGGGGCAGATTCGTTGTTCGTGGACGATACTGGAATGATAAAAAATCACGGTTCCTTACTCGAGGAATTCTGGCATACTGATCCGAAGGTACGTAGAGCAAAACTTTTTCCATTTGTTTGGGGGACGATTTCGCAGCAGGGACAGATTTATGGAAATCGAAACTTAGGAGTTAAAGTAGATACGCAGAATAAGCTTTGGTTTTCCTACCCCGGCTACAATGAGTTACTCTCTGGAAGTGCGGATGATATCCGAATCCGATCCAATGATAAGGTTCCCAATCCCAACAAGACCTTTTTGGAGTATTTGAACGAGCTACCTGCCTACCAAAATAAGGTGATGGCATTTGGGGGATGGGATGTGTTTCCATTCATTATCAACGAAACACGAAGTGGTATTCCTGTCAATGCCGGGTTTACTTCTGCGAATAGAAGTTCGCTTTCCGAAACAGAAAAGCTTCTCAATCGCCTTCAAGAAGAGATTCGAGGGCCTTGGGAGTCTGTTCGCTTGGATCCTTTTACCCACCATTATGCTTTGGAAGCCATACGATCCCAAAAGCCTAGTATCCTTTACATAGCCTATGGTGAAACAGACGATTGGGCACACGATGGTAGGTACGATGAATATTTAAAATCTGCTAAACAAACCGATGCTTACTTGAAGGAGCTCTGGGAAACTATTCAGTCTGACCCCTATTACCAAAACAAGACTACCCTGCTCATTACAGTGGATCATGGACGTGGAACTACTAAAGCAAGCTGGAAAAGTCATGGTGCTGATGTCCCAGGTGCAGGCCAAGTTTGGTTACTAGCAATCGGCCCAGATACACCTCCTTTGGGAGAGATAGTAGAGGAGGGTCAATGGTATTCTGCGATGCTTCCTCGAACCATCTTTGGCCTTTTAGGGCTAGACTATCCTGAAACTAAAGCAGCTCCTGAATGGAAAGAGATTCTTAGGCAAACCAATTCGAAGTAAATCAACTTTTTACTTCGAATTGGTATCCGCTCTTTGCAGAGTATAGCTTTTTAATCTTCCTTATTAAAGATTTTTTTTAAGGTAACTCGCAGTAGGTTCTACCTTTCTTACGGTATCTGTTTCTATCGCTTTTCTTATTTTTCTTTAGGCTTTTTATCCAATAGAAGAAATTCATTGACAACGATCTCGGTGATTACCTTCTTGTCCCCATTTTTGTCAGTATAGCTCCGGTTGGTCAATTTGCCTTCTATGGCTATTTCCGAGCCCTTGTCTGTGAATTTAGCTAAGTTTTCTGCGGTCTTGTCCCAAATAACGAGGTTGTGCCAAATCGTCTCTTCTATTCGTTCGTCTTTTTGATTTTTGTAAATCTCTGAGGTGGCAAGTCTAACGTTGGCTACAGATTTCCCTGATTCTAGGCTTTTTAGATCAAGCTTGCTACCGAGATGACCAATTAATTGAACTTTGTTTTTTAAAGCATTCATGGAATTAAAAATTTAGGTGAAGGAGGAAGGAGCTTCCTGCTAAATAAAAAAGATTGAAAAATTGATGTCTCAAACTTCGAAAAAAGGAAGAATAAAAATCGGGAGGTAAGTATTTATAACCGTTTATAAACGACTGTAATTGACTAATGATGGGGGATTGAAATAGGGAAAAAGGATTAATCTTGCTTTTTCCCGATCCAAAAAAGTAAGGATCCAATCCCTACAAAAATCGCCGTCATCCAAATAGATTGACCGCTCACTTGCAACATTAACCAAAGGCAGGCACCGATTCCAAAAATTGGAATAATATAGCCTCCTTTCAAGATAAAACGACCCTCTCCACGAAAATGAGGCCTCAGCTTAGGAATAGCAGCACAACTCATTCCATACAAAAAGAGTCGAGATAGCACAGTCATCGCAGCCAAGACGGTAAACGAACCAAATGCAGCCAATAAAAAGGCCGCTATACCAAAAAAAATAACCGAATTGGCTGGAGTTAAATACCGTTCGTGTACCTCGCCAAACCAACGCGGTAAAGATTTTTCTATAGAAAGTGCATAGGTCACTCGGGTAGCTGAAAACATGGAACTAACCAAGTTGGCAAGGACTGAAGCAGCAACTCCCACCATCAGTAGAATCGCCCCAAAAGATCCAAAAAGCCTCGCAGAAACATCCAATAAAGGGGTTTTAGATTGGGCTATTTCGGGTACTGCTGCCTGGGAAACTAATTGAATACCCATGTACAAAACAGTTACTATCCCCAACCCCAACAATAATCCCAAAGGCATGTCCCTTTCGGGTTTTTTTGCCTCGCCTGCAGGAACTACCGCTCCCTCAAATCCCACAAAGGCATAGATTAATAGCAAGGCAGCAGCTCCTAAGTCACCTTTCTGCGGTAAGGGACTATCAAATCGAGGAATTACTTCCGAACCCAATAGGATAAATCCACCGAGTGGAAGGAGTATCAGCACTGCAAACTTGATAATTGTAAATAGGGTCATGGACCGTATCGATTCGATAGACCCAATCACATTGATCACACTCAGTCCCACACATATTACTGCCAAAGAAATAATCCTTCCAGTACCTGTACCTGCCCCTTCGATAAAATAAGCTATGGAATCAGTGAGTAGGACCGTGTTGGCGGAGAAAGAAATCAACCGGGCCAAATAATACAACCATCCCCCTTGAAATCCTATAAAGGGCCCAAAAGCTAAAGTCCCGTAGCGGATGGGTCCCCCTGTACCACGGAAGTAACTACCGAGTTCGGCGAAGCACAAAATAATTGGCAAAATCAGCAATGCACAAAATGCATAGACCAACACACTGTATTCTCCTGCCAATGCAGCTGCCCCACTAGGTAATCCGAAAATCCCAGCACCAATCAAGCCGTTTACTACTAGCATCCAGATTCCCCACAAACCTAAATTTCTAGGGAGTTTTTCTTCAGAGCCAGCGTTTGAGGAGGGTGGGACCACAAAATCAAGAGTTATCGATGGTGAATTCGGAAAAATTTAATAAAAGGTCCTAGAAACTTATTTTTTCCATTCCAAGACTTCCATGCTACCTAGTTCGGGACCTCCACCTCGGTTTGCAGAGCCCGCATGAACCCATATTTTCCCATTTAAATAGGCCGCACCCGTACCGTGTCTACCCTGAAGGAGATTGGGTAGTTGGGTCCAAGTATTGCTCCGTGTATCGAGAACATCTACCTCTGCATGAGCAGTTCCTTGCGCAGCGCTCTCTCCATTGAGTACTACTAAGTAAGGCCCAATGCCTAAATTTGAATTTCCTGCTCGTAGCGTAGGCAGCTCGGTTTCCAACGTAGACCAGGTTTCTGTTTCAAAATCAAAAACATCTACCTCTTTATTGGTCAACTCCAGGACTTTTCCAATTTTGGCATAAGAAGTCCGGCCACCCGCCAAATAAAGTTTGTCGTCTACCAGTGCAGCACTCACGTGATCTCGAGCTCTAGGTGCACTCGGCAGAGATCTCCATGTCCCTGTCTTAGGGTCTAGCTCATCAAACCAGCGTACAAAACCATCGTAATGTCCATCTTGGATACCGCATACCATGTAAATTTTATTTTCTCTCACCACTACCCCTGCAGAACCCCTTTCCCGGTTTTTGGGAAGTGCTGGTCCCTCACGCCAACTTCGTGTTTTGGGATTGAAAATCAGAATAGTTGGAATAGGTGTTTCATGTGGATAGTTACCAGTCAATGCTCCAATAATCCAAAGCTCTCCTTGAAAAGCGACCAATTGAAAGTGATGAATTTCCATCGGAGCATCGGCAAGCTTTACCCAGGTATTGGTTTGGGGGTCAAATTCTTCAACAGGTCGAACTCCTCGACCACCTATGGCATACAATTTGTTCCCTGAGGCTGCAAATGAGCTTTCATGGCGTGCAATGGCCTCATTTTGAGGAGATACTGTTGTCCAATTGTCCTGTGCTTCCACTTTAAAAGCACATAGAAAAAGAATAATTAAACTATATCGTAGCATAAAATTGGGTTAAAATTCAAGTTAAGGTAAGAAAAGATTTCATCCCAAAATAGGTCCCCAAATAGATTGCCCAGGTGACTACAGATCCTAAATCGGATTTATTTTCCAAAATCAAGAATCTCTCGAATGGCGTTAATTTCTACCATTTCTTTTTTCAAGCCAGCCCCATCTTCTGCGGCAATTTTCTCCCGAAAAGAAGTAAGATTAGCGATGTATCCATCCAAAGCAGCAAGGACATTTACCTTATTTTCTAGAAAAATAGGCGCCCACATCTCTGGGCTTGATTTGGCAAGTCGAACCGTAGATGAAAACCCTGAACCCGCCATGTCAAAAATATTTCTTTCATCCTCCATTTTTTGAAGTACTGTTTTCCCCAGCATGAAGGAAGTTAGGTGGGAGAGATGCGAAACATAGGCCAGGTGCCGATCGTGTTCGGCGGGATCCATAAAACGGAGTTTTAAGTTCAAGGCATCAAAAAAACGATAGGCTTTTTCCTTCAGCTGAAGGTCGGTCTTTTCTAGTTCACAAAGGATCATCACCTTTCGATCCAATAATGCTGGATCTGCTGCTTTTGGTCCTGAATACTCCGTTCCCGCTATGGGATGAGCGGCGAGGTATTGGGATCTTTTGGCATGATGAGCTACTGCATCACATAGCTTGGATTTAGTAGATCCTAAATCAATCACTAGAGTTTTAGGCCCAATTTGCGCTAAAGTTTGAATAAGTAAATCTTCTAAAGTGTCTGCAGGAGTGGCCAAAATAACGAGATCCGAATCTGGATCTGGAAGAGTCTTAGCTACTGAAATTATTCCCAACCCAAGCGCATCTTTCAGGTGCTGGGAATTATGGTCATGTCCAGTTAACTGGAGCTCTGGAAATTTTTGTTTTGCCGCAAGAGCGAAGGATCCTCCCAAGAGTCCCAATCCTACAAGATGTATTTTTTTCATTTTAAAGGGAAGGTTTAATACGATTGATGGCTTCTAAAATTTTAAATTCTTGGAGGCAAAGTGATATCCTAACAAAGTCATTTCCTTCTGATCCAAAAATTTTTCCAGGGGTGATAAATATATTTTTATCGTAAAGTAAGTGGTCAACTAATCTTTCTGCCGTTGTTCCTTCAGGTACACGGCACCAAACAAAAAGTCCTGTAGCATTTTGATCATAGATCAAACCCAATTGATCAGCAAGTGCCCATACGAGCTTTCTTCGACTAGTATACACTTCGTTTTGTCTCTCAAACCAGCTTTTTCCGAGCACTAGTGCAGCAACAGCACCTTTTTGGAGGCCCAAAAACATTCCAGAATCCATATTGGATTTCACTTTGAGTACGGCATTCACCCATGCTGCTTGTCCGCAAAGCATTCCTACCCTCCAGCCGGGAATATTGAAAGTTTTGCTTAATGAATTGAGTTCTAAGCCTACTTCCTTACCCCCGGGAAGTGCCAAAAAACTCATTGGATTCGGATTTAATATATGGCTATAGGGATTGTCGTGTACAAGGATTATCCCTTGCCGCTGTGCAAAAGCAATCAGCTCATGCCATATCTTTTCAGATCCAGGAGCCCCTGTAGGCATGTGGGGATAATTGAGCCACATCAATTTAACTCGACTCAAATCTTGTGTTTCTAGCTCCTCTAAATTAGGTCGACCCTCCTTGCTCAAATCCAAGTTGTAATAGATTGGATGTACCCCAAGTAATTGGGCAACAGCAGCATAAGTTGGGTAGCCAGGATTTGGAATCAATACCTCGTCTCCTGAATTTAAAAAGGCCATGCTCACATGGAAAATTCCTTCCTTCGAACCCATTAATGGGAGGATCTCTCGATTTGGGTCCAGAGATACCCCAAACTCACTCAGGTAATATTTTGCCATTGCCAGGCGCAACTCTGGAGTGCCTTGGTATCCTTGGTACCCATGGGCTTGCTCATTTTCTGCAGTGCTTTTTAAGGCATCAATTACACTTCGGTCGGGACTCAAGTCGGGCGAACCAATTCCCAAATTCAAGACAGGCTTCCCTTCTGCTAGAAGTCGGTTGACCTCCCTCAATTTGGTAGAAAAGTAGTATTCTTCTACCCCTTCAATTCGTGTTGCAAATCCCTTCATCCTTTCCTGCTTTTGTATTCTCCAAAAATCTTCAATTCTCCAAACTCATCCCTCATCTGATTCATAGCTTCCAAATAAGAACTGGGTTCTGTGAATTCTGCATCAATAAAAAACGCGTATTCCCATGGGGTATTCATGAGTGGGATGGATTGAATTTTACTCAAATTCAAGTTCTTACTCGCCAACATCGTTAATAATTTGGCTAATCCTCCAGCCTCATTACGAATTGTAATTTTGAATGAAACCTTATTGGAGGCTTCCTGACTCTTGCTTTTTTCTCGGGAAAGGAAAATAAATCGAGTAAAATTATCTTTCACTGTTTGAATTTGAGGGGCTAAAATCTCTAAGCCATAACTTGCTGCCGCGATTTCACTTGCTATTGCAGCTACTCCATGGAGTTGCTTCTCTTGGATGCGCTTGGCAACCGTGGCAGTGTCCTGATCGTCAATCAAGCGCAGATTTGGATACTGCGATAGAAAGGCTTTGCATTGAAGCAATGCCATAGGGTGAGAGCGAACCTCAGTAAGATTGGCAATAGATTGTCCGGGTAAAGCCATCAAATGATGGGAAATCGGAAGGTAATACTCTTCATGAATAAATAGTTGGTACCGGTCAACCAGCTCGTAATTCGGTAAAATTGCTCCAGCTATGGAGTTCTCTATGGCCATGATACCTATATCTGCTGTCCCTGTCGCTACAGATTTGGCAACTTCCTCAAAAGTTAAAAATGGAAGAACTTGGACCTGATCTCCAAAATTTAGGAGGGCTACTTGGTGATGAAATGAGCCTGGGATTCCTTGAATAGCAACGGTCATAGCGTATCTGAAAGAAGAGTTTCTTGGTGAATACCTACTTGTGCAACTTGTTTCCAAAAACTGGGATAAGATTTATTGACTACTTCCGGATCCTCCATCCACAAGTGGGTCTTGGTGACCAGAGGCATAAAGGCCATGGCCATGCGATGGTCCTCATAGGTGTGAATTCGTACTTGACGTGGCATGGTCACCGAAGGAATGACTTGAAAGCTTTCAGGAGAAATTTCTCGTAACTCGGCGTTGAATTTTGCCAACTCCTGCTGTAGTGCATGGATGCGGTCAGTTTCCTTGATACGTAAGCTTTCCAGTCCAGTAAACAGGGTGTTTTGACCCAGAATCGCACAAGTCACGGCTACAGTTTGTGCCAAATCAGGGCAATGGGTGAAATCCCAACTTTTAAGGCCTGTGATTCCTTGTTTTTCAAGCGATACCCCTCCTTTTTCAAAGGTACTTTTTATGCCTAAATGGGACATAATCTCTACAATAGCGGAATCTCCTTGCAAACTTTTTTCTTTTAATCCTTCAAGAAAAAACGAGCCCGAATCTGCACAGGCAAGTAAGCTAAACCAATAACTTGCGCCTGACCAATCGCTCTCCACGGCAAAATGGGTAGGCCGATAGGCTTGAGGAATAATTTTGATAGTATTTTCTTCCCAAAGGGAATCGATGCCAAATTGAGACATCAGTTCCAAAGTCATTTCAATGTAGGTCCGGCTTCCAATTTTACCTTCCAATTCTAATTCTATTCCTAATGGAAGCAGGGGAGCAATCATCAGGATTGCAGAAATGTATTGACTGGATACATCCCCTCGAATTTTGATCTTATTGGTGCGTTGTTTAGGCAATCCTTGTACAGCAAGTGGTGGGAAACCTTCGGTACCGAGGTAGTGGATTTCAGCACCTAAGCTTCGTAGGGCGTCTACCAAAATACCAATAGGGCGCTCACACATTCTAGAAGTCCCCGTCATCACTTTTTGTTGATTGGTTGCTGCCACATAGGCAGTCAAAAACCGCATGGTTGTTCCCGCATCTAATACATCAAATACTGCTGGATTGGTTTGCAAAAGGCGGATCATAGTTTGGGTATCCCGTGCTTCCGCCAAATTGCTTAGTACATTTTTTCCAGCAGTCAGCGCATCAATAACTAAGGCACGATTCGATTCGCTTTTGGACGAAGGAAGCGGAATAGATACTCGATTGAATTCGTTTTTTTGGGTAAGCTGGAGTAGCTGCATGCGTTGAAATGTAAGTGATTATGCCAACCGCAAGTGTTGGTAATAAAGAATAGCGTGTTTGATTTCCTCTCGAGTTACGGCAATGTTGTAGTGGCAATCTCCGATTTTTGGAAGTAGTGTGAGAAGCTGCGTACTGCCTTCATTTTTTTTGTCTTGGGCGCAAAGATCTACCAACCTATCACAGTCTTTTGGATCTAGCTCCACTTTTCCAAAAATAGTAAGTAGCATTGTGCTCAATTCATTTAACTCTTCAAAGCTGAATCCTATTTTTTCAAAGGATAAAAAGCCCTCAGCAATCATCCCAATTGCAATGGCTTCCCCATGCAGGAGTGGCTGGGCACTCGTTAAATAAAAGGATTCAATGGCATGACCGATTGTATGACCAAAGTTTAGAATTTTCCGTAGTCCACTTTCTTTTGGATCTACCTGAACCACTGCTTTTTTAATCTTTACAGAATGACGAATTATGCGGGTCCAATCCTGCTTTTCCCAATTTGTACTTGGCAAGGCTCTGAAATAGGTCGCGTCCCGAATGATCCCATGTTTGATTACTTCTGCATACCCAGAGCGAAGCTCTCGTTGAGGTAAGGTAGCGAGAAACTCGGGGGCAATAAGGACAGCTTCAGGAAGTTGGAATACACCAAGATGATTTTTGTATCCCATAAAATCAATCCCCAATTTGCCTCCAACACTCGCATCTACTTGGGAGAGTAAGGTCGTAGGAATGGTAATGAATGGAATCCCTCTTTTGTAAACGCTTGCACAAAATCCGCCCATATCACCGATCACTCCTCCGCCAAGATTGATGACTAAGGCTTGACGGTCGAGTACAGCTTCAGTCATTTGGGTCCAAATAATTGAGCAGGTTTCCAAGGTTTTGTGCTGTTCCCCTGCAGGCACAGAGATAAACACCGTTTCAGGAGGAACTACTTCTTGGACTAGCGGCAAGCAAAATTGTTGGGTGTTTGTATCGGTAAGCACCACCAATTTAGAAAAGTGACGAGCACCTAGTATCTCTGCTAGTGTAGCACGGATATCGGAAGAGAAGATTACAGTTTCCACAGTTTGAATTCGGCAAGTAGGTAAAGTGACAAAACATCCCCCTAGAAAGGAGGGGGATGTGAGTTTTATTTTTGAACTCCCTCAGCCTCTCGAAGTTGCCTTTCCTGACGCTTCACAGACTCTTCGTGAATGCAGTATAGCAATTCACGCATAAACTTTTCACTCAATTGTTTCTTTACTCCCTTTTCAGTCCTGGAGTCCATCACTTCCTTCCACCGGTCCGATTGAAATACCGTCAGGTGATGAGCACGTTTGTGTGCACCAATTTGATCTATAATCGCAAATCTTTCTTGAAGGATATCCAATAATTGATCGTCAAGATGGTCTACGGCACGTCTTAAATCCTGTAATTTTTCGTCTGGACGCATGTTTTCCAAAGGCGTTTTGAAATCGATCGAATCAATCATTTCCTTCAAGCGTCGTGGGGTTACTTGCTGCTTGGCGTCAGACCAGGCTTTATCTGGGTCGTGGTGTGTTTCAATCATCAGCCCATCCAAGCCAAAGTTCATTGCGCTTTGTGCTACCTCTTGCAAACCATCTCTTCGCCCTACGATATGGGAGGGATCGTTGATTACTTCCATTCCAGTCCATTCTCTCTTCAGATGAATTGGCATCGACCAATTGGGCTTGTTGCGGTAGCGCTTGTCGTACGCATCCGAAAAACCTCGATGGATGCCAGCAAGTTTGGTGATTCCAACCGCGTACATGCGTTCCAGAGCGCCAATCCATAGTTCCAAATCTGGATTCATTGGATTTTTTACCATCACTGGAATATCTACTCCACGTAGTGCTTCAGCAATCTCCTGAACAGCAAATGGATTTACTGTAGTTCGTGCACCTATCCATAAGATATCAATGTTGTGCTTAAGAGCCATTTCGACGTGAGCCGCATTGCCAACTTCCACAGTAATGGGGATATTGAGTTCCTCACGAACAATTTCCATCCAGGTCAACCCTTCTTCTCCCACACCTTCAAAAGATCCAGGACGGGTTCGAGGCTTCCAGATTCCAGCTCTAAATACTTGAGGTATAACTTGTTCATCCTTCATTTCTTTACAGATTTGGGTAATCTGTGCTGGAGTTTCTGCCGAACAAGGGCCTCCAATGATCATGGGGTTGCTGAGATTAAGTCCCCAGTCTTTAATTTGTTGGTGTGGTTTCATAGGACTGATTGATTAAATAAAAAAGCCCGACTCTTTCGAATCGGGCTTTGTGAATTTTATGTTGTTTTTAGTTTTTAGCTAGACAATACACAGCTCCGATTCGATTTTGGCGTCGAAAATAAAAATAAAAGAAGCTAAACCAGATTACTACTGTGCTGAACATGGCGTAAATGTAAACTTCGATTTGTTAAAAGCAAAATTATTTTTTTACTAATAAATTATCATTTCGGTAATAGTTTGCCAAAACATTTACAAAACTCGGAATTACAACCAACAAATTACAAGAATATTGAATTCCCGAACAAAACCTATGGGTCGCTGTTTTTCTACTATATTTGCCCCATTAAATGCGCACCATGCCCGTCAAACCGACTATTTCATTTGAAAATTTGGAAGTAGCCTTTGCTTCTAAAAGTAATGCGGAGCTACGAAAGATGTATTTGATTTTTGCCACTCTCAATACCAATTGGGTGTCAAAGCTTGGAATTAAACTAGCAAACTGGTCTTTTCAACTACATCTTCCCATCAAAGGCATCCTTAAAAAAACCATGTTTGGGCATTTCTGTGGGGGGGAAACAATCCAAGAGAGTGTATTGGCTTGTCAACTTTTAGCCAACTATGGGGTGAATTCGATTTTGGACTTGTCTGTTGAAGGAAAAGGGGATGAGGCAAGTTTTGAAGCTACTACAGAAGAGATTTACCAAACTTTGGTGGAATCTGCCAAGACGGATTACATGCCATTTGGAGTATTTAAAGTTACCGGACTGGGTGATTACCGTATTTTAGAAAAAATTCAGGCGAGGCAGGCTTTGAGTAGGGAGGAACAAGAGGCATATGTAAGATTGGAAAATCGCGTAGATCGACTCTGTCAGACTGCCCATGACCTGGGTTTGAAAATCTTGGTTGATGCCGAAGAAAGTTGGTTTCAAGAGATAATTGATGAGCTAGCATATCGGGCTATGGCTAAATACAATAAAACACGCTGTGTGGTTTACAATACTTACCAAATGTATCGCCATGATGCCTTGGACAGGCTAAAGAAAGCACATCAGGTGGCAAACGAGCAAGGCTATTTTTTGGGTGCAAAGCCTGTACGTGGTGCCTACATGGAAAAAGAACGAGCGCGTGCATTGGCAGAAGGGTACTTGGATCCTATTCAGCCAAACAAAGAAGCCACGGATAGAGATTACGATTTGGCAATAGCATATGCAATACAAGAAGGCATTTCTTTGGTATGCGCTACGCACAACGAAAAGAGTACATTGGCTCTTACCGAACTGATGAGTAAGTACCAAATTGACCCCAAATTTGATCAGGTTTACTTTTCTCAGCTATATGGAATGAGTGATTCTATCTCCTATAACCTAGCAAAAGCAGGCTACCGTGTGGTCAAATACGTTCCCTATGGACCAGTAGAAAAAGTAATGCCTTATCTTAGCCGTAGAGCAGCAGAAAATTCCTCCATTGCAGGGCAAAGCAGTAGGGAGTTTGATTTAGTTCGAAAGGAATTGAAGCGGAGAAGGATTGGGTAATACAAGTTATAATACGAAATTTTAGACAAACTATCATCATGCAACTTTTGAGCGAACAGGAGCTGGAACGAAGAAAAGACCGAGAAGAACTCTATTCCTTAGGTATCAATCCTTACCCCGCAGAGTCTTTTGTGATCAATGCTATGGCGGCCGATATTCATGCCAATTACGAGAACAACAAAACAGACTACAAGGATATTTCCATTGCAGGTCGTCTAATGAGTCGTAGAATTATGGGATCCGCTTCATTTGCTGAGATTCAGGATTCCACTGGCAGGCTACAGATCTATGTACGTAGAGATGATATTTCAACTGATGAGAATCCAGAGTTTTACAATACCGTCTTCAAAAAACTCTTAGGAATTGGTGATTTTATCGGTGTCACGGGACACATCTTTACCACTCAAACAGGAGAGATTTCCTTGCATGTAACCCAACTTACGGTTCTATCAAAAGCCATAAAGCCACTTCCAATCGTAAAAAGAGACGAGGATGGAACCGTTTTCGATGGGTTTACCGATCCAGAGCAACGCTACAGACAGCGTTATGTGGACCTAACAGTAAATCCAGAAGTTAAAAAAACTTTTGTGACCCGTTCCAAAATAATATCCAACATGCGTCGCTATTTTGATGATCATGGTTGGTTAGAAGTAGAAACACCGATTCTACAGGCCGTACACGGTGGAGCGGCAGCACGTCCTTTTCAGACGCATCACAATACCTTAGACATGCCACTTTACCTGCGCATTGCCAATGAACTTTACCTGAAGCGGTTGATCGTGGGTGGATTTGATGGCGTGTATGAGTTTGGCAAGATGTTCCGCAACGAAGGCATGGACCGAACCCACAATCCAGAGTTTACCTCCATGGAGATCTACGTGGCTTACAAGGATTACATCTGGATGATGGAGATGGTGGAGCAATTGCTTGAAAAAGTAACCCAGACGATTCATGGAGTAACTGCAGTACAAGTAGGAGGTAAAACAATAGATTTTGCAGGTCCTTACCGTCGACTAACCATGTTTGATTCTATCAAAGAATATACGGGTATTGATGTCAGCGAAATGGATGAACAAGGACTTCGAGAAGTATGTGCCAAATTAGGTATTGAAGTGGATGCCTCCATGGGCAAAGGCAAATTGATCGACGAGATCTTTGGTGCCAAGGTTGAAGCCAACTTGATTCAACCAACTTACATTACGGATTACCCGATTGAGATGACGCCGCTGGCAAAGAAGCACCGTAGCAAACCAGGATTGGTAGAGCGCTTTGAATTGTTTGTCAATGGAAAAGAAATTGCGAATGCCTACTCAGAACTAAACGACCCGATTGATCAGCGTGAGCGCTTTGAGGAGCAACTAAAACTTGCCGCTAGAGGGGATGACGAGGCGATGGCCATGGACGAGGATTTCCTTCGTGCCCTAGAATATGGCATGCCGCCAACTTCTGGGCTGGGTATTGGTATCGATCGTTTGACTATGTTGTTGACGGATAATTCCACCATTCAAGAAGTGTTGTTTTTCCCACAAATGCGTCCTGAGAAGAAGGCGGTGGAGTTGACGGCGGAAGAGAAAATCATTGTAGAACTCTTGACCGCAAAGCATCCAGCCTCCTTGCCAGAATTGAAAGCGGAAACAGGATTGAGTGGAAAAAAATGGGATATCTCTATCAAGGGATTGACTCAAAAAGGATTGGTGAAAGTGACTAAAGAAGACGAAAGCCTACTCGTGGATCTTTTGGATCAATAAGTTACTCTTTTTTAAAAAGAACAAAAAGGTCCTAGAACGGGACCCTTTTTGTTTCTGGTTATTACTTCTGGGAGTCAGCAAAGGCAAAAACCTTTTGGAGTAGGGGGCTGGATCTCAAATTGTTATTTTTCCGCAGGGCCAATTCTTCTTTGGCAATCTCCACAAATAGTCCTTGAAGGGCTTTATCGGTCACGTAGGCGGTTAGGTTGGTGTTCACAGGCTTGACCAAAGGGATTTTATTGTAGCGGGTCATAATCGTTTCCCAATGGGCGGTGGCGCCAACTTTTTGCAAACTTGCTTGAATAGGAGGTGCGAATTTGACTTTCAATCCATCCGTAGTACTTTGCTGTAAGTAGTCGGTAGCAGCACGCTCTGAGCCCAAAAGAATGCCTTGCACATCCTTAAATGTCATTTCCTTAATGGCTTGAGTAAAAAGAGGGCGCGCCTCCTTGACCGCATCTTCAGCTGCACGATTGATGCTGTTGATCAATTGGTCACATAAGTTATCCAACCCCATTTTTCGTAGGCTGCGCTCCACTTGGAGGGCTTCTTCAGGAAAGGGAAGTTTGATGGCTGGGTTTCCAAGGAATCCATTTTCTAGGTTGAGCCGATCCACACTTAGGTTAGTTCCTTTTTCCAAGGCTTCTTTGAGGCCCATGGCCATTTCAGTGGGGGATGGATTGTCATTACTATTGGAGGTGACAATAACCGCATCAAGTGCTTTCTTGAGTTTATTTAGTTGAGCCGTTGCAGGACCAGGCAAAAGCATGCTTGCGAATAAGAGCCCAAGGTAGATCGGTAGAGTGCGGAGATGCATAGATAGAATGGTGGTAGTTAGCGATAGGATCATTCCAACGAAAACTAAGAAAGAAAGATGTAAGAGGGTGCTTAAAAATCGAAGAAGGTCCTTCTTCTCGATACTTTTAAGTCTTGCAGGATGGATGATTTTACCCGGATGTCGATGTTGTAGGAGGTAAATCTTCCAAAAGGAACCCAGTTTACATTCATTTGCCAGCAGTGGAGGTCCCTTGCGATGCCGATCATAGTTTGTGTGATTTCCTTCGAGTCAAAATTATATCCCGTATTAAAATTAACCTTCCATTTCTCAGAAATCGATAGATCCCCACTTACATTCATTGCTTGGGTGATATTGGTTGTATTGTTGACTTGCCGAGAATAAGCTAGGTTATAGCCAAGAGCTAAATTCCAAGGGATATCCCAATCAATGTATTGGCTAGGATCCGCTACAATTCTGTTGATTTCATTTTCCACAAAAGCATTCATAACTCCACCTTTCTGGATAAAATCTTGGGTTAGTTCATCTCGAACTTCGCCAGGATTTTGTCCATTTCTAGGATTTAAGGAGGCATTCATGTTCAGGGAGGCATTTCGGATTGTTCCAATTCCCTGACCTTTTTTCCAAGCAAATTCTTGACTGCTTCTATAGCGGAGTGTTCCATCTGATCCTAGAGTAGTTTGAGTGGCATAGGGGTCAATTGTACTATTCAAGTTGATAGAAAGCTTTTGGTCAAATAAGCTGGTTCGTGCAGAAACTTGTAAGGGAGAAAGCTGAAATGAGTCTGCAGCAAAGTTGTAGGCAGTATTGAAGTTGAAGGATTCAAGAAGAGGAATTTTTTTCGTTTCTCCCTCAGTACTATCGGTATCTGTTCTGAGTTTTGCCTCCAGTACATTTCGAAGACCCAAACTCAAGGCTCGGGATTCACCCAACGGAGCATCTCCAAAAATAAGCCCTTGGTGTCTGGAATAGCGACGAAGCACCCCGGATTTGTCGGATTGTACCTCCTGGTAGTAGCCGTAGGCTGGGTCTGAAAAGTCTGGATTAAAATTAAATCCAAAAGTGGGGGCCATGTGGTGGCGTATTGTTTGTAGTTTCCCCTTTCCTCCAAAATTATAAAAACCATAAAAGTTGGTATTCATGGCAAAGGAGGTAGTATAGAATCCCACGCGATTGAATCCTTGTTCTTTTACTCGATCTACTTGGTTGGTACTTTCATTGTAACTGTAATTGTACCGCTGCATGTACCAGAGTTCGGTGTAGTTGACGGAAGCGGTACCGGTAAAGTATTTGAATAAAGTAAAATTAGAACTCAGCGGGATTGTATTGCGAGCACCATTATTCCCATTTCTAAGAAGTAGCCCAAAGTTATCGGCATTGAAAGGAATAGTTTCAGGACCATCTGTAGGGCTGGTTTGCCCAAAGCTATTTAGTCGATTTGAAATGGAATTTTGAAGATTGAAGTTCCAAGCAATATTCAACGTTTTGAGGGGTTCAAATTTAACATTTTTGAATGGGCTTTGGCGGTTCATGTTGATGCCAACCGTAGGTAAATCCATCCTTACTTCTCCAGTTTGCACACTTTGAGAGTGGCGAAGGTTAGCAGAAAGGGAGAAGGGAGTGCCGGCAAATGTTTTGGAATAAGATACATTCGAACTTAAATCGCCGGTGACGTTATTTGCAAAATTGTTGGGATTGATGACGTTGTTGAAGTAGCTGGTAGAACCTGCATTGACCGAAGCTGAAAATTTACCTGTTCCTCGGGTAATCGGACTATGGTTCCACTGCACCCGAAACGTGTTGTAGTTTAAGGGGTTTAATTCGGTTTCTGGGCTGACGAATTTTTGAAAATCGATATTAAAGCCACCATTGTATCGGTACTTTTTGGTGTACATGGCCTGTGATTTGGCCCCCCAACCTCCTTTGGAGTACACATCTCCTGTGACCCGCAAGTGGATGTAATCGTTAAATGCAAAATAGTAGCCCAAATCTCTCAAACTCAATCCTCGAACTTGTTCTCGTCCATAAGAGGGAAAGATAATCCCCGAAGCCTTTTCCTCAGGAGTATCCGGAATCAGCCCGAATGGAAGGCCAAGGGGGGTAGGGATGCCGTTGAAGTACAAGTTGAAGGGGCCCGAAACCACCTGTTTGCCTGAAATAGATTTGATTTTGGAAGAAGAAATGTGCCAGTGTGGCTTGGTTAATTTGCAAGTCGTATAGTAGCCATGATCCAAGTATACACTGCCATCTTCCGTTTTTTTGATGGTTGTGCCTCGGAGTACCCCATCCTGTTGTTCAGTCACTACATCCTTGATGATTGCTTTTTGGGTTTTAAAGTTGTACCGCATCTCTTTCCGGATTTCGTAGACCGAATTTCCATCTTTAAAAAAAGGATTACCAGAAACTACTCCCAAGCTATCTGGAATGCCTGAAGCATAGAGCTCGGAGTTTTTCCAGTCGATGACAATGCGTTCGGCATCCAGTCGCATGGTGCCGTACTCAAACCAGGCATTTTTGTAGAGATAGACTTTGTTTTCAGTAAAGTCCGTAATGATACTGTCCTCTGCGAAATAAAGAATTTCAGTTTCAATCCCACTTTTAGGCACATTATTTGCCGAATCAACTTGTGTGAGCGTATCTAGCTGGACTAGCGTGGTATCAAGTAGTGGTGCAAGGGTTGGGATAGCAGCACTTGTTTTACTTACTCGTTGTGGCCGACTACTTTGCTGTGCAGAAGCATCCAAATGGATCCACCAACTTGTAAGAAGGATAAAAAAAAGTATCCGAATTCTCGCCACGCTTGCGTTCGCTTTTAGTATTTTTGAAATTAATTTCGTGTAAAGTTAACTCGATTGCCCTCATGGAAAGGTTTAAAACCAAAAAAAATCTGTTAAGGTTTCTAATTTTAGTTCCCTTTTTATTCGGTGGATTTATTCCGAATGAGACCATGATGCCTGCTATTCGTATGCGAAAAATCGTGTTGGACGCAGGTCACGGAGGAAAAGATCCCGGAAATATTGGTTCTAAAGCCAAAGAAAAGGATATCAATTTGTCCGTAACTCTTTTGGTAGGAAAGTATATTAAGGAAAATATGCCAGATGTAGAAGTAATTTATACGCGCTCTGACGATAGTTTTCCCGCACTCAAGCAGCGCCCAATTATTGCCAATGTCAACAAGGCGGATTTATTCGTTTCCATCCACTCCAATGCAGCGGCTAATAAATCTGCCTTTGGTACAGAAACCTTTGTAATCGGAACCAAGCACTTTGAAGCGAATTTCGACATCATAAAAAAAGAAAACTCTGTGATCCTCCTGGAAGACAACTACAAAGAAGAATACGAAGGTTTTGACCCTACTTCTCCAGAGTCTTACATGATGTTTAACCTGATGCAAAAAGCCTATGTAGGCAACAGTATCGCTTTAGCGGATCGCATAGAAACACAATTTAGAGACAGGGTAGGACGTAAAAGTCGTGGAGTAAAGCAGGCCCCACTCTATGTGTTGTGGACTCCATCCATGCCTAGTGTATTGGTGGAACTTGGCTTTCTATCCAATTCGGAAGAAGAGCGTTTTTTGATATCCAAACAAGGTCAGGAGTACATGGCATCGGCCATTTATCGCTCTATCAAGGCCTATAAAGACGAAATTGAGATCAACTAATTAACGTAGTTGGAAGGAAAACCTTCTTAGAATCAGGGAGGTTTTTTTAATAAATTGTGGCGAAGTCCCTAGCTGAAGTATACGGTTGCTAGTTGTTAAAATTAATAGTTTGATTATCCACCTTGATTCCAGGAACGAAAGATATTTAGGATTGAATTTCATTCAGGTGAGTTGTGGTCTGTGGACAGCTTGTGGACCGAGGTCTATCGTCTGCCAACCATGATCTGCAGTAATTCAAACAAATCTGAAGCCCTTGGTATAAGTATGGATAATTCTAATAAATAGAATATCAACCCATGTTTTCTCCTTCTCAATTGGATGCTTTAATTTCACTTCTAGACGACTCAGACTGGGAAGTAAAGCAGCATGTTCGTGAAAAATTGATTGGTTTAGGTGCTGCAGTCATTCCGGTTTTGGAGCAAAAATGGGAGGAAAGTTTTAATCCAATCCTTCAGAAGGAATTGGAGGACTTAGTGCATGATTTACAGTTTGGGTTAGTCAAACAACGGTTGATTGATTGGAAATCTTCCCAAAATCAGGATTTATTGGAAGGTCTTTGGATCCTCAATACCTATCAATACCCGGATTTAGAGCTAGAAACATTACAAGCAGCGATTCATCAATTGTATGTAGAAGCTTGGACGCATTTTTCACCCAATTTGCAACCCTTGGAGCAGGTAAAAATTTTGAATCATGTATTTTTTAAACAGCTTCAGTTTTCGGGAAACACAAAGAATTTTCATTCTCCAAGTAATAGTATGCTTTCTGCTGTGCTGGAGTCTAAAAAAGGAAATCCTATTAGCTTGTGTAGTATTTATTTATTGGTTTCGCAAAAACTTGGATTACCGATTTTTGGGGTTAATCTTCCCAATTTATTTGTGCTGATTTACCAACAAGGGAATTCGGATTTTTATATCAACGCCTTTAATAAGGGGCTTGTTTTTTCAAAAAAAGACATTCAGAATTTTTTGGAGCAACTGAAAATAGATCCACTATCTATCTACTTTGAACCATGCACTAATTTGGCAATTGTGTTACGATTTTTAAAAAATCTTGCCACAGCCTTTGAACACCTTGGGGAATCTTCAAAACTTGGAGAAGTAAAAGAGCTCCTAGAAATTCTGGCTGACTAATAGGACCGGATAGTGCAACCTACTGCTCTAACTTGCCCTACTGCTGGTTTTTCACTTCGAAGAACTTGCAAAATTGCTTGCTCTAGGTAGCGTGCAGTTACGGCAGTTTCCAATTGAGCATTGTTGTCAATCGCACCTTTATACACTACTTCTACCCCTACAGAAGTGGGGATGAGCAAGAGTGCTTCAGGAATTTTATTGGCTTTTAAATAAGATGCCCAAAGTTGTTGATCGTCAATCAGGTAGGGGAGATTAAGCCCTTTTTCTTTGCAGTAAGTACGCAATTCATTCAAGTCAGATTCGGAAGAGGATCGGTGTGGATTGACTAATGCAAAACCAATTCCTTGGCCTTCAAACTTGGTTTGCAATGCTTTGATTCGATTTTCATACAAGCTAGCAAAAGGACAGCTGGGATCATGGAAAACCAAAACCAATCCCCTTTCTTTGATCAGTGCTAGTGCTGTTTTTTGAGTACCAGATACTACCTCGATTGCTGTGAGGGAGCTCATTGTTTGACTTAGGCCGCTGAGGGCAGACCCGAAAAAAAGTAAGAGAGCTATACAAGCTGTTTTCATGCGTGAATTGGTTGAATTAATTACCAAATGGTGTAGGTTAAGATAAGGCTTTCGGTTTGTTCTACCTGCACTTGGTAATGGTGATCTTCAAAATTTGTTCCATGAATTTTCCCTTTTATAAGGGAGGCATCTGAATTAAAAGGTTCTAATAGAATATTGTCACGTAAGGATATTCCTTTTTTTCCATGACATTTAAAAATAGACTCTTTTGCAGACCAGGCTTTTGTTAATTCTGCAGGCTGTTGATTAAGGAAGGCCAACTCTTCTTCTACTAAGAATTTAGATCCAATTTTCACGATTTTTTCCCGGATTACTTCGATGTCAATCCCTACAGGAAGTTCGCGGTGGTATATGGCTGCTGCATAGCCGCGGGTGTGGCTGAGCGAAACAAATCCTTGTCCATTCATGGGGTGGGATTTACCGTGTTCGTCCTTATAAAAGCCAGGATAAGGAATTTGTAAGTGGTTAAGCGCCTCTTGCACTGCAAGTCTAGCGGTTCCCCATTCCTTTTTTTTCTCTAGATGAGAGATGTTGGCAAAGGTAAGTTTTTCTCGAAAGCTCAAAAAATCAAAATCCTTTTCGCATAAGGAGTCGATAATCTTTACTGCCAAGGCTGAGGAAGAATCAATTTTTTCTATTTTTGTTTGCATAGGCCTGAAAGGCGCAGTCAAGAGTGATGCTCGAATATATGTCAAAAATCCAAGTAAATAAATTACATACCCTTACTGGACATAATGACTGTATTTATGCTTTGCGCGAAGGGGGTAATCCTCGGTATTTTTACACGGGTGCTGGTGATGGGATGGTGGTAGAATGGGATTTGGATCATCCTAAAGACGGGGTCCTATTGGCTCGACTTCCGCATTCGGTGTATGCGCTAGAGGTAGATTCCAAAAGAAACACCTTGATTGTAGGTCACAATTACGAAGGAATCCACGTAATTGACTTGGCGGAAAAGAAGGAAAGTTGGAATTTGAAATTAAGCTCAGCAGCTATTTTTGATTTGAAAGTGTTCGGTGAAGAACTATTTGTGGCCACAGGCGATGGATTGTTAGTGATTGTTGACCTAGAAGCACGTGCAATTAAAAGATACATCAAACTATCTTCCAAATCCATTCGGGTACTTGCGATTGCCCCATTAAAAAAGCATTTGGCATTGGGATTCAGTGATCATAGTATTCAAGTAATGGATCTAGCAACTGATATTTCGCCTATTACTAGGTTAGAGGGGCATAGTAATTCTGTTTTTGCTTTAGCTTACAGTCCGGATGAAACCGTGCTGGTCTCAGGAGCACGTGACGCATGCTTGAAATTTTGGAACGCTGCCACCTATTCCTTGGACGAAAAGATAGTGGCTCATTTGTATGCCATTAATTTTTTATCTTTCCGTCAAGACGGAAACTATTTGGTCACCTGTTCCATGGATAAATCCCTCAAAATTTGGGATGTAGCAAATCGAAGTTTACTCAAAGTTATTGATAAGGCTAGAAATGCTGGGCATGGCACATCAATCAACAAAGTCTTTTGGAGTACGTATTCTGGTGTTATTGTGTCGGTGTCGGATGACCGAACAGTCGCTATTTGGCAAATTGAAACTTAAAATTTATGAAAATTTCTCCTACTGCCATTCGGCAAAAAACATTTGAAACCTCATTTCGAGGCTTTGAAAAAAAGCAAGTGGCCAGCTTCTTAGAAGAAATGAGCGTGGCTATGGAGCAAGTCAATCAAGAGAATTTGGAGCTTCGCAGCAGATTGCAGCAAGTGGAAGCAGAAGCACAACGTCTCAAAGATGTGGAAGACTCCTTGTTTCGGACCTTAAAAACAGCTGAGGATACCGGCGCCGCTATCATTACAGAAGCAACAGAAGCAGCAGATCAAATCATTGCTGAAGCCAATCAAATTGCGGAAGACACAAGTAGGGAAGCACAAAACTATTCGGGCAAGTTGGAAGCCTATTCAAAGGAACAAGCGCAAATAATTACCGCTGCAGCGGAAGCAAAAGCAAAGGAAACGATGCGGGAGCTAAACGAATCCATAAAAGGGCTACTTAGAAGCTACGAAGGATTGGTAGAGCAAAGAGAAGCCTTAGTGAAGAGTTTGCGTAGGTTGTCCCAAGATGCGATGAATCAATTGGAACTTTCTGATAGCCATTTTTCTAGAATTGACACCAAAGCCTACCAGCGTGCACTTGAAGAACTGAGTCGTTCCAATCATTTTTCTGCAGCAAATGCGGATAATCTTGCATCAGTAAGTCAGACAATTCCTGAAGAGCCGGAAATGGAGCCGGAAGAATTTCAGGACGAAGATCCACAGGTTAAGGGGGGCGATGAAGAAATGAATCTTTCTCAAGTAGGGGACGAAGAAGAGTCTGATTTGGGAGTTGATCATGCAAGTCATTTTGAAAAAAGCGATGACTCAACTTTTGAGGGCGAACATGAGGTCCTTGAGGAAACAACGGAAGAAGAAGTAGCGCTTGAGGAGGAAACCTACGAGGAAGATGAACATCTTGCAGAGGAGGAAAAAAACCAAGGTGATGAAGAACAAGATCAGAAGGAAGAGGATTTTCCTGAGGAGGAAGTAAAACAGGTCAATCATCACCAAGAAATCCAAGCAGAGTCTGAAC
>Ga0181563_10000994_pt1 | contig 27872 bp, 24 predicted proteins | sample 011ome_25_FD_133759 | JGI IMG/M metagenome (GOLD analysis project Ga0181563, IMG submission 133759) | Coastal salt marsh microbial communities from the Groves Creek Marsh, Skidaway Island, Georgia - 011512CT metaG (megahit assembly) | ecosystem: Environmental > Aquatic > Marine > Intertidal...
AGGCGCAAACAGAAAACGAACCCAAGTGTGAGTCCGAAGGGAATCGGTCCCGCGATCACCGACACCAGGAAATCCGACCAACTCAATCGGCGTGGCTCGCCGTCACCACCGACACTTATAGGAGTCGGTGTCTCGGAAATTGAATGGCTCAACTCTCGAACCTCAGCCATAACCTCCTGATCAATTCGAAGTGCTAATGACTCAAGTTCCTGATTGGTATCCGCGAGTTCAGCGCTTCCCACCTGCAACAACAGGGACCGAATTTGGGGGTGCACAACTTGATGCAAGGTCTGTTCTAAGCCCACTTGATACTCGGTCAGCATTTCTTGGTGATTACTGGCCAAATATTCAAGCTCACGAATCTTCTCGGCCAATAATCGATTTTCAGTTCGATATTCCGTGACACTACTAAGTAAATATGACACAAGTGCCGCAATGGGCACCCCCACAATAATTACGCTGACAACCCCTAATTCGAATTGCCCCACGCGCAAACTCTGTCCAGCTGCGATTACGGTGATGGCGAAAATAACTCCGCCTCGTACAAAGCTGGCAAGCACCCAGGTGCCAAGAATCCAAGTGCGTTCGCCAAATCCAGAATGAGATCTATGCAAGAAAATGGAGACGTAGTACACCAGACCTAGTGCCACTTCGCCGATGACTCCAACTGCAAGGGCAATGGCCACGCTGTCCACGTTCGCATCCAGAACGAGGGAGGCTGAACCCGCAATCCCTAACGGAGCAACAATGAGCCACAGTTGCCAAGAGATCGCATATGGACCAAAAACCCCCGACGAGCGTTGCGGCAATTGACCCATCTGTTTCAAGAACTTTGTGTCTGGTTTCGTTTGATGGACACGGCACCTTCGTGCCACAAGCGCGCCGCAGTAACACGTGGGTTGATATCGGGTCTATCTGTCAGCCCAAGTGCTTGAAAAGTGCGCTGCACCAGACTTTCAGCGGATCGAATCGAAATTCCGCGGCGCTGGGCGATCGCACTGTTTGAAAGGCCTTCGGCCATAAGCCTGAGCACCTCACCTTGAGTTTGGCTGAGCACTATTGGGTTAACGTGTTCGGATTCATTGGCAACAGACTCCACCTCACGTGCACCCTGCACGCCTTCCAAACTCTCCTTTATGGCTCGTTCGAGGTCTGCCATTGAATGCACATCTGACTTGACCACATAGACGACTTCTGCAGGTAACTTAATTTCAGATGCAAGCGCGATTCGCACATCTCGATGAATACTCAGCACAACCATGCCCAACCAAGGACGCTCCAGCGACATCCGAGCAAGGAGATCGGCACCCGAAGGTGTGCCAATTGGACCGAGATCCAAATCGGTCACGACGACGTGTGGATCAAAATCGACTGCACATTCCATGGCCTCGGCAACTGACGCAGCAGCGCGTACTGTCAAACCTAACTCAGAAAGACCATCTGCAATTGTGGTTCGCGTGAACTGATCATTCTCAACATATAACACGCGGAGAGTAGTCCTGTCAGAAACTTCAAGCTTCAAAGAACTATCCGCGTGATTCATGTGGACATTATGCCCCAAGCGTTTTCGCCCATAGTTGTTATGCAGTTGAATCCATCTTATCCATTCACCTGCACTCCTAGGCCCAACTTCAGATGTCTTGGAAAGCTCAGGATTTGGAAAAATATTGTTCCAGTCCCGCAAGGAGCCGAGGTGCACATTAGCGCTGACTCAGTGAACTAGCCGCGTGAAGGGCATCCGATTTATTGCGCATATTGCCCAACTCAACCGTCCCTGTTGAAACGTTGCTGAAATTCAAACCTGTGGAATTCGTGGAGATCACCTATTGGTTGGAGAGCTAATTTGTCGGAAGAGCCCGTGACCTTGAAATTCTTAATACCCGTGATAGAAATCACCCGTGCGGGTTGAAACGCACTGCCGACTATCTTGCATCAAGTTAAGCACGTGCATATACCGAAATGAGCCTCTCAAATGAGGCGGCTCCATAGAAGTTCTACAAGTCTTTGCGCACGGTTCGCGGGGTCTCTGTACCGTTCTAGGAAAATGGGTCGGTCAGCCCTATAATCCAACCATGTCTAGGCCTTTCGCGGTCTCGGTAACCGTACTTACACTGATACTGAGTGCCCTTTCATTAGACGTTAGCCACGCTGCCGAACCTCAGCGGTACGCATTCTCAGTCCTTGCTTCAAGTTCCCAGGCCGAAAGCCAACTCATCGTTCGAGTGGTCCAGCCCGCTGGCGAAGACTGTCCATCTCTTAGTACGACAGTCGCGGGCGCACCAGTCAACGTCGGACTTACTACGCGGCAAAGTCCATCCAATACTGGGGCGTCATTCGCGTCGGTGACGGTGTGCGAGATCGCCGCCCCCTCGAATGCCTCACCATTCAGTTCAATCACCTACAAAGATGGAACGGTCGCATCCGTACCGACTGCGATTCAGCCGGTCACCTCTCTGGCGCTGATCGGCGACACAGGATGCAGACTGGTTCATAACATCCAGCAAGAGTGTGACTCGAATCGTAAATGGCCGCTTCGTGTCTTCGCGCAACAGATTGCAAAAGCAGCACCACAGGCGGTAGTACATCTGGGTGACTACATTTACAACGAATGGCCTTGCGAGGACGACAAGATTTGCGGTGACGTTCCCCGGGTAACCGAAGGAGAACCCTTCTTGGATTCGGCCGCGAGTTTTGAGTACTCATTCCTGGCACCGTTCGCTCCCGTATTCTCCGTATCTCCGATCCTGCCTCTTCGTGGTAACCAAGAGAGCTGCAATGTCGGAGGCATTTCCTACTTCTACATACTCGATCCGCAATTCGGTACATCGCAGACTTGTGATCCGATCGGGCGTAAGGCCCCAGAGCCAATACTCCAGCCTTATGCGGTAGATCTCACAACCGACCAAGCGAAGACCCTCCGTTTAGTTGCAACCGACAGCGCATACGCAAACGACCAAGTGGTGGATTCATGGTCAACGAAGATGCGTCCAAAGTTCAAAAAGGCACAGAGCCTGGCCAAGGCCACTCCCCAGCCCGGGAACGCCTGGCTTTTGACTCACCGACCAATATTCGCGGTTAGGTCCGCGATCCAGTGTGGAAATGTGCGATGTGCGCCCTTTTCTCGAGACCCGAATATCAGCATGTGGGTGTCCGCGGACACCGCGGCTGCAAGTTACGGAACGCTCAAACCGTACTCAGCGATCATCTCAGGCCATGTTCATCTGACCCAAGCAGTTCAGGTCACTGGTGCACCCGCTCAAATTGTTCTTGGGGGTGGAGGAACGGCATTGAGTCCGACATCCGGCTACAAGAAACCGGAGTTCGGCGTGCTGGCCACCGGGCGCGGGCAGCCAATGCAGTCGAAGTTCAAGCCTTACCCCACGGTCAGGCAGTGGACGACCAAAGTCGTCTTCTCCTACGCTATGGCGAAACCCCAGCAACTAACCTGGGAATTCCAAGCGAAAACGGTCAAAGACAAGACCTTCGCGAAATGTCTTCTCAAGGGAAGCAAGATTAAGTGCTGAGGTGATTTTCAACTCCACAACAAGACTTGGTAAACCTTTCGGTTCAATAACAGGTATCCACATCGAGATTCCCTACGGCATCCGTGTCGGGAGTAGTTCGAAATGACAACCTTTCTATTTCCCGCCATTCTTGCAGCGGAATCTGTCGCGACGATAGCGTGAAACCTTTGCGCCTCGAATCGGTGCATCTACCATGCTGGCTTGTGCACTGACAGCAGATCGAAGCACTAGCGCTGCTACCACATAAAGATCCACAGCAGCAAGGAGTCAAAGTGGATGAACGCGTGCTTCTTCTCCCATGATGTTATTACCTTCCCGTGATCAAGAGACATGCAATTGAGGCGAATATTCAGACTACTCGAGAGAAAAGAGTGACATCGCGGCCACACGGCGATTAGCCTGACCAAACTGCCCAAGAAATACCAGCCACGAAGCCATATTGTTTGACTCCGCCACAGTGTTGCTTTTTATTTGTCGCGTTGCACTTGCGAGTCGGTCCCGAACTCACGACATTATCGGGTTGACTCAGCAATCTGTTTAATCGCTGAGAGTGTTTTCGGAATACCCGCCAGTGCCTGCTGAGTTCGATCAGCAATCTGATCAGCTGCTTGGTCTCCGTATTTCTCATGAAACATTTCAATTCCTTCATCCAAGAATTTCCATGTCTCAGTCAGGATCGTTCCACCTTCAACCGGCGTGAGTATGTATCCCCACTGAACAAATTTTCCGCCGACTACCCATGCGAATTCGCGCCCAGGTTCGGCCGCAATCACTTGAGATCGAGTCTCCCAAACCCTGTCGGGCGTCTCATTACGTCCGGTGAACCATGCACCCACAGTGCCGGCTGTTGCAGAATCATCCCACCAACATGAAGTGCAAACCGGGCTCCACTCGCCAGTGCGAGTGATGTCAGAAACAAGGTCGTACAAATCCTGCGGTAACGCGTTCACAATGACGGATTCTTCGTGATGTTGATTATGTTCGCCCATGGCTCCATCTTGGCAGATATTTTCGAGCAATGGTCACACTCGCGGTTCCTGGACACTCGGTACTAGCAATAACCATGGGGGCCTCACAGGTTGCCAACAGATGGTGCTCCATTCGGGCCGTTCCTGATGCTGTTGTAATCGATGCCGCGATGACCGCGAAAAAATCGTTCAGGAATGGCAGGACATAGCTTGGAATTTGCGCAGCACTATGTGGCCTGTGGGCGACGACATCCTTTTGAGTTTCCCCGTTTCGCCAGCTGCACGAAAAGCGAGTGTGATCATCCCTGCTCCTTGGTAACAGGTCTCTTGAAGCATCGACCACGTTCGTCCGCCCTCGGTCATTCCCTGCTTGATGCGCCGGAACAGACATAGGCATTAACATCGCATAGAAATTGCGGTCGCATAGATAGTGATCAGATAATCCTGTTACATGGTTACGCTTGTCCAATGAGTGATGCGCAGCAAGTGAATTCCTCGGCCCCGCCCGCGGACAAGCCACCCAAGAGCACCTTTGTGCTATTGGCATTGGTTACCGGTGCAATTGTTTCGAATATTTCACTATCTATTGCCAACGTCGCAATGCCATCGATTGGTAGAGACCTCAATGCATCCCAAGCCGATCTCACTCAGATTGCAAATGCGTTCGCACTAGGTTTGGCTTCCACCGTTCTCTACTTCGGGGCACTAGCTGACCGTTATGGTCGCAAGTTGATGTTTGTGCTTGGCGCAGTTCTTACTGTCCCCACCGCATTTATCTCGGCCCTCGCACCCAATCCCGAGATTCTCGTTCTCGGTCGGTTCACGTCAGGGCTTGCCGCAGCATTGTTGTTCCCCACCACACTTTCCTTGATTTCAAGCTTGTATAGAAATCACGCCAAGGTCACCGCAATCGCCCTGTGGTCAGGTGTCGGAGGTGGTGTTGCCGCACTCGGACCCGTCATGGGCGGTTGGCTCCTCGAATATTTTTGGTGGGGTTCGGTATTCCTCATCTCCGTTCCAATCGTGCTTATTGCACTTCTCATAGGACTCTTCGTTCTCCCATGGAAATGCGATGAAGGCTCCCGATCGGTGGATCACATTGGTGGAGGGCTGTCTATCATTGGTGTCCTTCTACTGGTACTGACCATTGAACAAGTTGCTAATGGCTTGGAATGGACTTTGCTCTGGACTTTCCTGATATCGCTGACATTTCTCGCACTATTTTTCTGGCGCCAAACTCGGGCAGCGAACCCGCTCATTTACCTCCCGCTCCTCAAAGCCCGAACCCTCTGGGTTGCGTTTATTGCCGGCGCGATCACATTCGGTTCATTAATCGGTACCCTGTTCATTGGGCAACAATTCTCCCAAAATGTTTTGGGCTACTCGGCATTGCTCGCAGCGGTCGTTGTCCTACCCACAGCGATAGGCACAATGATCTTTGGCCAAGTGGCAGGCAAATTGGTTGTTAAGAAAGGCAGCAAACTCAGCTTTTCCCTCGGACTCAGTTCGGTGGTCGTTGCCTTCGCCATCATGTTGGTGATGTGGACAAAAGACGTCAGCATGGGATGGGTCTTGGCCGGCTATGCATTCGTTGGAATTGGCGTTGGCCTGTCCGTGACACCAGCGTCTCGAGCACTCATGGGATCAGTCCCCCCTGCTCGTGCAGGCATGGGTTCAGCATTCCTCGATTTAACACGTGACCTCGGTGGCGCGATCATCCAAGCCGTGATGGGGACATTCCTCGCCGCTACATATGCAATTTCTGTTCGAGCCCAGTTGACCGATCTCCCCGAGTCAGAGGCGTCACAAGTAACCTCAACGGTTTCAACTGAACTTGCTTCGTCTTATTCTTCTGCCGCTGAAGTCGCAGCAAAGTACACCGGCAAAACCTCAGAGGCGATTCTGGCTGGTGCCGCGGATGCCTTCACGCAAGGCAAAACCTTGGCAATCGGTGTTGCGCTCGTGCTAACAATCATTGGACTTGTCACCGTACTGATTGCGTTTCCCAATAAAGAAAAAGAAAATGAGTACTACCAAAAAGTACTTGCTGACAAAAACTAATGCCCAGTTTCAAAATCGCCGTAGTTTGTCTCTTCAATCACCTTTGACCACGTTGCCTCAGCACCCGTGTCACCTGTCATAAACGTGAAGTAAGAAATTCCAATCGAAATAAGGATGAGCACCACCCCAAATACTTTGAGCCAAACCGGCCTATTCCTATTGAGTGGCACTCCGCGGGCGAAAAGCCAAAAGACCGTGAGAACAACAAAATAAATTGCCGCCAATATGGGAAGGCTGTGACCGAAGTCCGCATGGGTCTCAGGCGAACCAACTCGCGAGGCCAGGCTCTCCCCCGACTCCTTCGCAACAAATGCAGCTGCAGTCCCTAACCCCGCACCCACAATAGTGGCCGCGCCAAAGAGTCGGAGGGACTTTGGTCGCGCTGCGATCAGGATCGCGCCAACTGCGGAGAGTGGGATCAGAACCACCACCACATGGACGACGAGCGGGTGGACCGGCAAGCCCCCAATGATGTCAAACATAACGTGAGCGTATCGAGCCTAAGCGAGCCCCTTGGGCTTTAGATACCGCTGAGCTAGACCCCCCAGGAAATCGAGGGCCAGAGCGATGAGTGCAACCAACACGGCACCCACGAAGATCGCGGTTGGTCGACCGTTCTTCAGCCCTGCAGCAATAGTCTCACCAAGACCACCGCCACCAATGAGATAGGCAAGCGTTGCCATGCCAACGTTGATCACTGTGGCCGTTCTAATGCCAGCCATGATCACCGGGACTGCCAAGGGCAACTCGATCTTGCGCAACCTTTGCACGCTGGTCAGACCCATTCCCTTGCCCGCCTCAATGACTGACTGGTCTACCTGCTCCAACCCCACAATTGTATTTCGAAGTACGGGCAAAAGTGCGAACGTGGCAAGGGCCAAAATGACCGTGACGGAACCTTGACCGAAAGCCACGAAGAACAGAACGATCAATCCGTAGGCCGGAATTGCCTGACCCAGACCAAGTAAACTCACGAGGTTGTTCTTGAGTCGTGGAGCACCCTCGCGAGTCACCAATATTCCCAGTGGGATGGCCAGGACAATTACGAGTGCCGTCGACCACAACGCTAGATAAATCTGTTGTTTGAACTGAGTCCACAGTCGGCTTGGCTCCAAAATGCTCGTTGTCGTTCGATCAAAATCGGAATAGAACCACACCACGGCAAGCAGGATTGCCAGAAGCACAAAAAAGATTGGGGTAACAATTAAATCCAATTGAGTCATTTTTAAGTTACGCCTGGCTGGCAGCGACGCCGCCGAACCTTGTCGCGGGGTAACTACAGCGGTGCTCATGCCGACCCACCGTTAGGTTGGGCGATCAGCATCGATGCAAGTGACTCGATCGTGCAAGTGCCAAGGTACTGACCACGGCCATTAACAACTGCCGACATGCCCGCTGCCGTCTGCAACATTCCACTGAGGGCGTCCTGCAGCGTGTCTTCGGGTTGCAACTGAACGGTGATGCTGGCACCGGAGCGATCAAGGGAATCGGAGCGATTAAGGGCGCGCTCGTCAACCCATGCAATGGGATGATCGTGATCATCTAACAAAACAGCGTACGGAAAATAAGAATCATGTAAAGCGAGAATCGCATCAGACCGATTCGTTGAGCGCTTAATGATCACAGGCTGGGAAAGTTCAATATCCCGAACACGCCTCAATGTGAGCGTCTTAAGAATCGCACCTGATCCCAGGAAGTTCTCTACAAATGAATCAGCTGGATCGGTGAGAATGACTTCAGGTTTATCCAGCTGCGCGATCTCTGACTGATCGCGCAGGATCGCAATCCGATCACCCATTTTTACTGCCTCATCAATGTCGTGCGTAACAAAAACGATTGTCTTTTTGAGTTCCTCCTGCAATCTAAGGAACTCATTTTGCAATCGATCTCGAGTAATGGGGTCAATGGCACCGAACGGCTCATCCATCAACAGCACATCAGGATCTGCGCCGAGCGCTCTTGCAACACCCACGCGTTGCGCTTGTCCCCCTGAGAGTTCTTTGGGATAACGATCACGGTAAATCGACGGATCCATAGACACCATTTCCAGGAGTTCATCGACTCGGGAATTCACTTTGGCCTTGGGCCACTTCAGGAGCTTGGGCACGGTCGCAATGTTTTCAGCGATCGTTCTGTGCGGAAACAGCCCAACCTGCTGGATGACATAGCCCATGCGACGCCGCAACTCGTTTGGATCTCCTTTGGTAACGTCCGCGCCTTCGTAAATGATTCGGCCCGATGTCGGTTCGATCATTCGGTTTATCAAACGCAATGTCGTGCTCTTTCCACAGCCCGACGGCCCAACAAGAACCAAGATCTCACCGCGGGCAACTTCAAGTGAAAGATCTTTGACTGCAGGGGCACTGACACCTGAATAAGTCTTGTTGACATTTTCAAGTTTGATACATGGTTCTGAAATCTCTGACACTGCTGTCTCCTGTGGGTTCATGAGCGCACTCCGCTCGGAGTCGTGACTCGACCAACGCCACGAAGAAATAGGTCTATGGCAAGCGCTAGGGCAAGCGAGAGGATCACGCCTGTCCAGATCGCTTCGAGTGAATTAGGGAGTGGAAGGCGCGCAAGCCCACTCTTGATGAAATCTCCCAGGCCTCCGCCGGCCACGAGCGTGGCAATCGCTGAAATCCCCACGGTTAGCAGTGCTGACACTCGAATACCTGCAAGCATGATGGGCCAGGCAAGTGGAAGTTGCACCTTCAGGAGAATCTGCGTGGAGGTAAGTCCCATTCCTTTAGCTGACTCCAGCACGCTGGCATCCACCGAATCGAGCCCAGCCGTCGTGTTTCGCATAATTGGAAGCAGTGCGTACAAGAAAAGCGCTATGAAGGATGGTTTGAAGCCCAGTCCGACTATTGGAATGAAAATGGTAAAGAGCGCGAGACTGGGAATGGTGAGAAACACGCTGGCAATGGACATGGACAACTCTTTGGCAAAAGGACGATTGCGGGTTGCCACACCTAATAGGACAGCAAAAATACTGGCTGAGACGGTAACCAAGACAACATAGGTCAAAGTTTGAAGCAATGTCTCGGTGACCAGATCACCCCGTGTTGACAGGTAGGTGAACCAACTGAAAATTCCATCCATGAATGTTCCTCTAATTTGTTTAATCTGCTACGGAAATGCAAGAAGGGCGTGAAAGCGGAATTCCGCTTTCACGCCCTTGAGAACTAACCTGCAATGATTCCGTTCGAGACCAAGAAGTCGTTAGCGACAGCTGAAGCTTCTTCACCGTCAGCAGATACTCGCTTGTTCAACTCGGCCATCGTGTCGTTATCAAGTGGCTGCAAGATTGCCGCCACGATTGCCTCGAATTGATCCGGGGCCTGATCATATGTTTCACCGCGCATGCTCGCTGAAACGTTGTAAACAATATTGACACCTGGATCTTCAACCAAGGTGAGGCTGAGAGCAGGAATACGGCCATCGGTCGTGTAGACCTCGCCGAATGTGCAATTGTTGTTTGCAGTTTCCGTGTAGATGACGCCCGTGTCAAGAATGCTGACCTGGCCGTCTGGCATTTGAATGCCCGTTGCTTCTTCGGTCAATATGAGACCATCGGGACGATCGGGGTATTCAGTTTCCATGCATACGGTCGCATCGGGATTGTCACGAACGTATTCCATAAAGGTTTGCGTGGTAAATGCGCCACCGTTTGCCTCTGTGACCTCAGGGCTCGAAACAAAACCATAGGTGTTGTTGAACGGCGAGCGCCCAATCCACACAATATTGTTCTTGTCAAAATCCATTTCCTTGACGTTTGCAGTCAACTCTGCAGAGTCAAAACTTGGATCTTCCTGCTCGAGGTGAACGGCCCATCCGGTGCCGTTGTATTCGGGATACACATCAATTTCACCTGATGTGAGCGCGGTGCGCGCAACACTCGTGCCTCCGAGTCCCACTTGATTGCCAACGTCCGCGCCAGCTGCTCCAAAGGCCTGGACCAGCATTTCTCCGAGGACAAGTGCCTCATCGAAATCCTTAGAACCGACCGTGAGGGAAACCCCGCTGAGGCTATTTTGGGCTGCAATCGTGTCACCTTGATCGGCGCCACCAGCATCTGAATCACTTGAGCAAGCTGTCAAAACCATTGCCGACGCTGCTGCAAGGACCGCAAATTTCTTTGCGAATTTTTTCATTGTCTAACTCCACTCCATAGATTGACGGCGATCTGATCAATTCAGATCAATTACTTCAATAAACAACCTATGTGCAAATTCGACAGTGCGACACGTTCGCGACAGTGTTGAGACTCAATTAACGCGCGAAGTGAGTGATATGTCACTTGCAGAAGTGAAATATGTCCATTTAATGTGATGAATGCCTCGCTTTAACGATATTTGCGAGCCAAAGCTTGTTCCCGTGCATCCAAGTCGCGCAGGATTGGTCGAGCAATTGCATCCGGCAATCCCTCGTCATCTCGCAACCGAATCAATTCTTCTTGCTCTGCGTGCACGATAGATGACGCAACCTTCAACATTTTGTGCATTTGTATTTCTTGGGTGAGCATGGGTTCATGTGCTTGCACACTCTGGGCCCTATCAATACGTCGATCTATTTCCCTGCGAAGTGAATCAATGGCCTCGGGGCTCAGCGGCTCCCCCTGTGCGGCTAACTCCTCGGCCGCCGAATCAAGTCGAAGCAATGCAGCCCTGGCCAATGTTGCCTCAACACGGGCTATCTCCTCGGTGTCATCGTCTTTGGGGATTTTGAGCAACCGCGCGACCGGGCCCAACGTCTCGGCCAAGAGCAGAGTGATCACGATGACGATGAAGCTGGTGGCCAGCACAATGTCACGTTGCGGGAAATCGTTACCCGCGGCTGTGGCCAATGGAATTGAAAATGCTGCGAGTCCTGAAATAGGCCCCCGTGCGCCCGCCCACGCGACGATTGCGGCCTCGCGCCCGAAAGTTGACCGCTGTGCCATGGGAGCCTTGGCAATTCTGGTGAAAAAAACCATTCCAAAAACAAATAGAGACCGTGCCACGATCAAGGTAATTACCGTTGCTAACACCAACCAGAGAACTGTTCCAAATTCCCCGGGTGCAAGCCTTCTCAGAGTATCTGGGATTTCCAAACCAATGAGGAAGAACGCAAGCGCCTGCAGAATGAAAGTGATGTGCTTCCACACAACGGCGCTTTGCACTCGGCCAGAAGCTCCTGGGTCCGCGTTCTGCTGATGGGCGACATAAAGACCTGCAACAACGATGGCAAGAATTCCTGAACCTTGTGCTTCTTCAGCTGCAAGGTAGATCAGGAATGGCGCGACAATCACTAACGAGTTCGCGGGTACAAGGTCCTTGCTGTAGCGCAGCGTCACTGATAAGGCGTACCCACTGATCAAACCCACCCCGACACCCACCACGACCGCGAGAGTGAAATCAATGGCTACGTCCGCGAGGGTAATTGAGCCGGCAACTGCAGCAACGGTGGCAACTTTCAGGGCGGTGAGCCCTGTTCCGTCGTTGACTAGGCTTTCGCCCTCGAGTATTGAAACGAGCCTGCGCGGCAATGACGCCCTTCGCGCGACAGCACTCACAGAAACTGCATCTGTAGGGGCGAGAATTGCTCCCAATGCCATGGCAACCGCTAACGGCAGCGCAGCAACCAGCGCACCCACTACTCCAACAGCGAGAGTTGTAACAATGACTAATCCGATGGCCAAGATGAGCACCGGTCTGGCAACTTTGCGCAGGTCCAAATAAGACGAACCGAGTGCTTCACCAAAAACAAGTGGGGCAAGCACCACGATCAAGATTATTTCTGGCTGCGGGAGATCGTCCGGTCCAAACGGGGCGATACTGAGCAGGATTCCTGCGGCGATGAGCGGGAGGGCCATGGAAAATCCGAGTGCTCGCAGCACGGTGGCAATGATTAGCGCGAGTACCGCGCAAACTGCCAATGTTGCGAAGGCTCCACCCACGGCACGACCCTAGCCCAAGTAAACGGCCTTTCTACTTGCCTCCCCGCTGTATTTCCTGCACGCTCAGACCATGGACCAGGAGATGCTACAAACAGAACCCCCTTCGAAGTCAGGCTTGAAACGAGCGCGAACCGCTACGTGGATAGCCGTAGGTGTCGCCATCCTGTGGTTAGCGGTGGGTAGTTGGGCCGGTCCGCTCGCAGGGAGTCTGTCGCAAGTCCAAGAGAACGACAATGCAGCGTTCCTTCCCGCATCGGCAGAGTCCACCCTGGTCAATGACGAACAGGCCACATTTTCTGACAGCAAAGCCCTCCCTATTCTCGTTGTGATCACCAAACCCGACGGGGCTACTTTCAGCCCAGATGACCAGTCGGTCGTTGGCGAATTCATCTCAGGAATTGCTCAGCTGACACTTAGTGATGGATCAAATGTTGAGTCATATCTCGAGCCAACTCCAATGTTCCCTATTCCATCTGAAGACCGAGAAGCCCTATTGGTCTCCGTCAATGTCATTGGCGAATTGGGCGCAAAACAACTCGAATCGGGTGATCTGGCATTCGCCGAAATCACCAACGCAATACGCGACTACTCCAAGCAGTTCGAATCCCTCCAAGTAAATGTCACTGGCCCCGGCGGCTTTCTTGCTGACTTGATTGAAGTGTTTGGGGCAATTGATGGAGCATTACTGATCGCTACGGCGCTTGTCGTCGCAATCATTCTGATTCTTGTTTACCGTTCGCCGGTACTTTGGTTAATCCCACTCGTCGCTGCAGGTTTTGCGCTCGCAGTTGCCAGTGGGATTGTCTATGTCCTAGCTGATAGCGATGTGTTGGTGCTGAATGGTCAGAGCCAAGGAATTCTCACCGTGTTGGTCTTTGGGGCCGGAACCGATTATTCCCTGTTATTTATCAGTAGATACAGGGAAGAGCTCCATAAACATGCGATTCATACCGATGCGATCTGGGCGGCCTTCAAGGGAGTGCGAGCACCAATCATTGCCTCATCGGCCACAACGTCAATCGGACTGATGTGCCTACTTCTCAGTGAACTGAATTCAAATAAGTCAACCGGGCCCGTGTCGGCAGTGGGTGTAGTTGCGGCAATGCTGATCATGCTGACCTTCCTCCCCGCCCTGCTCACGGTTCCCAGCTTCACACTCCCTATTTTGGCTTTCCTCGTACCTGCAGTTATTGGTTTCGCGCTCGGCTTCGTCACCGACATTGCGTTTGGCCCATTCGCCGCAGTCGGCGGCGTTGCCGCATTGGTAACCATTGTGCTGTGGATCGTTTTCGGCCTGATGCGAGTCTTTAGCGCAACGGGAGGACCGTTCAACAGGGCGAAATACCCGTCAGGTCGCTGGGCATTTTGGCCGAAGGTGCCTGAGGTGGGAGTGGAGGACACCAAACTGTCTGGGATTTGGGCGCGACTTTCTTCACTCGTCGGTCACAAGCCCCGCGTCACCTGGGTGGCCACGGCACTGGTCCTACTGGTTTTTGCAGGTTTCAGCACGACCTTAAAGTCAGATGGCGTGGCAACATCAGAGTCCTTTACCAATGCATCAGAGGTGGACTCTGTCATTGGTCAAGACGTGTTGGTTCAACATTTTGCAGCGGGCCTTGGTAGCGAAACTATCGTGACGGCCAATGCAGATTCCAGCGATGAAGTCGCTTCAGTCATTGCAGCCACTCCAGGGGTCGCAGATGTTCAACCACAGGTAAACCCCATAACAGGCGAAGTTGTGGTCGTGGATTCACGGGTTCTGTTCAATGTGACTCTGGCCTACCCCTCTGATTCCACCGATGCGGAGTCCGTCATCGGTGCACTGAGATTGGAATTTATTGATCTCCCCGGCGCCAACGCACTTGTGGGTGGCCCAACGGCCGTGGCATTTGACATCAACGAGGCAAACCTGAGGGATCGGAATGTGATCATTCCACTCGTCCTTGTCGTCATTTTGATCATCTTGATCATTCTGTTGCGAGCATTCAATGCGCCCATCATTCTGATTGGAACAGTGCTGCTCTCCTATTTTGCAACCCTCGGTGCTTGCGCGCTCGCTTTCAATTACCTGTTTGACTTCCCCGGTGCAGACCCGTCCTTCCCACTCTTCGCATTCGTTTTCTTGGTCGCACTCGGCGTGGACTACAACATCTTCCTCATGACACGAGTCAGAGAGGAAACAGTTCACCTCGGGACCCGAGCAGGTGTGCTCAAAGGACTAACGGTCACAGGTGGCGTTATCACCAGTGCTGGAATTGTGCTTGCCGCAACATTCCTCGTTTTAGGGGTGCTTCCTCTTGTTGCGTTGCGCCAAGTTGGTTTCGCTGTCGCGCTCGGCGTATTGATCGATGCTTTCATCGTTCGAACTACATTGGTGCCCGCATTGGCCTACGACATCGGTCCCAAGATTTGGTGGCCAAGCAAATTGGCCAAGGAAAACAGAAAAGAACCACTTGATAATGAACTTGCCGCCAAATAATTGGCGTTAGATAACCGGACCACCCAAACTTGTTGAGTCCTCCACGTAGAGGCCTTCAACGCGAACACTTAGGTCATAGAGCGCTGGGTTGGGAACCGCATTTTCCATTGGATCTTGTGAGTCTTCAAATGTTTGATTCACAAGAGGCTGAGGTGTCGTGAATGCGACGGGGTCTTCTTGGGCAGAAAGCATGTAGCCCTGCCACGCGTAGTTGTGTAGCAGGTAGGCGTCCTGTGCCTCTTTGATGTTCGTGTGCCACGGCAAAATATTTACACGTTCAACCGCGCGACCAGCGTCACCGATTGCTGCCTCACCATCAACGGCGATCGCCGCAAGTTCAGCAACAGCGGCTGCCGTCCGTGCATTCTGTTCGGGCGAGTTGGGAAGCGCGCCATCCAATTCATCGAACACAATTGAAACACGATCTTGTACTTGCTTCATCGCACTCTCAGACTGCTCGATAGCAATCATCAACCTATTCATCTCGATATTGCGCGTGAGCCAGTCTGTCGTGGCAGCAGCACCCACGGTCAAAGTGAGCAGGAAGGCGGCCGCCCCCGACACGAGAGGGATCCAAGAATTACGCTTCACGGTCCAAGTGTCTCCCATCACCCCAGAACCGCCTATATAAAGGTGGCCTAGACCAGGAAATCAGGTATCTGGGCATAAAAAAGCGACATCCATTACCGTTGGGCGGTGACTTTCAACCCATCTGCACCAGTTACCGGGTCAGATCCAGGCCAAGAATGGGCGTCGCGCTACCTAGAATCCGTGGGTCGGCTCAGCGCCCAACTCAAGTCAATCCCGGTCGGTAGTCCAGTACGTTTGGCCAAGAAAACCAGCAATCTATTTCGTGGCCGCAGCCAAACTCAAACTCCTGGACTCGATGTCAGCGCATTTAGTGGTGTTTTCGAGGTCGACCCGATCACAAAAACTGCCCAAGTAGGCGGCATGACCACCTATGAGGATCTCGTGGCCGCGACACTGCCTTATGGGCTCATGCCCATGTGTGTTCCACAGCTACGAACCATCACACTCGGTGGTGCTGTCACGGGTCTCGGAATTGAAAGTGCAAGTTTTCGAAATGGCACTCCACATGAATCAGTCATTGAGATGGATATTCTGACGGGTGACGGTGAAGTTCTGACAGTAAGTAGCAAGGCTGAGGATCCCCATCGTGATTTGTTTTATTCATTTCCCAATTCGTATGGTTCATTGGGATATGCACTTAAGCTCACCATTGAGTTAGAACCGACCAAACCTTTTGTGCACCTGCAACACGTCAGATTTGACAGCGCCCATGCCCTCACGGTTGCCATGGAGGAAATTGTCAAGAACGGTCAGTTCAATGATTCGCGCGTTGATTTTCTCGATGGCACCGTTTTCTCTGCATCGGAGCAGTACCTGACAATTGGCACAATGGTTGGCCAGTTGCCACGCGATCGATCGGTTAGCGATTACACCGGAATGGCCATTTATTACCGTTCTATTCAATCGCTCACTGAGGACTACCTAACCATCCATGACTATCTCTGGCGTTGGGATACTGACTGGTTCTGGTGCTCGCGGGCATTTGGCGCGCAACGTCTCACTATTCGATCACTGTGGCCCAAGTCGAAATTACGCAGCGATGTGTACTGGAAGATTATCGCCGCCAATCGAAAGTTTAAATTTGCTGAGCGACTTGATGCTGTTCAGGGCAAACCACCCCGCGAGTCAGTAGTTCAGGACATCGAGATTCCAATTGATCGTCTCCCCGAATTCCTCGACTTTTTTCACCAGGAAATTGGCATTGAACCGATCTGGCTGTGCCCACTCAAACAACGCGACCCAAGCGCCCGCTGGCCGCTTTATGAATTTGATCCCGAAAAACTCTACGTCAATGTGGGGTTTTGGTCTACGGTTCCTTTGACAAATGGTGAAAAGCCTGAAGATGGAGCTAAAAATCGTCGAATCGAATCCGTAGTGACGGCCATGGATGGACGTAAATCTCTGTACTCCACGGCTTTCTACGAACAGGATGAATTCTGGAATATCTATGGCGGTGATGAGTACACAGAGATGAAAAGCAAATATGACCCGCAGGGACGCCTACTGGGGCTGTACGAGAAAGTAGTGGGAGAAGCATGAAACTGGCAGATGCCTTTGGAATGATTGTTGGATCAGAGCGCAATGTTTCATTTCGCGCCTACGACGGTTCAACATTCGGGCCGCAAGACAATGACGTCCTACTTGAGGTCACCTCACCTCGTGGTGTTGCATTCCTAGCCGGCGCCCCGAGTCAACTTGGTCTTGCCCGAGCCTATGTCAGTGGCGACCTAGAAATCATTGGCGATGCTCACACGGCACTCTCACGTCTCTACCCACTCGATACCTCACATCTGACCGTCTCGGACAAGTTGGCACTTGCCAAAACTTTTGGGCCGCATGCCCTCAAGCGACCAAGCCCACCGCCTCAGGAGCGCAAGCTCTCGGGCAGTCGTCACTCCAAGAAGCGTGATGCTGAGGCAATTCACCACCACTACGACGTGTCCAACACGTTCTATCGCTGGGTCCTTGGACCATCAATGGCCTACACCTGCGCCGTCTTTCCCAACGCGGAAGCCTCACTGGAAACGGCCCAGGAAGCCAAGTTTGATCTGGTAGCAAGGAAGTTAGGACTTGCTCCCGGCATGACTTTGTTGGATGTTGGTTGCGGCTGGGGTGGCATGGTGCTGCATGCTGTTCGCAACTATGGAGTGAAAGCCATTGGCGTGACCCTGTCGCAGCAGCAAGCCGAGTGGGGACAAAAAGCCATTGCCGACGCCGGACTCGCTGACCGCGCGGAAATCCGTTTCAGTGACTACCGCGATGTCACCGAAGGCAGCTTTGATGCTATTTCATCGATCGGTCTCACCGAACACATTGGCCGAGCCAATTATCCGTCCTACTTTGGTTTCCTTTACGGCAAACTCAAACCAGAGGGTCGCATGCTCAATCACACGATCACTCGCCCCGATGATTCCGTGCCCACTCATTACCGGACATCATTCATCAACCGCTATGTGTTTCCTGATGGAGAACTTTCGGGCCCCGGCATGATCATGTCCTCATTCAATGACGCTGGGTTTGAAATACGTCACGAGGAAAATCTTCGTGAACATTACGCACTCACTTTGAAGCACTGGTGTGAAAATCTTGAGAATCACTGGGATGAAGCGGTTGCGGAGGCCGGACTAGGGACAGCACGCGTATGGCGCCTCTATATGGCCGCGTCACGCATGGGCTTTGACTTGAACACAATCCAATTGCACCAAATGTTGGGTGTCAAACTTGGTGAGCGCGGCAAGTCCGGTATGCCCTTGCGCCCTAATTTCTAGACTGGTGCGTTCACGAAAATGTGAATTGCTTCATCGAGCGGCACCTCTGTGTATTCCCCCGCACTCCCAATGAATACCTCTGAATCCTTTTGATAGGCCTCAACACGGGCTCCAGGTAATGCACCCACCCTGCGCAATTGAGCCATGGTTTCCTCATCGAGTTGGATCGTCTCCGCCAAACGCCGAATAGTCACGCTTTTGGGCTCTGCCCCGATTACATCAACGAGGCTCTTGAGTTTGGGGTCATGGGCAATAGAGTTTTCAAGCGTCGAGTCGATCTCAGCTAGACCGGGAATTGGGTTTCCAAATGGTGAGATTGTTGGGTGATCAAGAATCTCCATCAACCTACGTTCCACCGAGTCACTCATCACATGCTCCCAACGACATGCCTCGATGTGGACTTCCTCCCACGGCATTTTGAGCATCTCCACCAACATGCACTCAGCCAGGCGATGCTTGCGCATAACCCTCGTGGCCTGGTTGCGGCCTTCTTCGGTCAATTCCAAATGGCGCTCTTTACCCACCGCGACGAGGCCATCGCGTTCCATGCGGGCGACGGTCTGGGAAACAGTGGGGCCACTCTGCCCCAAACGCTCTGCAATGCGAGCGCGCATGGGAGGAATGCCTTCCTCTTCCAACTCGAAGATGGTCCGCAGATACATCTCGGTGGTATCAATCAGGTCGCTCACGAGAGTAAATGTACCTTGATTCCTGACCATGGGTAATTACCATGGAAAACGTGGGCAAACCGTGGGAGCGAAACGGGATTTTTCAAGCCATTACTTCAGGGCTCCACGCACATCGAGACCGATACAAGGCGCAAGGGATGTCTGCATACATGCGCAACCAATTTCCCTTTCTTGGCATATCCACCCCAGCACGCCGAAAGGTTGTCACGGACGCTTTACATGGCTACCTCAAACCCAACCAGGATGAGCTCGTGGAACTCGCGCGCGCACTCCACGAATTACCTGAGCGTGAATTCCAATCAGCCGGGGTTGACGTTTTGGTGCATTACAAGCATTCTATTGATCCCACATTTCTCAACGAATCCGCGGAGTTTTTCATCACGCACAAGTCCTGGTGGGACAGTGTTGATGCGCTCAACCCCTTGATTAGGCATTTGGTGTACACAAATCCGGCAAGCGTCCCATTGATGTATCAATGGATCACCAACGACAATATGTGGATTGTTCGCTGCTCACTCACACATCAACTGACCATGAAAAAAGACACAGATGCACAGCGACTTGCAGATCTCTGCTCGACGCGAGCCGCAGATACCGAATTTTTCATTGCGAAGGCGGTCGGCTGGGCATTGCGGGACTATTCGCACTCAAACCCCGAGTGGGTTCGGGGGTATGTCGATTCGCACGCCGAATTGTCACCTCTTGCTCGCCGCGAGGCACTCAAGGCCATCGAGCGAGCACGGGTGAAGCGGCCTAGGGTTTCCCCGTGACAAGCATCATGTGGTTTCGCCGCGACCTTCGGCTTCGCGATAACCCAGCTCTGTTTGCAGCGGGTGAGCAAGTGCTCCCTGTTTTTGTTTTCGATCCTGTTTTGTGGGACGCAGCCAGTGACACACGCCGTGCATATTTGGTGGCGAGTTTGACTTCTTTAAATGATTCACTGGGAGGGAAGTTGGTGCTTCGCACCGGGGACCCGACCGAGGTCATCCCTTCGCTGGTCAAGGAAGTCAGCGCAGACTCGGTGCACATTGCTGCCGACTTTGGCCCGTATGGCATGGCTCGAGATGCCAATGTTGAGAAGGCACTCGACGTTCCGTTGGTGCGAACAGGTTCTCCCTATGCCGTGGCTCCTGGCCGAGTAGTGAAAGGAGATGAAACCCCGTACCGAGTTTTCACACCGTTTTACAAAGCATGGGCAGCACACGGGTGGCGAGCACCTGCAACAGGTCCGCTCCCTACTTTTGTCACTGCACCCTCCGAACCAATGCCCATTGTGACCAGCCCCGTTCCTCTGCCGACTGCCGGTGAAGCTGCCGCCTGGGATCGTTGGAATGATTTTTCGAGTGCGGCTCTCGCTGACTATGACGAGAATCGCAATCGACCCGACTTGGACGGCACCAGCGTGCTGTCTCATCACTTGAAATATGGCGAGATTCATCCTCGCTCACTCTTGGCTGAGTTAAAACCCGAAAATATTGTTTATGCGAAAGAAATTTGTTGGCGTGAGTTTTATGCCGACATCTTGTTTCATAATCCCACAAGTTCTTCACATTCGCTGGATGCGCGTTATGACTCGATCATGCCTTGGGCAAGCGGTGCCGAAGCCGACAATCTTTTTGACTCCTGGTGTCACGGGCGCACCGGATATCCAATTGTCGATGCTGGAATGCGGCAACTCACAACGACCGGCTGGATGCACAACCGGGTCCGCATGATTGTGGCGAGTTTCCTTGTCAAAGATCTGCACATTCCTTGGCAGCGTGGTGCCAAGTTCTTTATGCAGCACCTGCGCGATGGCGACATCGCGAGCAACGCACACGGCTGGCAGTGGACTGCCGGGTGCGGCACGGATGCTTCACCGTTTTACCGAGTGTTTAATCCAATCACTCAAGGGATCAAGTTCGACCCCAATGGCACCTATGTCCGCACCTATGTCCCCGAGTTGGCCGAGCTCTCTGGGGCCAGCATTCATGAGCCATGGCTCTCACCACTCGGTCTCCCGCAGAGCTACCCCGAGCGAATAGTTGATCACAAGCAGGAGCGTGAAGTGGCCCTCGCCGACTTTGCTTCAATCAAAGGGCGCACCTAGCCTTCGGCTTGGCATTCAAGCCTCATAGGGTTGGTCCATGCAATCGGTGGCAGTGCTCTCCATGAAGGGTGGAGTGGGCAAAACAACGGTCACACTTGGTCTTGCCAGTGCAGCTTGGAAGCGCGGTCTGCGGGTACTCGTCGTCGACCTGGACCCACAGGGCAATGCCAGCATGGGCTTGGGTGCCCACGGTGCTCCATTCACCATGAATGACGTCCTCGCTGACCCTCAACCGGGGATCGCAGCACAGGCCGTGGTGGACTCCACATGGGGTAACCGCGTTCAAGTTCTTGCGGCTGATCGAAACCTGGAACACCGCAACACCATCGAGGGTCCACTTTCTTCACAACGACTTCGCATTTCACTGGGAAATCTGCCCCGCCAGTTTGATCTTGTGTTGATCGACTGCCCACCGTCACTGGGTGAGATGACTCGAAATGCTTTGCATGCCGCCACTGATGCCCTTGTTGTTACCGAGCCCAGCTATTTTGCCTTGGCCGGTGCCGAACAGGCCGTCGAAGCTGTTGACGTGATTCGTCTGGCATCTAACCCGATGTTAAATCCTGCACGCATTGTGCTCAATCGCACCCGACCTACCGTGGCCGAGCACCGCAATCGCATTCAAGAATTGCGCGAAGGATTTGGTCCCGTCGTGATGGACATCGAAATTCCTGAACGCAATGCAATCACTCAGGCAGAAGCTGCGGGCATGCCCATTCACGCATGGGACTCACCCGCAGGGGAGCAACTGGCCACAGTTTTTGATCAAGTTCTCGATACCGTCTCACCCAAAAAAAGGTTATGGGGTTAACTCATGTCAGATACACAGTTTGATCCAACACCGCGCCCTTCGCTGCGCAAGGCTGCCGACTCGGGGATTCACCCTGTTACCAACTCTGAGCCGCGATCGCTAGCATCTTCGAATTCGGATCTTGGCCATACTGGAAACACATCGGATTCGGTCAAAGTGCCACGAAAAGACAAGCTGGTGGAGATTTCGATTGAACTACCCAAGTCACTCATTAAGGCACTCAAGAAAGAAGCAAAAAGCAATAAGCAGTCAATGGATCAATTGATTGCACAGCGCCTTAAGCGTTGAATTCTTTATGGCACTGGATTGTGGCTGTCATAACTCAAAAATGACCTGAACTTCAATGCCAAGGCAACCGAGAGTGTCATGCAGGCAACGCCTCCGCTGATCACCGAGAATGCTTCACCGCCCAAACTTGCGACCACACCCGCTTCAACGTCCCCGATTCTTGGACCGCCTGCGACAACTACGGTGTGAACTCCCTGCAATCGCCCGCGGTATTGATCTGGGGTTGCTGCTTGCAAAATGGTCATGCGGAATGTCGCAGATACATTGTCTGCTGCTCCTGCGATCGCGAGGAATAGTAGTGAAATGACGAGCGTGCGGGAAAAGCCAAAGACCGTGATGGCACCACCCCACACGAGAATGGCGACCACGATCGCCCTACCTTGATACCGAACCCGACCCAACGGTCCCGATAGGACTCCAGAAATAATTGCGCCAGCGGCCGGGGCAGCGCTGAGAAGACCCAAAGTCAGGGCGATTTCCTGGGTTGTCCCTCCAAACCACAAAGCAGCGATTGCCGGAAACAGTGCGCGCGGCATGCCAAAGATCATGGCAATTAGGTCTTCAAAGAATGTCATCTGCAAATTAATTTTGCCCCGCATGAATACGAAACCCTCGCGGACCGATTTCCAACCACGTGCAGCGGATTTATCCTGTGTTGAAGGGAGTTTCGGAAGCCGCCACATGGCGTAGATGACCACTCCAAAAGCGATTACGTCAACGAGGTATGGGGTGCTCACGGTTCCGGTTAAGGCAACGAGCGCACCACCCAATAGCGGCCCGAGGGTAAATCCAAGGTTGAAGGTAATAATGCTTAATGCATTGGCCGCGGGAAGTAAATCGGTTGACACGATGCGGGGGATGATTGCATGGCGTGCCGGATTTCCCACCGCAAAGAAACTCGCCTGCATGGCGACCACGAGATAAAGAAATCCAACGGAATCAAATCCTGCAAGTGCTTGAGTCAGTAGCAATAGAGATGTGCCCCACAAGCCCACTGCGGTAACTATTCCAACAGTCCTACGATCAAAAGTGTCACTCAGCGTTCCACCGTAGAGCCCGAAGCCGATGAGTGGAATGAGTTGCGCCAAACCCACGAGTCCGACCATCAAACTTGAGTTGGTTAGGTCCCAGATCTGCAAACCAACGGCGACGCTGGCCATCTGCTGACCAATGTTGCTGACACCTAATGCAACCCAAATCCGGCGGTACGGAGCACTCACCCGCAACGGGGTTATGTCCGCGAGGATTCGTGCCACAGGCGAAACTTACGCTCCCTACGGCGACAGACGCTCAACTCTCCAGTTTTCTGCGGCCTTGAGGTCAGTGCTTTTGCTCACACACATAAATTGAATTCTGTCGTGGAGTCGTGAATCGCGTCCCTGCCAAAACTCAATCCGAGTTGCTCGAACCAAAAATCCACCCCAAAAATCCGGTACCGGAATTGGATCCGTGCCATCAAAGCGGTTGGTGACGTCTTCATATTGTTTATCAATTTGTTCCCGACCGGCCAAGGTTTGTGACTGGCGACTTGCCCAGGCGCCCAACTGGGATCCGCGCGGACGGGAATGGAAATACTCGGCTACCGAATCACGATCAATTGGTTCCGCAGTACCCGAGACTATTACTTGCCTGTGTAATTCGTACCAGGGGAATAGCAGTGAGACGTGCGCGTTGTGTGCAATCTCTGATCCCTTGCGCGACTCAATATTGGTAAAAAAACTAAAGCCGGACGGCGCGAAGTCCTTGAGCAGCACGGTTCGTGAACTGGGAACTCCGCCTTTATCAACCGTGCTCACCACCATGGCGTTGGGCTCAAGAATTGATGAGTCAACGGCCTGAGAAAACCAGTCACTGAACTGATCAAATGGGTTAGGCGCCTGTCCGTTGGGCAGGAGCATGTCCTCGGTGAGCACCCCTTGGTCATAGGAAATTCGTAATTCGTGAACCCGAAGTCCCTCTTTTTGGGAGGAATTATCGGAATCGGCGCCATTTGTTACCGATCCGTCACGCTTTGAGGTCGCTTCCATGGACAGATTCCACCATGATTTACCACCAAGTGCCGAATTAAGGGAGACACCATGGCGGAATTTGTCCCAGGGCTTGAAGGCGTTGTCGCTTTTGAGACCGGAATTGCTGAGCCCGACCGCGACGGTGGGGTCCTGCGCTACCGCGGGGTCGACATCGAGGACTTGGTGGGCAAGGTGTCCTACGGCAACGTGTGGGGTTTGCTGGTGGACAACAGATTCAACCCAGGGCTGCCACCTGCCGAACCATTCCCACTGCCCGTGCACTCGGGTGATGTTCGTGTCGATGTGCAGTCTGCCATTGCCATGCTCGCACCGGCCTGGGGTCTTCAACCTCTGTTGGATATTGACGATGCCACTGCACGGGACAACCTTTCGCGGGTCTCGGTCATGGCGCTGTCCTTCATCGCGCAGTCAGCGCGTGGTCTTGGAGTTCCCATGGTGCCCCAAGAGCGCATTGACTCAGCGCGCACAATTGTTGAACGATTCCTCACCCGCTGGCGCGGTGAACCCGACCCCAGACACGTTGAGGCAATTGACAGTTACTTTGTTGCTGCCGCAGAACATGGCATGACCGCATCAACATTCACGGCCCGCGTTATTGCGTCGACGGGTGCTGATGTTGCTGCGGCCATGTCTGGGGCCATCGGCGCCATGAGTGGCCCACTGCACGGTGGAGCTCCAGCTCGAGTTCTGCGAATGCTGAATGAAATCGAGGAATCAGGTAATCCGGAGAAATACATCACCGCTCACCTCGACGCAGGTCAACGCCTAATGGGCTTTGGGCACCGCGTGTATCGGGTGGAAGATCCGCGTGCTCGGGTGCTGCGAGAAACCGCCAAGCGGCTGGGAGTTCCTCGTTATGAAGAAGCCTTTGCCGTGGAGACGGCAGCTCTGGCCGAACTTCGGTCACGCCGACCTGACCGACCATTGGAAACCAACATCGACTTCTGGGCCGCGGTCATCTTGGACTATGCCGAAGTTCCCATCGAGTACTTCACCGCAATGACCACCTGCGCGCGCTTGGCTGGATGGTCAGCCCATATCCTTGAGCAGAAGAAAATAGGTCGATTGGTGCGTCCCACAGCACGCTATGTCGGTCCACGACCAAGAACACCTCAGCAAGTCCCCGGGTGGGACAACGGAACCGTTGAACCGTCGGGGTATCCCACCGTGTAATCGTTATCTTTGAGGAGCACAACGTGTCCGACATTCGCATCCCGGCAGAGTTATTACCGAGCGACGGAAGGTTTGGCAGCGGCCCCTCAAAAGTTCGAAAAGAACAAACAGATGCACTGGCCGGCGTGTGGCAGAGCTACATGGGCACCTCCCACCGACAAGCAACAGTGCGCAATGAAGTAAAGCGCTTGCGCGAAGGATTGAGCGCACTGTTCTCTCTCCCCGAAGGTTATGAAGTGGTTCTCGGGAATGGCGGTTCGACCGTGTTCTGGGATGTAGCCTCATTCGGTTTGATCCGCGACCGGGCGCAGTTCCTGTCCTTTGGTGAATTTGGTGCCAAGTTCGCCTCCGGCGTCAAGAAGGCACCTCATCTCGGTGAGCCCACGATTCACAAGTCTGATCCCGGATCAGCCCCATCATTCACCGCCGAAGTGGGCATTGACGCGTACTGCACCCCGCACAATGAAACCTCCACGGGTGTTGCCATAACTCCCTCGCGCCTTTCCGGTGCTGATGCCGATTCGTTGATGATTATCGATGCAACCTCGGGTGCCGGTGGCCTTGCTGTTAATGCAGCTGAGTTTGATACCTACTACTTCGCACCACAAAAAAGCTTTGGTTCCGACGGTGGATTGTGGTTTGCACTCATGTCCCCCGCCGCTATCGCACGCGCAACCGAGATAAAAGAGTCTGGTCGCTGGATCCCCGACTCACTTGACCTTGTCACAGCAATTGACAATTCTCGTTTGCAGCAGACCTACAACACCCCCGCTCTGGCCACAATTTTCTTGATGGCAGAACAGGTTGATTGGTTCAACACCAATGGTGGACTCGCTTGGACAACTGCGCGCACCCAAGAGTCCTCTGACTTGCTCTACACATGGGCAGACAACAGCGATATTTTGAGTCCTTTTGTGAGGGATCCTGCACTGCGCTCCAAAGTTGTTGCAACTATTGATGTTGATGACTCAATTGATGCAACAGCAATTACAAAGGCACTGCGCGCCAACGGGATCGTCGACACTGAGCCGTACCGCAAGCTGGGCCGCAATCAACTCCGCATTGCTGTGTTCCCATCAGTCGAGCCAGCGGATGTCAAGGCGCTGATCGCATCAATTGATTTCGTCATTGCGCAACTGGCGTGAACAAGCTCGCTCCTGCGCGCCCCAAGCGTGACAGCTCCACGTGGGCAGGCTACTTCTCGATTGCGACTTACGCGTGGTTCATTTACGGGTTCAGCGCAACCCAGGCACTTTTGCGTGATGAGCAGGGCACGAGTAGAACGGTTTCTTCAGTCCACGCTTTGGTGTTCTCACTGGGCGGGATAATTGCAGGATTCCTCGGTGCCAGGTTCATCCTCACAATGGGCAGAGGAAAGTTCCTAGCCATCGCATTGATCGGCACCACCTTGGGGATTCTCGTCTACACCGCACCCGGTGGTTTTCCCGTAACAATTATTGGCGCTGGGTTGACATCCTTTTTCGGTACTGCCGTGGTTATTAGTGCCAGCGCGTTCCTTTTCGATTACCAAAAAGAAGCAGGTCCAGCGGCCCTCACGGAAGCCAACGCTTTAGCGGCCGTTGCCGGAGTTCTCGCCCCATTGGCCATTGGACTCGGCTCCGTGCTCATTGTCGGCTGGCGCGCCGGCGTATGGATTCTCTTTGGCGGTGTGATTCTCAGCCTGCTACTCATGCGTCGCAATCCGCTGGTCTTCCGTGTACCGCCAGATGAAGCCATGCGAGAAAAGGAACACACCCCATTCCCTCGGCTCTTTTGGTGGGCACTTTTTACCCTCTTTCTGTTGCTCACCACTGAATTCACCCTCACCATTTGGAGTGCCGATCTCCTTCGTGAGCGCGGTGGCTTCGAGGCAGGTGCAGCAGCCGCATCTGTTGCCGCCGTGACCGGCGGCATATTAGTGGGGCGACTCATTGGTTCGCGATTTGCAGAATACTTCCCCGTGGACCGCATTCTCATTCTGGCAATTTCCACGGCAATGCTCGGGTGGGTAATTGTTTTCATTCCGACACAGGGCTTATTCATTCTCATTGGGTTGTTCATCAGTGGCATTGGTGTTTCGCTTTTTTGGCCTCTTGGCGTGAGCCGAGTGGTCCTCGCATCCGGCGGTCAAAGTGATCGCGCAACGGCGTTTTCAACAATTGCGGGAGGAACTGCTGGCGGGGTTGGTCCTTTTGCCCTCGGCGCATTAGCCGACGCAGTGGGTGTTCACTCCGCTTTCATTTTCTTACCCATTGCATTATCCCTGGGCTTCCTGCTGATGATCACCAACCCGGTTACCAAAGCTATTGCCCCGATCACTCCGACCACAAGCGGCAAGTAATTCACCGAATTTTCAGTTAACTCACCTACGACCGGAGTCACGGTGTTAATTGATGGCGAGGGAGTTGAACTGGATGACTCCTGAGCAACTGCTATCGACACGGCAATGAGCCTGTCATC
>Ga0181563_10000996_pt1 | contig 27823 bp, 22 predicted proteins | sample 011ome_25_FD_133759 | JGI IMG/M metagenome (GOLD analysis project Ga0181563, IMG submission 133759) | Coastal salt marsh microbial communities from the Groves Creek Marsh, Skidaway Island, Georgia - 011512CT metaG (megahit assembly) | ecosystem: Environmental > Aquatic > Marine > Intertidal...
GGTGGGAGAGTATGTAGACGCCTCTTTTTAAAAACCTCATTTAGTTAGCTAAGTGGGGTTTTTATCGTTTTAAACTGTTCGATTATCAACTGAATCTTTTTGTTAATGTTAAGATGGATGTGGTCTCGTCCGTAATTTTAGTTCCCTCCGAAATGGTATGACCAGGTATACCAACAATTTGACCAGTACTATCTAATACAACCATAAATTCCTGTTTTTCAATCGGATTAAGTTTCTTATCAGTAATATAATCTGAGATCAATTTTGATCCTTGCATTCCCAGTGGCTGAAAACGGTCACCTTCGTTCCAAAAACGAATCGTTAAAGGTAGTTTTACCGAATGGGCGTCCCATTGGAGGGTATCTTTAGAAAATGCTTGTTGATTATTTGTCGTCGCTAACTGAAAATCACATGGACCATCTGCCATCTGATAAACGGGTCCGACGGCTTTAATAATTAATGGGGTATTCTTAACACTGGACGTTATGATTTGCTCTATATAGATTGTATCGCGTTGTCTGGTGAATTTAAAATCTCTTGACAGAAACACGCTACCTGAAGAACTCGACATAAACGTCTTAAATTCATTTAATTGAGACCGTTGAATCACATACCTCTTAAGTATCTCTTCCAATATGGCATCATGAACTTGATACAATTCTTGAATATTAACCGAAGTATACTGATTCGTCTCTTTAAAAAGATCTTGTTGAATCCTCGTAGCTTCAGCCTTAAGATAAGATTGGATCGACTTTAACGAATCAATGGTAGATGCCATTTTTTTATCAAAGCCTCTGGCACGTTGTTCAATTAACGGAATGAGTTCATGTCGAACGAAATTCCGATTGTAATTGACATCTGCATTGCTTTTATCTTCTCGATAAATGATGTTATTCTCGCTAATATATGCCTCAATCAAATCTACAGTAAAGGGGATAAGGGGTCTTAGTATATAACCTCTTTCGATATCTATTCCTGTGAGTCCTTTTAATCCAGTGCCGCGCATTAAATTCAAAAAGAAAGTCTCTATGGTATCACTTCCGTGATGAGCTGTAAATAATAATTGCTGTTTTTTGTAATCTATAAAACTATCGAACCAATCGTAGCGAAGTTTCCTTGCCGCTTCTTGAATGGTTAGTTTGTTTTCTTGAGCAAATATTTTTGTATCAAAACGTACTGAATGAAATGGCAAGTTATTCTCTTTTGCATATGCTTCTATGAAGGCTTCATCGCCTTTTGAATCATCACCTCTTAATTGAAAATTACAATGCAATAACGTGTGACGAACATTGAGGCTGAGCAAAATATGACTCAAGGCCATAGAATCTTTTCCGCCACTAATGGCTAAGAAGATTTCTTTACTTCTCCAGTTATCGAATTCATTATTCCAGCTATGTTTAAATTCCTCAAGCATTTAATACCTTTCGAATTGCTTCATATTTAATATTGCATTCTTCAAATTCTTTTTCTGGATCTGATTGTATTGTAATGGCACCACCAATCCCAACATGTAAAGATGAATCTTTTTTATTCGCAACAATTGAGCGAATGACAACATTAAAATCAAAATTACCATTGGGCTCAATCATCCCAACCGTTCCAGAATAGATTCCGCGATTAAAATTCTCAAAAGCTGAAGCATACTTGATGGCATTAATTTTTGGTGCTCCCGTCATGGATCCCATGGGAAATGTAGCGTCAATAATTTGAGAAAACGAGGTATTATCTTTAACCCGGCATTGCACAGTTGAAATCAATTGATGCACCGTTTTAAACGAATAGAGCTTGCATAACTCAGGCACTTCAACTGAATCTTTTTGAGCAATTTTAGAAAGATCATTTCGCACTAAATCTACAATCATCACATTTTCAGCTAATTCCTTTTCATCATTCACTAATGTTTGCGCAATCTTTTGGTCTGCATCGGGAGTGTTCCCGCGTTTAGCCGTCCCTTTAATCGGTTGACTCATTATTGTATTCCTCTTTCGATTGATATAACGTTCAGGTGAACCTGACAATACATTGCAAGTTGGACTAGCAAAATAAGCGCTAAAAGGTGCTTTTGTCGCTTCCATCAAACGATTGAAGAGTCCATTTGTATTATGGTTAATCAAATCCCCGCTGTATTCAATGCAATAGTTTAGTTCATAAAAATCACCATTTTGAATAAGTTCTTTTATTTGTTGAACATGATCCAAATACGTTTCTTTCTCAATGTTTCTCGTTAATTCATATTTAGTAATGGTATTATCCTGAGCATGATTCGTTTTGGGCTTTTTTAAATGTTGCGCATCTTCCTTTTCTCCATAGAATAAAACTGTTTGACCTTTGTTGATCATCACTTTTTTAGCGACAAACAAGACAAGATCAGGAAAAGTTATTTTATCCTTCCGGATAAGTTCGCGGGTATGCACGTCCTTAATGTCATAAGAAAGGAATCCGAAAATATAATAGCCTTGATTAGCATTAATAAAAGCATCCAGCAGACTGGCATCATATGAACATGTTGGAATCGTTATCGATGCCAGACTATCCCATCCGATTATAAATTCTGAATCATTTTTTTTGAGACAAGATATATAATCGGAATCGATGGAATTTATCCAATCATGGCATGAATGATGACCAAGGTTTATAGAGTGATATTTGAAATGTGCAGGTTTCAATTGGGCCAAACTTAGCGGCTTTATTCTTGCTTCTACGCTAAATTATCATTAAATAAGGTGTAAAACCTTGTCGAGTGATAAAAATCACGCAATAAAAGAATTAAGTGCCCTAAATTTACACTCAAATAATGATTAATTTTACAACTAATTATAAATAAAATGAAAGTAGAACAGATATATACAGGATGTTTAGCCGAAGCGGCTTATTACATCCATTCGGAAGGAGAAGGAGTGATCATTGATCCCTTGAGAGAAACAACGCCTTATGTTGAGCGATTGGAGAATGACGGTGTTAAGCTGAAGTATATTTTCCTGACGCATTTTCACGCAGATTTTGTCTCGGGTCATATTGATTTAGCGGAAAAGACAGGTGCAACTATTGTTTTTGGACCAACTGCTAAGGCCAATTATGACTTCTATGAGGCAAAAGATAATGAAGTTTTCAAATTAGGAAATGTCGAATTCGTCTGGTTACATACTCCAGGACATACAATGGAGTCTAGTACAATCTTATTGAAGGATGAATCAGGTAAAGAACATAGTATTTACACAGGCGACACCTTATTTATTGGAGATGTAGGGCGTCCTGACCTGGCGGTGAAGCAAGGAGAGTTAACAGAAGAGGATTTAGCAAGTCATTTATATGATTCATTAAGAAATAAGATCATGACTCTGCCTGATGATGTAATCGTATATCCTGGGCATGGCGCTGGATCGGCTTGTGGTAAGAAGATGAGCAAAGAAACTTTTGACACACTTGGCAATCAAAAAGCAAATAACTACGCCCTTCGCGCTGATATGCAGAAGGATGAATTTATTAAGGAAGTGTTGACTGGATTAACAGCCCCACCTCAATATTTCCCAAAAAATGTCATGATGAACAAAGGTGTTAATGATTCAATTGATGAAATTCTAGAAAGAGGAACGCAAGCGTTGACGATTGAAGAATTTAAAGGAAAGGCAGAAGCAGGAGCACTGATGCTAGACGTTAGACATCAGTCAGAATTTGTGCAAGAGCATATTCCAGGATCTATCTTCATTGGACTAGATGGGAACTTTGCGCCATGGGTTGGTGCATTGATTCGTGACATTGATCAAGATATCATCCTAGTTGTACCTGAAGGAAGAGAAGAAGAAGCTGTGACAAGATTATCACGTATTGGGTACGATCATTCAAACGGTTATCTTCAAGGAGGTTTAGCGGCTTGGAAAGCTGCAGGTAATGAAACTGATTCAATCGAAACCATTACTCCAGAGGGCTTAGCGGAAAAGATGAATGCAGAGGATATCCATGTTTTAGACGTAAGAAAGAAAAGTGAATATGATTCTGAGCATTTAGTAGGTGCGGAAAATGAACCATTAGACACGATCAACTTTAGAATGAATGAAATTGATACAAACAAGAAGTATTATATTCATTGTGCTGGAGGATACCGAAGCGTAATTTTTGAATCAATCCTTAAAAGTAGAGGCGTTCATAATTTTGTGGATATCCTAGGAGGTTTCTCTCAAATTCAAGAAAAGACAGCGTTAGCTTGCTCAGAGTACGTTTGTCCATCAACACTGCTATAAGAAGAAGTTTAGTATAGTTTATTCAAAGGAGGTTTAGCATTTTATGCTTCACCTCCTTTTTTGTTTTACACATGTTTTTGGTTGCAAACAATTTTAATTTTAAGATCCTTTCTTAAGATGAAAGTATAGTCAATCAAATAAAGGTTAAAAAAGTCCTTATCTTTGTGGGAAATCTGGGGCAGTGAATTTTGAATTAACTAAGAAATATCTTGAAGAGCTTCGCACAATGATTGAGCAGAATCAGACTGCTGCAATTGTTGAAGTTGTTTGTTCACTGCATCCGGCGGATGTGGCTGATGTTTTAGAAAACTTAGAACCAGAAGATGCAAAATTCATTTATAGCTTATTAGACGAGGAGAATGCAGCTGAGGCTTTGATGGAGTTAGATGACGATTTCCGTCAGGAATTTTTGAAACTTTTTTCATCTACAGAAATTGCCGAACAAGTCGACCAATTGGATACGGATGATGCAGCCGACTTATTAGGAGAATTACCAGATGAAGATATGGAGGATGTGATCTCCAAAATGGAAGATCAAGAACACGCCTCTGATATTATTGATTTGTTGCGTTATGATGAGGATTCTGCAGGTGGATTGATGCAGACCGAATACATTGTAGCTAAGGAGAATTGGGAGGTCACGCGCTGTGTAGTAGAAATGCGTCGACAAGCTGAAGACGTAGAGAAAGTGTATTCAATATATGTTGTTGATGATGACGATAAATTATTGGGTATTTTATCATTAAGACGTTTACTTTTTGCTGATCCAAAGACGCTGATTCGTGAAATTTACATGAAGGAAAATATCCATTATGTTAAGACGAATGATACACAGGAAGATGTTGCGGAAATCATGGAGAAATATGACTTAGTTGCCATTCCGGTTGTTGATCTCCAAGGAAAGTTAGTTGGTCGAATTACGATTGATGATGTAGTAGACGTCATTCGAGAAGAGGCGGAGAAAGATTTTCAAATGGCATCTGGTATCTCAGAGAATGTCGAGTCAAGCTCAAGTATCTTAAAAAATACGCGTTCTCGTTTACCGTGGATTTTAATTGGATTAGCCGGAGGGGTTATGAGTTCTCAAATCATTAAAGGATATGAAGGAAGCATAGCGCTGATTCCGAGTCTTGCCTTTTTTATTCCGTTGATCGCATCGACTGCCGGTAATATTGGCGTTCAATCATCTGCGATTGTAGTTCAGGGTTTAGCGAGTAAGGATTTTCAAATGCGCGGTATTTTTACCCAAGTATTGAAGGAGTCTATTGTAGGTATAATCGTTGGGTTAATTTGTGCTGGTGTAATTTACGGCGTTGGTTATTTCTTTACAGAGGAACTCAGACTGGCTTCAACCTTAGCGATTTCGCTCTTTATTGTGGTTGTTTTTTCTGCGATTCTCGGAACATTTATTCCATTAGCTTTGGATCGATTGAAGATTGATCCAGCGTTGGCAACAGGACCTTTTATCACAACAGCCAATGACATCATAGGTTTATCGATCTACTTTCTAGTGGCATACATTATTTATTTTTAAAAGATCAAGATGCAGCGGAAAATCGCTTTTTTGGATCGTGTTCATCCTGTATTAGAAGAAGGCCTTATGGGCTTGGGATGGAACTGTGTAGATCTGACGAAGACTTCACAGCAGCGGCTAGAGGAAGAAATAGGAGACTATCATGGGATTGTCATACGGAGTCGATTGCCTATGAATGCGACTTTCTTAAAACATGCCGTTAAACTTGAGTTTATAGCGCGATCTGGAGCGGGCATGGAAAATATTGATGAACAGTATTGTCAATCGAGAGGGATTAAGCTTTTTAATGCACCTGAAGGAAATCGAAATGCAGTTGCAGAGCATGCATTGGGTATGTTGTTGAGTTTGTTCAATAATTTAAATAAAGCTGATCGTGAAGTTAGGGATGGTATATGGGATCGCGAAGGTAATAGAGGAGTAGAGTTGGATGGACAAACAGTCGGAATAATTGGTTATGGGAATAACGGTAGTACCTTTGCAAAAAAATTACGCGGATTTGATGTCCGTGTGATGGCATATGATAAATACAAATCGGGTTTTGGAAATGAATTTATCGAGGAAGTAACGCTGAGTGAAATTCAAGAGAATGCCACAGTAGTTAGTTTACATGTTCCAGAAACACCGGTAACCAGAGGAATGATCAATGAACGGTTTATTGATCAAATGAATCATCCGTTTTATTTAATCAATCTATCTCGTGGGGTGAATGTCGTCAGTACTGATTTAATGGATGCTATAGAAACGGGTGAAGTTCTGGGAGCTTGTTTGGATGTTTTAGAATACGAAAAGTCTTCTTTTGAGAATCTATTTGATAATAAGGACGTGATGCCTTTACCTCTTAAATACCTCATTCAGTCTGATAAAACAATCCTATCACCTCATGTTGGTGGGTGGACTTTTCAATCATATGAGAAACTTTCGCAGGTACTTCTCGATAAAATAAAAAAGGAATTTACTAATAATTAACAAGTTATGAACAAAGTCAAACGGCCTATAAAGTGAAGGTTGGCTTGGTGTTTGCTGTACTTTATCAATAATGAAACGTTGAATAAACGAGGAAAAACACTACAGAATTGCAACATTTTTTTTATATTTTCGTTCTGTTAAGTGTTACGGCTTTGTAATTCAAAGACAAAGGAATCAAAAAAACCAAAAAAAGATTATTATGAAAAAAGTGTTGTTAGCGGGATTAGCAGGTGTATTTACCTTGGGTATGATGAGTTGCGGTGGTGGTCACGGAGCATGTGATGCATACAGAAAAGCAGATTATGCAAAATACAAAGAGCAAAAAACTCAGAAAATTCAAATTATTGAATTCACTAAGAAAGAGAAAAAATAATTGCACTGTATTTATACAGTACAAAAAAACGTCCGTTTATAACGGACGTTTTTTTTTGTGTAACATTTAAGTGTTTGATTAACTCGTAGGTATCGTTTCGATGTTTTCGAAGCTCAAAACACCATCTTTTAAGTCAATCAAAATTGTACTGTCTGGTCCAATTGCTCCACTTAACAATGACTTCGATAATTCGTTCATAACAATTTTCTGTATGACGCGTTTCACCGGTCTTGCTCCAAATTGTGGATCATAACCTTCTAATGCAATCCATTCCAATGCTTCGTTTGTTGCTTCCAATTCGATATTGGATTTTTTCAAACGCTTTTTAAGCATCCCAAACTGAATTTTTACAATTTCAAGGACATCAGCTCTTGTCAAAGGTTGGAACATGATCGTCTCATCAATTCGATTCAAAAATTCTGGACGAATTGTTTTCCTCAATAATTCAAATACCTCGTGCTTCGTCTCTTCAACAATTTGCAATTTATTCTTGTCCGTTAAATGCTCAAAACGATCACTGATCAAATGTGCTCCAAGGTTGGATGTCATAATAATAATCGAATTTTTGAAATTTACGGTTCGACCTTTATTGTCGGTAAGTCTGCCATCATCCAAAACTTGAAGAAGAATATTAAAGACATCTGGGTGAGCTTTTTCGATCTCATCGAGTAGAACAATTGAATACGGTTTTCTTCGAACAGCTTCGGTTAATTGTCCACCTTCATCATAACCAACATATCCAGGAGGCGCTCCAACCAGTCGACTAACCGCGTGCTTTTCTTGGTATTCACTCATGTCAATCCGAGTCAATGCATTTTCATCGTTAAAAAGATATCCAGCCAACACTTTCGCTAACTCCGTTTTACCAACTCCGGTAGTTCCTAAGAAAATGAATGAACCAATTGGTCTATTCTCGTCTTGTAACCCAGCTCTGCTTCGTCTTACTGCATCTGAAATCGCGGTAATGGCATCTTTCTGTCCAACTACACGCTCGCTCAAGACATCTTCCATTCGCAAGAGTTTTTCCCGCTCACTTTCAATCATTTTTGAAACAGGAATTCCAGTCCAACGTGAGACGACGTCCGCTATTTCTTCAGCATCGACTTCTTCTTTAATGAGTTTGGATTTTTCTTGAATTTCTGCGAGTTCTGCTTTAGCTTCCTTAACCGAAATTTCTAGCTCTTTTATCCGCCCATAACGGATTTCAGCAACTCTTTCATAATTACCCTCTCGTTCTGCTTGCTCTGCCTCAAATTTTAATTTTTCAATTTCCTCATTACTGGATTGAATCGTGTCAATTACGTTCTTTTCAGATTGCCACTTGGCCAGAAATGAGGTCCTTTTTTCATTTAATTCGGCAAGCTCTTCATTCAGTAAATCCAATTTGCGTTCATCTTTCTCCCGTTTAATTGCTTCTCGTTCAATTTCGAGTTGCATGATTTTTCGTTCGATTTCGTCGAGCTCTTCGGGTTTACTGTTAATCTCCATTCGCAGTCTGGAGCATGCTTCGTCAATCAAATCAATTGCCTTATCCGGCAAGTGTCTGTCAGTTATGTAACGTTGAGATAGTTCAACAGCTGAGATAATTGCTTCATCTTTGATGAGCACTTTATGATGTGTTTCATATTTCTCACGAATTCCGCGAAGTATAGAGATCGCATCTTCTGTTGACGGTTCATCAATCAATACAGTTTGGAAACGTCTAACCAAGGCCTTATCTTTCTCGAAATGCTTTTGGTATTCATCTAATGTGGTCGCCCCAATAGCTCTAAGCTCTCCTCGTGCAAGTGCAGGTTTTAAAATATTCGCAGCATCCATCGCGCCGTTGCCCCCTCCAGCACCTACTAAAGTGTGGATTTCATCAATAAATAGGATGATTTCACCGTCTGAGTTCGTCACTTCTTTAACAACTGCTTTTAACCGCTCTTCAAATTCACCTTTGTATTTTGCGCCTGCTACAAGAGCCGCCATATCTAAGGAATAAACTTTACGCGATTTTAGATTTTCAGGAACATCTCCATTGACAATACGATGTGCTATTCCCTCAGCAATCGCTGTTTTACCAACTCCTGGATCTCCAATTAGAATAGGGTTGTTCTTTCTTCTTCGCGTCAATATCTGCAGGACACGTCTAATTTCTTCATCACGACCAATGACAGGGTCTAATTTACCCGAAGTAGCCATTTCATTCAGATTATGAGCATATTTGTCTAAAGAACGATAAGTTCCTTCTTGTCCTTGAGAGGTTATGCTCTCTCCATTTCTAAGTTTCATGATGGCCAATTTTAAATTTTTCTTTGTGAAACCAAGGTCTTTTAGAAAACGCCCAACGGCATCTGAAAGGTCAAGCATACTATAGAAAAGGATATCGACGGAGAGAAATTCATCTCCGAAGGACTTCATTTCTTGCATGGACTTGCTAAAGAGCTGGTTGGATTGGTTAGAAAGATGAATTTGACCGCCTTCTACTCGAGGTAAGGCCGCTACCATACTATCTGTGGTACGACGCATCGTTTCAATGTCTACTTTGATTTCTTTGGCTAAAAATGGAATAACACTATTCTCATTTTCAATGATAGCCTTGAGTAAGTGTGAAGGTTCCAGCACTTGCTGGCCATTACCTTGCACGATATTTTGTGCTTTTTGCAGCACTTCTTGTGTTGATGTTGTTAATTTATCTATGTTCATTTTATTAATTGCTTAAAATCTATTTCTTCTCCCTCAAATAGAACTCCAAACTGAAAAAGCTTCCATTTATCTGTAGTTTTGTCAGTTTAGAAGTGTTTTAACTGCCATTTTTACATAGATTTAGTTTTGTTAAGGCGAAAGTTTAACCTTTAGATTTGGTATTTTTGTCAAAACCACTGATTTGATAAAAATTCACGATAAAATATTTGTCCCATACCTTTCGGAAGGAGAAATAGACGGTATAGTCAATCGTATCGCAAATCAAATCAATGCTGATTATAAGGGGAAACAGCCCTTGTTCATAGGTATAATGAACGGATCATTTATGTTTGCTTCAGATCTCATGAAAAAGATTGAGCTCACATGTGAAATCAGTTTTGTCAAGTTTGCCTCTTATGTCGGAATGGAAAGTTCTGGCGAACTCACCAATTTGGTTGGGTTGCAACAATCGATTAAAGATAGACATGTTGTGATTGTCGAAGATATAATCGATACCGGACAAACCTTAGAGAAAGTTATTCACATGATGGAAAAGCAGGGTGCTGCTAGTATTCGAATCGCTACCTTATTGTTAAAGCCAGATGTTTTTAATAAAAACTACGATGTGGATTATGTTGGGAAAGATATTCCGAATAAATTTGTTGTAGGCTATGGGCTGGATTATGATCAATTAGGAAGAAACCTAAGTGAAATTTATCAAATAGAAGAAAAAAACAACATGTTAAATATTGTATTATTTGGCCCTCCGGGCGCAGGGAAAGGAACACAAGCTGAGCGTCTAGTGGAAAAGTATCAACTTTTTCATTTGTCTACAGGTGATGTTTTTCGTTACAATATCAAGAATGAAACTGAACTTGGAAAACTAGCGAAAAGCTATATGAACAAAGGGCAGTTGGTGCCGGATGAAGTAACCATCAAGTTGTTAATTTCTGAGGTTGAAAAACATCCTGAAGCAAAAGGGTTTATTTTTGACGGTTTTCCCAGAACTAAGCCTCAAGCAGCTGCTCTAGATGAAATTTTAGCAGAACGCGAAACAGAAATTAGAATGATGTTAGGATTAGACGTTACGGAAGCGGAACTTAAATCGAGATTACTAGAGCGTGCAAAAACCAGTGGAAGAGCTGATGATGCCAATCCAGAAATCATTCAAAATAGAATTGATGTGTATAAAGAGGAGACCGCGCCGGTCAAAGCGTTTTATGCAGCACAAAATAAATTCATTAAAATAGATGGGCTTGGTTCAATTGATGAGATCACAGCGCGTTTATTTGAAGCCATTGACTCAGCGGGTTAATTTCAAACTGAGTTTCATTATTTAAGAAAGTTATGTCCAATTTTATCGACTATGTAAAAATCCATTGCCGTTCGGGTAGAGGTGGACAAGGTTCACGTTATATGCGACGTGAAAAGTATGTGGCCCAAGGTGGTCCAGCTGGAGGTGATGGTGGTCGTGGAGGGCACATCATTCTCAGAGGCAATGCTCAATTGTGGACGCTATTGCACTTAAAGTATAAAAAGCACATCAAGGCTGAGCATGGAGAACCAGGCGGAAAGAATCAAATGACTGGTAAAGAAGGCGAGGATGTCATCATGGAAGTGCCCCTCGGCACAGTGATTAAGGATGCGGACACAGGAGAATTTATTGCCGAAATTAAGGAGGATCAAGAAACAATGATTCTCATCGAAGGCGGTAAGGGTGGACGAGGTAATGTTCATTTTAAATCTGCTACGAATCAAGCTCCGCAATATGCACAACCTGGCTTGCCTGAAAAAGAAGCTTGGTTTATTCTTGAGTTAAAGGTGTTGGCGGATGTCGGGCTGGTTGGTTTTCCAAATGCTGGAAAGTCGACTTTGCTTTCAGTGGTTTCAGCGGCAAAACCCGAAATAGCCAATTACCCATTTACAACGTTAACACCAAATCTTGGAATTGTCTCTTATAGGGATTTTAAGTCTTTTATTATGGCCGATATTCCTGGTATTATCGAAGGTGCACATGAAGGAAAAGGACTTGGGCTAAGATTTTTGAGACATATCGAGCGGAATGCTTTATTGCTGTTTATGGTTCCGGCAGATGCAGATGATATTCATAAAGAATATGATATTTTAGTCAATGAACTCGTTCAATATAATCCTGATCTTGCCGATAAACCTCGGATTTTAGCGATTTCTAAATCTGATATGCTAGATGATGAATTAAAGGCGGAAATTCAAAAAGATTTGCCAGAAATTCCATATCTTTTCATTTCATCGGTTGCGCAGCAAGGATTAACTGAATTAAAAGATCTGATTTGGTCAAAACTCAACGATTAAAATCCATTAGACTGATCTGGAGTATAAAGCTTCAATTGGTTTTTCTATTAAGCATATCCTCCTGTTCAGAGGAAACAAAACATTATACGACTGGCGGGGGCTATGGTCTTGGAGAAGTTCAAGATGGTAAAGAAATTGGATGCTGGAGATATTATTATTCGAACGATTCGCTAGAAGCAGTAGGCTGTTTTGAAAATGGTCTGATGAATGGTGAATGGGAGTATTGGTTTAGTAATGGTGCTAAAAAAGAAATGTTTCATTGGCGCCGAGGAGTAGCGGACGGTCCATATCTCAGTTATTATCCAAATGGGCAATTAAAACGATCGGGAACTTACGCCTCTAATAACAAGTCTGGCATTTGGGTAACCTATTTTCCGAATGGACAAAAAAAGAAAGCCGGCACTTATGTTGACGATGTTAAATCGGGAGAATGGCAGTCTTATTATATCAACGGACAGCTGCGTTCGCAGAGGCAATTTGAGAATGATTTGCCAGTAGGGAAATCAACCGTTTGGTATCCAAATGGACGGAAAAAAGAAGAAGTATTTTATCAAAACAATAAAATAGCTGGAATTAAAAAAACTTGGCATATGAATGGCGAACAAGAAGAAGTGTCTTGTTGGTCAAACGGATCTTTAAATGGTCCATATATGAAATACAACAATCAAGGAGACACAGCCTTTTGTGGATCATATTTAAAAGGAAAAGAAGATGGCCTTTTTACTTCCTATTTTGAAACAGGTGAATTACATTGGACAGGTGAATATCAGGAGGGTAAAAAAAGTGAATGGTTTACATATTACAATGAAAAAGGAGTCATTGTTTTAAAAGAACGATACGTAGATCATATTTTGGTTAAGAAAGTTACTTTGCCAACTGGTGAAAAACCTTAAATTCGTAACATCCAATTCATCGGATAATAAAATTGTATTGAAATGAAGATAAATCCAAAATATACCACAAAAGAAGCGGCATTAGAATTGTACAACAAACCATTAATGGAATTAATGTATCATGCAGCAACGGTTCACCGTGAATATCATGATCCGTTGGAAGTGCAAATGAGTACACTAATTTCTATAAAAACGGGAGGTTGTCCTGAAGATTGCGGTTACTGCCCGCAGTCTGCTAAGTACAATACAGATCTTGACGTTCACGCCATGATGCCTGTTGATGAAGTTGTGGGATTAGCAAAGAATGCAAAAGAAAGCGGTTCATCCCGTGTATGTATGGGGGCTGCTTGGAGAAATGTTCGTGATAATCGTGATTTCGATAAAGTGGTAGAGATGGTGCAAGAGATCAATGGAATGGGCATGGAAGTGTGTGCTACATTGGGTATGTTGAACGAAGCGCAGGCTGAACGATTGAAGAAAGCAGGATTATACGCGTATAATCATAACTTGGATTCTTCCAGAGAATTTTATAAGGATATCATCTCGACGAGGGAGTATGATAACCGTATTGATACGATTGCAAATGCTCGAAACGCTGGTATTTCAGTTTGTTCAGGCGGAATCATAGGAATGGGTGAGTCAGCCGAAGATCGTATTGGGATGCTGATGACGTATGTACACATGGAACAGCCACCTGAATCAATTCCAATCAATGCATTAGTGGCTGTTGAAGGTACACCTTTAGAGGATCAAAAGCCGGTTGAAACTTGGGATATGGTTCGTATGATTGCAACATCAAGAATAATGTTTCCACAATCGATAATAAGGTTATCTGCTGGTAGAACACAAATGTCTAGAGAGGCCCAGGCCATGTGTTTCATGGCAGGAGCATCGTCAATATTTTCAGGAGACAAATTGTTAACCACACCAAATCCAGAATATAACGAGGATGTCGAGTTGTTTGAAATCTTAGGGATGAAGCCAAAAGCACCTTTTCAAGATGGTGAGCAACCTGAAACATTACCAGATGAGCGAGTGGATAAAGCAAAGGCAGATCGTATAGCAAGAGAAAAGCGATTAGCTGAAGCAAAACTGAAAAAAGCTGATCCAAACTTTGAACCACGTAAAGTGACAGTGGAATAAATGCTATTACCAAAAAGATTAAAAGATAAATTAGATGAGCGAAAAGAGAATAACTCTTTTCGCTCATTGCGTCTCAGGGGAGATGGAATTGATTTTTTTTCGAATGATTATTTAGGAATCGCTCGAATGGATTCTCCGCCTCTGGTGCTTCACGGGGCAACAGGCTCCCGCCTCATTTCAGGACATCATATGATTACCGAAGAACTTGAGCTAGCAATGGCGCAATTTTTTAGAGCACCTTCAGCTTTATTGTACAATTCGGGTTATGATGCTAATCTAGGGTTCTTTTCGTCAGTTCCACAAAGAGGAGATACCATCCTATATGATGAATTGATTCATGCTTCTGTAAGGGATGGTTTGCGCTTGAGTTTTGCACAATCCGTCCGATTTAAGCACAATGACCTCCAGGACTTAGAAGAAAAGTTAAGCCAGGCCACAGGAACAATTTATATTGCTGTTGAATCTATTTATTCGATGGATGGAGACGAAGCTCCTTTAAAAGATATTGCAGCGCTTAGCGAAGCTTATAATGCCTTATTATATGTGGATGAAGCTCATGCGGCAGGTGTATTTGGAGAGAAAGGGCAAGGTCTTGTGGATACTTATGGGCTAAATGAGCGCGTCTTTGCACGTTTAGTCACTTTTGGTAAAGCTTTTGGCAGTCATGGTGCAATTATTTTAGGACCAGGAGATTTGAAGGCATATTTGATTAATTTTTCAAGATCGCTAATCTATACAACGGCATTACCACCATATAGTCAGCAAAGATTGTTATGGACGATTAATCGTATCGCAGAGGCAGTCCAGAAGAGGAAGGATTTGAAGGATAGGATATCTTTTTTCAGAAAAAAAGCGCAACTTAATCAGCTGCCTGTATTGCCAAGCAATTCTCCAATTCAGGGCGTTATTATGCCCGGTAATACAAAAGCCACCGACTTATCAAAAGCGTTGATCCAAAGCGGTTTTGAAGTTAAGGCCATCCTTTCACCAACCGTTCCAAAAGGAGAGGAGCGCATTCGGATATGTTTGCATGCATTTAATACAGAAAAAGAAATTGAAAGTTTAATAAGAGAGATGAAAGCATTGATATGAGACGAATTTTTGTAACCGGTATTGGAACCGAAATCGGTAAGACTTTTTGTTCAGCTATCCTAGTTGAAGCACTTACGGCAGATTACTGGAAACCTGTTCAAGCTGGTGAATTGGATGATTTAGATTCAGACTTTGTTCGCCATGCTATTTCAAATACAAAAACGAATATTCATCCAGAACAATATTTGCTATCTGAACCCATGTCGCCACATGCAGCGGCAAGGATAGATGGAATTCACTTATCACCAGCTACTTTTCAACGCCCCGAGACCGATAATCATTTGATTATTGAAGGAGCAGGCGGCTTGATGGTTCCGCTAAATGATGAGGGGGATATGATTGTCGATTTAATTCCGAACGTTGCGGATGAAGTGGTGCTGGTTTCCAAAAACTACTTAGGTAGCATTAATCATACCTTGTTGAGTGTTGAGCTCTTGAAGCAACGCGGCATTAAAATAACAGGTATCTTATTTAATGGAGATTCGAATCCTGAAACAGAAAAAGTGATTTTGAATTACACCGGATTAACATGCATTGGTAAAATACCGATGCTTGACCAATCACTGCAATCTTTTGTGAGAGAGCAGGCGAGCGGAATAAATTTCTAATTAGATATTGTACATGAGTGATAATCCAATCCCACTTGATCTCCATCTTGAAAACTTTAAAAGTTCAGTTTCATATAAATATTCAGAGCTGAGGATATTATTTCTAAACAACGAGAATTCTAGGGAAATGGACCTTTTATCTCGTAAGATAAATGCCACGCCTTGACTCAATCCGATTCCTAATGAGGTCATTTTTTGAAATGCATAATCGATATTGTAATAGATTTCGCCATCGATAGTTGAAGTGTCAGCATTAACACCCATGAACTCATCTTGGATGAATTCATATTTTAATTCGGCCATAATATACCAGGCTACATTTTTTTTATACCCGTCAAATTGATATTTATATCGAATCGCAGGGGAGAGGTATGTATCAATTCCGGCCAAAGCATAATCTAATCGAATACCAACAAAATGTGTCCGATCAAAGTATTTGCCAAAGCCAAGTCTTAAGTTATAAGGGATATACCATGGCGAACTAAATGAACCTAAATCTTGAGGAAGGTCAGGGGTAACCTGCCCATTTACTTCTGTGACAAAAGTGCTCAGTCCAGCCGAAAATTCAAATTCATTCGTTTTTCTTGGATTGATAATCAATGTATCGCTACCACTTACGTTTACCCTTTCGTCTTCAACAAAATATCTGTACTCTTCTCTAGTGATCGAGTACTTTCGACCCTGTTCATCTTTGAATGTAATGTCACCATCAGACTCTTGAAAGATCAAAATTTCTCCAGTTAAAACTCTTCCGTCTTTCATATACACCACATCTCTTGTGATGATCGTTGACTCCTGTGCATTAACACTTAGCGTAGTCGTAAAAATTATTAACGTGATGAATCGACTTATCATTGGTCTAGCTTAGGTTAGTTATTCTATGATGCGCAATATACTAACAAATGGCTTTAATATGAATACTCCGTTTATTGAATTGTACCGTGTCATCCGCTTTATGCCCCATTAAAGCTTGTCCCATCGGTGATCCAGGAGAAACAACAAAATAGGATTGATCATCAAATTCTAATTTACCGATACTAATGGCCAGAAAAAAGTAGCCAATATCAGTATGAACTAACGTGCCGGATTTTATGCTCGAATGCATGCTGGAAGAGTCAACACTTTTAATATTTCGAAGTGTTTGTTGAGCATCACCGAGTTGCTTGCCCAAACGTTCACTTTCGATGTGCATCATTGCTCTGGCTGTATCGTGTTTATCTCCAGCTGTAGAACGTGTTTCTTGATTCGAAGCATCTTGGGTATCCGCCAATGCTTTCTCGGCATTTTGGACGCGTTGTTCAGCGTAGGTCATACACGCCTCGTATAATTTTCGTTTTGTATCTAAATTCACACGTAAAGATCGCTAAAAAAAACGCTATTACTCTATTATGATTTTATCGCGAAAGTTTTAGCCTTATTACGATTAGAAACAGTAATAATCATCGATTGTCCACCATAATTGATGAGTGCCATGTCTTTACAGTCATTCGGTTCATAAAATCCAGACTCTTTAGGCCCTAACTGGGAAAAGTTCCCGTTTCCATCTCCCAATAAAACCGCGCCACGTCCGCCGTCATAGCGAATTGTTTCCACTTCCACGGCGAAATTGTTACCAACAACGATTGCATCCAAGTTTCCGTCATTATTAATATCATGAACGATCGTCTGATTGATCGGGCCTAATTGAGCAAAGACAGGCAAATCTTTATATTTGAAGGTGCTTCCTGATTTTGTTAGGATGACCGAATGAAAGTTGTTAGCTGAATAATGCAATGCTTTTTCCAGTTTTTCATTACCATAGATGCTTTCGACATCTGCAGTTGCATATTGGGCGTAAGTGGGGAATTTTTGTTTGATAAACGGCATTTGTTCCGAGGAACATTGGCGTCCTCTTACAGGATAGCAGATGTCATTTTGATACTTTGCTAATACAATATCAAAAGTTCCATTATTGTCAAAATCATCACAATATAATTCCAGTGGTTTTTCACGGCTCGGATGAAATTTATTATTAGCACCAACATTTCCAACGATATACTCGTTTATACCATCGCCGTTAAAATCACCTTTTTCAATCGAATACCACCATCCTACATCCAATCCAGGGTTGTAGTCACTGGTTACATCCGAGAACTTTCCATCATTGTTTTCATAGAACATGATTGGCATCCATTCCCCAACCATTATCAAGTCATCATCACCATCTTGATCAATATCATCGAACATACAATCCGTAACCATTCCCGGCGCTTCAAATGGTGTAGGATTTTCGATTTTAGTCTCACCTACAGAAGATAGGGTAACATCGACAAATACACCATTGCCATCATTTTGAAGTAAAAAAGATCGAGAAGTAAAAGGGTAGTACCCCGGCATCTGGCGTCCACCTACATAAATATCTATATCACCGTCTTTATCATAATCGGAAACAGCTAGACGTTGTCCAGAAGCATCCATTTTTGGTAGTCGCTTTTTGGTCTCATTCGTATAGTTTCCGTTACCATCGTTAATGTAGAGTTGGTCTTGCATTTCTGGAGCGTTGTAAACATATTCATTTCCTCCTGAAATGACATAAAGGTCAAGGTCTCCATCATTGTCAACGTCTATAAATTCAGAACCCAGTTCTTCTCGTTTTTTCTCCTTGCTCCATGGACCATCAGTCGACTTAAATCCTTCTGCAGTTTGCAGATAAAGTGTTCCGCTAAAATCTGCAGAACCACTAACATAAATGTCTTCAAGATCATCCCCATTAACGTCTCCGGTGCTCATAAATGGTCCGAGTTGAGACATTTTATGTGGCAATAACACTTCACTTTGAAAATCATTAACCAGCGCTTCTTTGTGAATATGATTAAAAATGGAGTCTGTTATGTTTTCTACAAAATGATGATCGGTTGAAAAGTCGGGCTTATAGGTGCCATTTGCTAAGCTTGGGTCAAATTCATGAATTTGGTTCGCAGCAATATTCTGTTTTGTCATCATCTGACCGTTTGGCCATATAATTTCAATTTTGTCAATTTTATCAAATTGGCCAAGACCAAAATGTAAGAAAGGTTCTACTGAAGATTGATAGCCTCGAGAACGTTGCACTTCAGCAAACTGAACTTGATCACCAGCATAGATTTTTACTGTCGCTCCGATGGCAGCAGTATTGTCTCCCGCTCCTTTTATGCGCAATCGAATGTAATTGTTTTGACTTTGGAGTTTATTCTCAAGGATGAAAGATGTTTCTTCCATATTGTTTAAAATCAGGTCAAGGTCGCCATCATTATCTAAATCGGCATAGGCAGATCCATTGGTGTTAACCGGAATATCTAAGTTCCATTCTTCTGTTTTTTTAGAGAAATGCATGTCGCCGTCATTTCTATAGATATAGTTGTGTATTTTGGTGGTAGGCATCAATTCAAGTCCGTCTTCGTAATTCACATCTCCTTCGAAATACTTTTTCTTTGAATAGTTTCGCAGGTAATCATTGTCACGTGCTTCTTTATTGTAGCCATTCGAAATAAATAAGTCTTTATGCCCATCATTATCGAAATCTGCGAACAAAGGCGCCCAGCTCCAGTCTGATTTTGAAATGCCCGATACTTGCGCAATTTCTGTAAATGTTCCATCGCCATTATTCATTTGGAGACCGTTGAACATATATTGATAGTGTAATCCATAACTGACATTGTTCCAGAACTCTTCGGTGCTCATAGCACCCATATTTCGCTTCGATCGCACGTGGTCTTCAGCAGCCATATCTACGGTAAAGATATCGAGATAGCCATCGTTGTTAAAGTCAGCAATGTCATTACCCATTGAATAAGCAGAGATGTGATTCGTGCGCGTTCTAATATCTTGAGAGAACGTACCGTCTCCATTGTTCATGTATAGTAAATCAGGATCTTGATAATCGTTAGAAACATAGATGTCCACAAAGCCGTTCCCGTCCAAGTCCCCAGCAGCAACACCTAATCCATAGCAGTTATTGAGAATTCCGGCCTTTTCCGTAACATCAACGAACTTCCCGTCTTGGTTTTCTAGAAAGACATCTGCTTCTTTTCCAAACATCTTAATCTTTTTATAATCTTCAAGCGTTAAAAGTAAATCTTCCGGATATTTGGGAGGATGATTTAAAATATACAAATCAAGGTCATTATCGTTGTCATAATCTAGGAATAGGGCATGAGTCGTCCGCTTCTCGACATTAACTCCAAATTCTTCACCTTTCTCTGTAAAAGTCATGTTTCCATTATTAATGAAAAGCAAATTTTGGAGCAGCGCTCTGTCTTTTGGATCCCCAGAACGGCAAACGTAGATATCCATCCAATTATCACCATTTACATCAGCCATCACTACCCCTGTGTGCCAACCGTCATTGTAATCGGCTTCGAATGCTGTCTCGGTTATATCCTCAAACTGCATATTACCTTTATTCAAATAAAGTTTGTCTTCTACTTGATTTCCCGTGAAATAAAGATCACTTAACCCATCATTATTGATGTCACCTACGGCAACACCAGCGCCATTGTAGATATATTCGTAAGAATAAAAATTGAAGCTGTCATTTTCCGTAATTGTATTGTGAAAATCAATGCCGGTAACATCCGATTCTAATTGCTCAAAGTGCATAGATTCCACAAAAGTTGAATCATTATCGGTTGTGTCGGTGTTTTCTGATCCTCCGCAAGCAGTAAGAAAAAGTAGCGTAAAAATTGCGTTTATCCTATTATTCATGTAAGTTGGTTGTGTGTATGGAGGTAGGTCTTTAGTTTACAAACCTACTACCAACGATTAACGTATATCAAATATACAATTTTAACGCTTGGGTTGGTAACTATTTTGAAAGACATTTAGGAGTTGAAAGATAAGATGAATGAACAAAATAAACCATCATCTGTTTTAAACTTGAATTCATACAAAACTAAACTTTGCGGCTAAAGAGAAGTCGTTAAGAAATTATCCACTAAATTTGCACTTATACACTTAATAAAATGAAAAACGGGTTAGACATCATTGATGAGGTAGGAGACAATCACCTGATGACCTCCGAAGAGACGCCACTAAGAGCTGACGCCTTTGAACTGTCGGACGAAGAAAAGATCGAACGCATTGAGGAGCACTTTAAGCAAATCATGGATACGTTGGGGCTGGATCTGCGAGATGACAGTCTTAAAGGCACGCCAAGACGTGTGGCAAAAATGTACGTAAAAGAAATTTTCGGAGGGCTAAACCCTGCGGATGCTCCAAAAGCGTCAACATTTGAAAACAAATACAACTATTCTGAAATGTTGGTTGAGAAAGATATCACAGTTTATTCTACTTGTGAACATCATTTCTTACCAATTGTTGGAAAAGCGCACGTAGCGTATTTTTCAGACGGAAAGGTAATTGGACTTTCGAAGATGAATCGTATCGTTGAATACTATGCGAAACGTCCACAGGTTCAAGAACGGTTGACGATTCAGGTTGTAAAACATTTACAAAAGTATTTGGGCACAGAAAATGTGGCTTGCGTCATAGATGCAAAGCATTTATGTGTAAATTCAAGAGGAATTAAGGATATCCAGAGTAGTACTGTTACCAGTGAATTCGGTGGGAAATTCAAAGATCCTGATGTTCGTAAAGAGTTTTTGAACTACTTACAAATGAAAGCTGGGATTTAATAAATTTACCAAAAGATAATCAAGAAGGTTCGCTGAGACGAACCTTTTTTTGTGCTTTATTTAACCTACATTTATTCGACTTAAAATGGATTTATGCAAGATGTTTTTACAATCATTGCTCTTGTGCTTATCGGGGCTTGCGCAAACCATGAGCAGGAAAAAGACAATGAATCAATTGTGCCTGCCATAGCCGATATAAAATCTGATCCAGTAATAGAAGATGAACCATTCGAAGCGATGGATATGTTTTTTAAAAAGCTCGATGTTGTCCCTGCAGAATTGGAATACGAAGGTAAAATAGTTGATGCGTGGTGGTGGAATGACCTGAATGGAGAAAACTATTTTCTAAGAACAATAGAAGAAAAAGAAAATGAAGTGATGGAAGATGGGCATCATGCGGATGATCTATTTTTCTATAGCCAGAGTTTACATACCTATCATTTTGTGCTAACGGAGGAAAATTCTGAATTAGTGCTGTTGAGAGAGCTATTTGATTTTGAAAATGATTGTGATTTTGATTTAAAAGTAGAACATATGCCTACCGTGTCATTTAATGATGCTGATCAGGATAATTATGGAGAAATCACGTTTGGATATATGTTAGCTTGCAGGAGTGATGTTAGTCCTTCGTCTTATAAGGTTTTTACATTCGAAAATGGTGAGAAATATGGATTACGCGGACAATCAGAAACGATGGGATTTGGCGGAGACTATGTGGTGGGGGATGAGTTTAATGAGGTGTCAGATACGCTATTAATTCAAGCGATTGCATATTGGGAGGAACATCAGGTGGAGTTTGAGTAATAGCACCTGGTACTGTTTTAAAAAATCCTACAACTCAGTATCGCAGTGTCATCGACATAATTCTTTTTGCCCCGCCAATCATCCAGTTTACTAAAAACGATTTCATTTAAATCTTCCATTGAAAGTGGATAGAAACTTTGTACAATTTTAGTTAGGCGATCAGTTTCAAATTGTTCTTCGGTTGCGTTTTCTAGCTCAACTACACCATCGGTGTAAAGCACAATCGTCGTATTGTTCTTAATGGTCACCGTGTCGCTTTCTAAAAAGGGCAACTCCTCTAACATACCCAGGCCTATACATCCTTTGTTTAAGAACTGAGAATCTTTGTTTCGAATAAGTATTGGCCAGTTATGTCCTGCGTTTATGTATTTGAGTTGTCTCGTTTTTGAATTGTATTCTGCAATGAAAAAGGTGACAAATTTCTCTCCTTTAGCGCTGGTAAATACTTTGTCATTTAAATCAAGGACGAGATCCTCTAAAGTCGGTCGTTGGACATTAAAAATAGTTCGTACCGTGGCCTGGAAATTTGCCATGAGCATCGCCGCTGAAATCCCTTTACCTGAAACATCTGCAATGCAGACGATAAATTCATCTTTATTAAGTCGGATATAATCATAATAATCCCCGCTCACCTTATGGTGTGAGAGATATTTTGCTGAGATATCAATCTTGCTATTAGAAGGCAATTGAGAAGGGAATAACAAACGCTGCATCTCTGAGGCAACTTCCAATTCTTGACGCACTCGCTGCTGTTTAATACTCTCGTTGGCCAATCGCTTATTTTCTATGGCAACAACAATGATATTCGTTAAGGTTTGTATGAAATTTAAATTTTCAAAAGCTTGTTTGTTGTCCGGGGCATCATCTAATATACCATTTACAAATAAATAGGCTAGTGGTTCTTCCTTGTGGAATACAGGGATGATTACATCAAAATTATTCAATGACTTTTTATAAGATGATTCAATGACGGTTATGTCTTTGAATTTAAGGATATCCCGTTCAATGTTGATGTCCTTAATTTTGCCTTTAACACCAACTTTAGTAATGATTTGCCATTTTTCTTGATGATTATAAAGAACAAATTTGCGAATACCGAGTTGCTCACGAAGAATAAAATTGTAAATGTCCAATATTTCGGATACCGGTTTATTGTAATTGATGGCACGCGTTACCTCCAGTAAAGAATTTAGTTTAAATTCTTTTGACTGCAACTGGTTCTCCAATTCATTCACAACCGATTCCGGAACCATATCTATAAGTTTTCGATGATTGATGGTAAGCGTTTAAATGCGGCTAACTCTTTGAATTTTGTTCGTGCTTCTCCACAAGGCGAACCAAAGTATGTTTTTCCAGCTTGTAAATCATTTCCGACACCAGACTGGCCTAGCACCGTAACATTGTCTTCAATTGTTACATCACTCACAACACCAACTTGCCCCCAAAGTGTCACATTGTTTTTAATGATAACACAACCCGCAATTCCAACATTTGCTGCAAAGAGGCAATTTTTACCGATAACCGTGTCGTGTCCGACATGTACTTGGTTGTCGATTTTAGTTCCTGCTCCTATAGTAGTGTCTCCGGTTACACCTCTATCAACCGTGCTTAATGCGCCGATTTCAACACGGTCTTCCAGGATAGTTCTTCCACAGGTGTGCATACGGTCAAAACGTTCCCCTTTTTTCTTGTAGTAAAATGCGTAGTGACCAATGACCGAATTAGGGCCAACAGTAACATCATCTCCAATAATAGTGTTGTCGCCAATAACAGCACCTGCATGTATAATGCAATTTGCTCCTATTGAAACATTGTGGCCAATAATTGCATTGGGATAAATCTGTGAGTTTTCTCCGATATTGAAGTTGTCTCCCGTATTATGTGTCCAACTTTTATCAGGAGAATAATGTCGTGTAATTTTATTAAATGCATCAAAAGGAGCAGTGCAAATGATAATACCTTTTCCCGCAGGAACATCTACTTCCTGGTCAATTAAGATGACATCGGCAGCGCTATTGAGTGCTTTTTTATAGTATTTTGGATGATCTACAAAAACGATTTCACCGGATTCAATTTTATGAATTTCATTGATACCAGTAATCGTTAGGTTAGGATCACCAACAAAAGGTGCCTTTAAAAAAGCGGCAACTTCCTTTAATGTGAGGCTGTTTTTAAATCTCATTTCTGGGTATTATTATCCAAGTATAAAACTAGCGCATTGGAAGCCCCGTAAAATGAGGGTTTGAACCTATTTATTCAGTAAGAATTGTTAAAAAGGTAGGTTTGAATCAAGAATTCGATACAGATTGTTTCGTTTCTGATCTCGTTTTTGAAACAAAGAATGTGCCGATCAAACAAGCGCCAATATTAGTGAATGCGGCTACAATAATCCAAATCTGAAAACCAGAATACGTCCATTTTGCAACGAAATAAGCGATTAGAAAAAGACTCGTTAAGATGACTAAAAAACTCATGATTTTAGCGAATATATGCTGATTTTTCCCCCAGGCCAATAACTGCAACTCAATCAGCAGGGTATAAATGAGTCCCCCAACAAATAGCCAATTGTAAAAATCACGGATAGGTAGCACATTGAATATAACGGCTGCTCCAAAAATTAATAGTGCAAGACCAAGTAAAGAAATGATTGATCGCGTCGCTTTTTTTGTGTTTGGAGAATGATTTTGCAGTAAATAAATTCCAGTCATCACTATTGATCCCACAAAAAAGAATAATGAAAGTTTGGCATTAAAAGCCTTGAAGAACTCTTGGCTTAAAGCCGTCACAGAAGCCGTTACAATAAAAGCAACTACGGTTAAAAAGGTTGATATGCCAATGAGTTTTCCCTTCATTAAAGAATAATTCTATCTGTTAGATGGTTAAAGATAACTATTCAGCAATTGGTCGCAAAGGTTTCCGTTCAATTTCCCAAGAAAATCCTTTAAAAAAGAGTTCTTTTTCTGGAATTTGGTTCATTGGATAAAAAACGCTGGTAGGTTCATCTAAAAAAGCAACCGACTGAATGTCACCATCTAAAAAACGAAATAAAATGGAGTTACAATCGACCCGATTGGCCCCTTTTAGCATTGTTTTTTCTATAGTAGTGGAGTCTTCTTTTTGTTTTTCTTCTGGATAATACAGCGCTTGCGCATTAGCTATGATGTGGATACTGCTAATTTGATTGGAGTCTAGACTTGCAATCATTTTTTTACCTTTCATTTGGTCGTAATGGATGCTGTCTCCTTCATGTTCGCCAATTAGCATAGCGTTTTGATACATCGTCATTTCATGAAAAGCTTTGTCATAATATGACGCGTGCATCGAGTCTGAGAATAATTGAGTGGTATTATTCCACAAAATAGGTTCTTTATGAAGCTTTAAGATAGAATCTCTTTCACTAAAATAAGCACTATCACAAAGGATGAATAGATCACCTTTGATAATGCTCACATTGTTCTCTGCGATTGATATTTGCTGATCGGTTAATGTATCCTTATGATAATTGATCGTGTCTCCGGCCAAACGTAAGGTGTCCGTTTCGCTGTATTGAAGAATTCGTGCATTATCTTTGAGTGTCACTGCTGCATTGTCTGGTTTTTTCAACATGTAGTCGGCAAGAAATCGGACATTTTCTGTTGAATCAAAAATCATGACATTACAAAAGCCTTCTCCAATATCGTTCGGTTGATCAAAGTAAAGACTGTCAGCGTAGAGAATTCTACCTTTTTCTATGAAAGTAGCACCCGACCATAGGTTTGCTATCCCCGTTTTCGTATTGTAGAATCCTTTTTTGCATTCTAATCGAGAAGTATCCATTAAGATCGTCGTAGGTCCGTGAAAATGGGCTTCAGAAGGGATTGTTCTGAATTCAAGTGTATCGGCAAACAATTCATATTTCTCATCTTCAAGATGAACGCTATCCTTAAAATAGAATATTTTTGACTCCGAATAATAATAACCCTTGACCGAGGTCAACTTCATATCGTTTTTAATCGAAGAAATGTGTGCATGATTGGTGTAATAGCCAACCGATCTATTTCCATCATACTCTAAAGAGTCTGTTAACATCAGGTACTCATTATCTCGAAATCGGACGTTACTGAGGAGTTTCGATATGTTGGTGTTACCATTATATTTTAATGAGTCACAGAAAAGATTGACAGTATCTCCTTGGTTGATTTGTACATTACTGTACGCATGAACAAGGTTAAAATCTCTAAAATAAAGAGCTGAATCACAGAAGAGTCGGGTAGTGCCGTGCTTAAATTCTACATGACCTCTTGCCACGTCTGTATTAGGGTGTTCCACTGAATTAACTACATCTTCTGCAAAAACAAGGCGAATATTATCCTCTTGCGCAAAAAGTTGTCGCGGAATAAAAACGGCGCTTATTAAAAGCGCCGTCCATAATATGTGTTGACTTTTTGTCAATTATTTTCGAATTATTGTTTGCGCACGATCAGGTCCAACGGATACGATCGATATAGGTGTTTGCAATTCTTGTTCCAAATAGGTAATATAATCTAAAAAGGCTTGTGGCGCATCCGCCATATCCGTCAGTCCCGTCAAGTCTTGATTCCACCCCTTTATTTTTTTGTAAACGGGTTGAACGTCTAAATTATCAATATCGTATGGGAAGTAGTCAAATTTTTCACCGTCAATTAAATAATGTGTACAGACTTCAATTTCTTCAAAACTGTCGAGTACATCTGCTTTCATCATTGATAATTCGGTAGCACCGTTGATCATGATAGCATATTTTAGCGCCGGTAAATCAATCCAACCACAACGGCGATCTCTGCCTGTTGTTGCACCGTATTCATGGCCGATTTTGCGGATGTTCTCCCCCGTATCATTATCCAATTCAGAAGGGAAAGGTCCAGAACCAACACGTGTGCAATAAGCTTTAAAAATACCGATAACAGCACCGATTCGATTGGGGGCAACTCCGAGTCCCGTGCACGTTCCAGCGGTTACTGTATTCGACGAGGTGACATAAGGATAGGTTCCAAAGTCTATGTCAAGCATCGTTCCTTGCGCACCTTCAGCCAAAACGGATTTACCATCTTTCATGGCGTTGTTAATATAGTGCTCACTATCAATCAACGTAAATTTAGATAAGAAATCCATTGCCTCAAACCATTGTGGTTCAAATTCGGCAAGTAGATCCGCATAGTCATAATCACCTAGTATCGATTGGTGTTTTTCAACGAGTTGATTGTATTTTTCTTTAAAATTAGAAGCCAAAGAGTCTCCCATTCGCAGACCGTTACGACCTGTTTTGTCCATATACGTTGGGCCAATACCCTTTAAGGTTGAACCAATTTTTTTCTTTCCTTTTTGCTCTTCTGAGTATTTATCAAGAATTTTATGGGTGGGAAGGATAAGGTGTGCTTTTTTCGAAATCAATAATTTCGATACTACATCGACACCAACTGCTTCCAGTTTTTCTATTTCTTCACGAATGATGCTAGGGTCAATAACAACGCCGTTACCGATTACATTAATCGTATTATCACGGAA
>Ga0181563_10001001_pt1 | contig 27698 bp, 16 predicted proteins | sample 011ome_25_FD_133759 | JGI IMG/M metagenome (GOLD analysis project Ga0181563, IMG submission 133759) | Coastal salt marsh microbial communities from the Groves Creek Marsh, Skidaway Island, Georgia - 011512CT metaG (megahit assembly) | ecosystem: Environmental > Aquatic > Marine > Intertidal...
CGAAGAGCAGCACACGTCCGTCCTTGCCTCGCAGCGTAAATTCACAGTTAGTATCCCGAATAGAAAGACGGTGGTGTGATGTCTGGACCTACTATTACTCGCTATCGCGGTGACACAATTTCTGACGAGTTCACTGTACAGTCTCCGGGCGGCGGGACGGTGAACATCGCCGGTTTCACGTTCCGCATGACTATAGACAAACTACAGAATCCTCCAGATGCAACGACGAAACTACTGGAGATCGTTGGAACGATAACGGACGCCGCGAATGGTGTGGTTGAGTTCGCGTGGGACGCTGTTGGAGCAGACCAGCCTCCAGGGGGTTACTACTACGACATCGAAATGACCGATGCGAGCAGCAAGGTTCAAACGCTGACTGTTGGGCGCTACACGTTCGTCCAGGATATCAGTAAATAACAGGAGAGTGCAGTGACAGAAATCAGAGAAGTAAAGATTCGGTCTGGTACAGACCTGAACACCCTCATCTACGAGACCTCACGTTTTGACGTAGCAGAGGCTATCAACGGACCCGCCGCTGGATCGTTCTTGGTAGACGTAACTCGTCTTCCCAACAGCACCCCTGGCGATCAGCAGGTCATCCAGCACGTTGTCAACAAGGCAACAGGAGTCGAGAGCACACGCGCGCTATCCAGTGGCGTCTGGACTAGTTGGTCTTCGACTGGCGGCGGTGGCGGGGGTGGAGGCGTGTCTCCGTATATCTACCACCAGACAGGTTCCGTGACTAACGTAACGGACGGGAATATCGTCGAGGTCACCTACGCACAGAAGGCGTACATCTACTCGCAGAACTGGCCGACAGCCAGCAAGTCTGGATACGAGGCCGGTACCGACTACCTTCTAGCACCTGTGTCTGGGATGTACGCCTTTTCTGTCATGGCTGACAGTTCCATAGACGCGAATCAGACGGTGAGCATGTATCTCGGTCAGAACTTGTGGCAACTGACTGGACCCCACGCTGGTCCCGCGTGCTTCATCGGCTACGCCGCAGCCGGTAGCCCGATTTTCCTGGACTACTACAACGGTACCGGTGTCACCGTCGTGTCGTTCAATATCGAGTGGAGCGTGACACTGATCAGCGAAGACGCGGGTGGAGATGTGTCTACGGACTATCCTGGCTTCTAACCGGGGAGGGAGGGAAGAGGGGGCCTTGACAAGAGGCCCCCTTTTCACTACATTAACCATACCGATTAACCATAATCGTTAACCTTTACCACAAGCAACGCACACGGAGTAAACCAGCATGACCTCGATCTACGACTTGTATGCCACCAGCGAAAGCGCCGCAGAGGACGGCAAGTGGTTCGATTTCGGCCCATCCATGAAAGTCAAGATTCGCCGCTTCAAGTCCAAAAAGTCGCGCAACGTCCGCGACGAGCTTGAAGCCCCGTACAAGCGTGTCAACAAGTTCGGTGCGTCTCTCCCCGACGACATCCAGGACGACATCACAACCGAGCACATCGCCCGTGGCATCGTCGTGGACTGGAAAGGCGTCTTGGACCGTGAGGGAGCCGAAATCGCCTATTCCCCCGGCGTGGCGTTGAAGCTGTTCAAGGAGCTTCCTGAGTTCCGCGATGCCGTCGCTGAGATCAGTCTGTCTCTCGATAACTATCGGGACGACGAGAAGGAAGAAGTGGTGGGAAACTAACCGAAGTCCTTCGATACCATCTGAAGCATCCTCAGAAGAAGCACCGCGACTGGCTCGCTAAGCTGAAAGAGGAGGGCATCAAGCGTAAGGAAGATTCACCCGATCCGAATCTTCCCAAGGTTTTGCCGGAGGGGGCATGGCTGTGGCGCTGTTTCGTACTGCTTAGTTCGCATAGAGCTTCATACGAAAACGGGCCACAGCCAATATCTCTATCCGACATATACGCTTTGGCGAATATCGAAGGACTCGACGAAGCGGATTCTCGCTACCTTCTCGACGTAGTTCACGAACTGGATAACGTCTACCTTCAGGAGAGCTACGACAAGATCGCTAAGGATCGGGCTAAGGCTCAGAAGGGCAAGAATCAAGGTAGCGGGCGTGGTAGGGGGCGTCGTTAGTGGCCGATCAACTAAGGATTGAGATCGACGTAACAGCAGCGAAAGCGGCGCTAGACGCCCTTTCGCAAAGCTTTACTACGTTCCAAGCCAACGCCACTACACAGACTGCTGGTGTCAGCAAAGTCATCTCCCGCCTTAACGAGCAGATGCGCAATATCCGCGCCATCGACTCGAACGTCCTCACGTCTCTCCAGCAGTTCAATACAGCGGTCCAGAACATACAGAGCGGCGCACTAAGCACGGCAGCCGATGCGTTGTCGCGCTTCAGTACGTCGTCTAGCGGCGTCCAGGTAACTGCTGAAGCAGTGAGGGCTCTAAGCCAGAACATTCAAGGTCTGCGTGCCCCGGAGGGGATCGACCGCATGAGCGTGTCGTTCCGCACCGCAGGTAACGCAGCTTCTCAGGCGGCGAAGCAGACCAGGGACTTCGCGGTAGCACAGCGCAAGATCGAGAACGACATTCGCGGCATCGGTCGAGAGATCGCGAACACTGTCGGTTACATGCTCAATATGGGTGTGACGACGGGTAACCTTGCACGTGCTATGTCAGACCTCGGTAAGCAGGGAATATCTCTAGGTCAGATATTCCAGGGTCTCCAGCGCAACTTCGGCAACTTTGGTGCGGTCACCGCTGTCCTTGGCGGCGTAGCCATCGGCCTGCGCGGTATCTACGAGGCCGCACAGCTTGTTCTCGGACCAGTGTTGCAGACCGGCATGGCGCTTCAGGCATTCGGGACGGCAGTAGACGCCATCGACGGCAAGTCTGGCGCTGGTACGGCTGCACTGAGCGCTCTTAAGGATATCGCCGCTAAGACGGCTACTGACATCAACGTCTTGACGAAGAACTACCTAGGTTTCCGCGCAGCGGCGGAGTCCACTGGTGTTTCGGCGGCAGACACTCTTAAGATTTACGAGGGCATCTCAGTCGGCCTCCGGGCGCTGAATAGAGACGCGATCAGCAGCGAGCGCGCGTTCACCGCGCTTACGCAGATGATGTCTAAGGGTACCGTCAACGCTGAAGAATTGAAGCAGCAGTTGGGTGACGCCCTCCCTGGCGCAGTGACCTACGCGGCACAGGCGATGGGGAAAACGACCGCAGAACTTCAGAAAATGATGGAGTCTGGCCAGCTACTAGCTAAAGACCTGCTACCACGCTTGTCCCAGCTCTTCCAGACTAAGTTCGGCGAGGCCGTGGCGACGCAGGCCCAGCTAGCTCAGGGACAGATCGCACAACTCGGTAACGCGATGACGTACCTTAGGGAGGCTATGGCGAACGGATTCAACGGCGGCGCGCTTGCTGGGTTCACACAAGGACTAAAGGCGCTGAACGAAGCTATGAACAGCGCGTCTATCTTGGCGTTCGCCAAAGTTCTCGGCGATCTCATGGGCGTCATGCAGGCACTCGTCGGAGGCGTAATCGGAGGCTTCATCACCGGATTCACCGCCATAGCTGACGCCATAGGACACGTCATAGAGAAGATCGTGGGGTTCATCCCTGGAGCGCAGGCTCTCGTTGACTGGTTCCAGAAGTCTGGCGGCGTTATGAACGTTGTCGCCTCTGTATCTAAAGTACTCGGTGCGGCCATTGGTGCGTTAGCTGCGCAGTATGTTCTCCTGAACGCAAAGGTGCTCCTCGCATCTGCGGCTAAGACCGTGTATCAGGCGACCCTTGGCAGAACAGTGGCGATGCAGACAGCCGGAGCCGTCAGCACGGCGCGACTCACAACAGCACTCGGTGCGCAGACGGCGGCTGCGGCCACAGCGACTACAGCCACTACCGTGTTGAGCGCCGCTGTGGCTAGACTTAATACCGTCATCAAGGCTAACCCAATAGCGCTCGTTATCGCCGCGCTGGTTGGTCTAGGCTCAGTCATCTATGACGCTATCGGAGGTTGGGACGGACTCACTGCCAAGGTGGCCGCGTTCTCCGGTAGCAGCGTGGACGCGGCAGCCAAGACGGACACCGTGCAGCAGGCGTTGCAGAAGTTTGTAGATACGGCGGCGCAGACTCCAGAGAAGATCATCGCCAGTGCGAACTCAATGTTCACCTTCACCGAGGCAGCTAAAGCCGCCAAGCAAGAGGTGCAGGCTATCGACATCCAGTTGAAGGATGTTAAGAACAGCATGGACGCGCATAAGATGGCGATTGACAGCGCGAAGAATAAGCAGGAACAATGGGTCGCTGGATTGAAGAGTGAGAAGCTGGCTTTGCAGTCACAACTCGCACAAGTACAGCAGTCTTCCAAGGAGTACAAGTCCCTCTTCGGCGCGCAGACTCTTGTATCGGATGGATCGGCAAGACTTAAGCAGCAGATTCAGGAAGTGTCCAGTCAGATCAACTCCTCTAACAATAACTTCCAGCAGTGGTCGTTGCGTCAGAAGGAGGGGTCGTTGAGTATGACTGAGCTTACGCAGAAGCTCAAGGAACAGAAACAAGCCATTCAGACATGGGGCGTCGTTCTGAATAAGAATGCCGACGATCTCGCGCGTCAACTTGTATCTCTCGGTAAAACGAAAGAGGAAGCCGCACAGATGGCTTTCTCTATCCAGGAGGCCACGAGGTCGTGGCAGGATCAGGCCGACGTTCTAGACAAAGCTGCGGATAGAAACGAGTTGCTTGCTCAGATTCTAATCAAGCAAGTGGACGCTGCTAAGCAAAACCTTGACGCCTTCCGCGAACACCGCAAGGAGAAGGGGCTAGACGCCGAGGAGACCGAGAGGCTTATAAAGGCGCAGACTGACCTGTTAGCATCAACGGAGTCTGGCATATCGTCCGCTCTACAAGCGGCGGCTGCCCAGCGCACCGTGGCTACGGCGCTGCGCGAGGACATCTCTATCAGGGAAGCTGCGAAGAAGGTCGCCGAGGACTTTGCTTCTAGGTACGGAAAGAACATTGAGGTAGCCGAGCTTGAAAAGAAAGCCCTAGAAGACCTCAAGAAGCAGATCACCGGTACCTCCGATGAGATGGCGAAAGCGGCAGGGAATGCAGATAAGTTGGCAGGTTCGTCTCAATCGACTGCCGAGAAAATCAAGGAAGCCAGCGAAGCTTCTGACAAGGCTAGCGGAAACGTCAAGAAAGTAAGCGACGCTATGGATCAAGCGTCGGGCACCTTCTCGGGAATTCGTGATACTCTCAGCGGAATCGCCTCATACTTTACTAAGGCGTCGGAGAGTGCGCACTCCCTCGGTTTGACGTTCCCACCCCTAGAAGCTAGCTTCGCGAGAATTGCTGAAGTCTTGCCGAACCTGAACGCAGGATTGACTCCGTTCAACGAAGCGTTCAGCCAGTTCGCTCAGAGCGCTGCGACCGCTGGTCCGCAGATGACTGTCCTCGCGCAGAGTTTCACGCAAATCTCTCAGGCAGTGCTAACATCATCTCAACCGATGGTGGCTTTCGCTGGTGCGCTGTCATCCATCCCGGAAACCGCTCCGGGTATTGATATCGCCCGCGTATCTCTTGAACAGATGATCGCGTACCTTCGCGACTCTGCGGCGGATTTCGCCAGAGCTACGGAACAAATGTACGGACTAGCCGCGACAGGAGCAGCGGTAAAGGACGGATTCGCTACAGCACAGGCGGGGACAGAGCAGTATATCGGCGTACTCAGTGACCTCCTATCGGCACTGGATACAGTCATCCAGCGTATGAACGACCTCAAGCGCGCAGCGGAAGAGGCGCTGGCGGCTGCACAGGCCGCAGCGTCGGCTGGCGGAGGCACCACGGACGCTGGTTCTGGACGCTACGGCGGTATGTCTGAAAGCCTGCCGGAGAAGATGAGCGTGCCCAGTGACGCCTTCAAGAACGCTCCGGCATTCGCGGAAGGTACAGCCAACACTTCGCGTCAGCTCAGCAAACTCCCTGGTGGTGGCATCCCATCGATACTTCACCCGAACGAGGCGGTTGTGCCGCTATCGCGCGGACGGCAGATTCCTGTGGACATCCGCCTAGAGCCGGTTCAGATCGACACGTCTGGGACCATCGACGAGCGTCCGTTTGAGCAGATCGCGGATGGTCTTAACAAGCTCAACATGACGTTCAGTCGCGGGTTCTCAGCAGTCACCGCGAACAGCGGGCAGCAGACTAGTGACTTGACATCTCCTACCGTAGACGTTAACCTTAACGCTCCAGACATCCGTGGGTTCATGACCAACTTTGGGCGCAACTCAGCGGTTTCGGAGAATAGTTTCGTCGGGACGTTCGGCAACCCTGCCGACATGTCTTTCAACGCCTCTGCCCCCGGTGGACCGAACCGCCCGAACAATAGCGGAACTCAGACCGGAGACGGATCAACCACGAATAACCAGACTATCACCGTAACTATCAACCTGAACAGCGAAGACGTGGACGGCTTCAGACGGTCGGAGGACCAGATCGTGCGGAGCCTCGCCGACAAGATCAAGAGGGCGACACGCCGCGTCTCGTCATGATGACCAAATGGCCCAATTTGTATGCGTACAGAGAAAGTCTGGTCCGTACTGTAGCGACAAACGGCTAGAGACGACAGACCCCGAGAAGAAGGACTGCATCAAGCGCGTCATGCTTGAGTGCACGTCCGAGGTGTGGCAGTGCCGCAGCGACCTTCTCGCCGCTATGCCAGAGTTCATCCTATTCAGGCACGATTCCAGCAGTGGCGGGGCTAAGCCCATGGAGCCGCTGGATGACCTACAGTGCTACACGGACGCCTGCCTTGACCCGCTGCTAGAATGTTTCTGCACCGGTTTGTCAGGACTTACCTGTACGCTCTGTGACGACAACAACGGCTTCGACCCTGGTGGTGACGATGACGACCCGGATGTTATATACGAGGACGGCGGTGTCGTAGACTACAATCCGATAACGTTCTCAGATACAAGCGCGTACATCCCAATAGTGTTCGGAACCGTGCTTCTCGGTGCGAATATTATCTGGATATCCGAGCCTAGCTATGACGACGAGGAGCGCCCCACCATAAACTTCGCCGTGGGTATTTGTGAAGGGGTCGTTGACCGCGTTACAAAGATGTGGATTGGAGCAGACTTGGTGCTCGATACAACATCGACCTCCGCTATCATCTCTCCGCTGGTCGCTGAATACGACTTTTCTGTCAAGACTTTTTCTGGGTCTAATACTCAAAAGGTTGCCCCCGAGATGCTGACCTCCTTCGGGCGCAACGTCGGCTATCGGGGTCTGGCGGTCGTCTACATTGAAAACTATCCGATTACTGGGGTGGAGAATACCATGCCCGAGATCAGGCTGGAAGTTTCCACCGGATCGTCTGGTGGTACTGTGGCCTGGGAGGACACGACGATAGTGACGGACGCGACGGCTACCGTTGTGAGTCCCTATTCGCGTCGCTTCGTAACATCCAATGCTACGTCCATTGAGTTGCGCAAGGAGACTGGAGAAGTTCTGTGGCAGGATACCGTTGACATCAACACAGCGTCCATCCGGCTATCTCCGTACGACGACCTCGGTTACCAGGAGGATGCCGGGACGCTCGTATGGCGAGGTGGTATCGACAGAAACGAGAAGTCATCTCTCATGGTGGGGTATGTCGCTGACGAAGTTGGTGTCGGGCGTATCCCTGACTTTCTGAGCGACACCCGCGTCATCGGTACATCCGACAGTAACACGCTACGGGTATACGCGGCGAAGGACAACAACGCAGCCCTATCGTTGATCTCATCAAACACTAATAGTTCGCTGACGACTTATAAGTTCTTCGACATCGTTGACATCGCCGAAGGCGCATTCGAATTCGCGCCGACAACGCGCGCTCTCGGTATCGGACAAGAGTCCTCTGGCGACCTGCACCTGGACTGGTATGATGTCAAGACGGCCCCGCTTCCGTCAACGTTGATCGACGACGGCAACTGGGAAACGTTCTCATTGTCCTTATCAGCTTGGGGGTTGACCGACACCGCGACGCTGCTGAACGCCGCGTGGCTCAGACAAATATCCAGCGCGGTGCTATTCTTCGACGACGCCGGAACGTATAAAGCAGTGCTAGTCGATACCGCTTCCCCGCTTACTCCGACGTGGGTAACGACAGTACCTACGTCACCGACTGGGAAGTTGAACCCACGCTCGTTCGGGGAATACTTCGAATACGTGGCTGGCAGTATAATCTACTCTCTACGGCTAGAAGACGGTGAACTGAAGACGGTGTACGATATCGCTGAAGACGGCGCACCGGCTTACGGCGGGATGCAGTACTTCGATCCGCATATTCGTGTGTTGACTTACGTATCTGCTTTCGGAAAGGTGACCTATTCTCGCCCAGGGCGTGCTGTGGGCGAGGCTGTTACCTTGGCCAGTATCGTCCGTTCTCTCGCCACTCGCGCGGGATTAGACGACACGCAGTATGACGTGTCCAACCTCGAATCCATAACGGTGGACGGATTCGCTATAACGGATCAGGCGAGCGCCGCTGGAGCGATAAGCCAGCTATCGGAGTTCTATCACTTGGGTCTCGTCGAAGCTTCGCGAGGAGTACGTGTTATCCCGCTAACGGCGGCAAGTTCAACGGTTATCGATGACGATTCCCACGCGCAGAGTTTCAAGTCACGGCGTTACACAGACCGCCTGGACGACATAAACTTCGTTCGAGTCCTGTACTTCGACAAGAACAAGGAACACGCCGTGTCCTATCAGGACGTGTACCGTGATATCATCTTGGGCGAGGAACAGGGCGACATCGGAAACGGCATCACCATCGATATAAAAGTGTTCACGGATGCGCTCACTGCGCGCCTGTCCGCTGAGATGGAGATGATGAAGCGTCTTCAGAACGTCCGTGAGTATCAGACTATTCTCGGACCGCGTTATCTGGCGATAGAGCCGCTGGACTTCGTTACAATGTCCAACGGAGAGACGGCACGCGTCGAGAAGTTCACCGTAGACTCGACCCTTAAGTCATCCTTCACAGCGGTCAAGGACGACACGTCACTATATAGCGAGGTTCCAGCCCTCAGTGCGATTGACTTCGGGACGTACTCGTCAACGATGCCGTACAGCTCCAAGATAACGAATATGCCGGTAGTCATCAGCACGCCCCCTGCGCGCGACGGACATAACGGTGAGCGGGTGTGGATTGGACAATTCAACCCTGAGACATCGACGTTCGGTGACGGGTTCGCGGCAAGTCCTGTATACTGGAATGATCCAGCAAACGGACCGCGTAAGCGGACTGCCGCCACGCAAGAGGCGATCATAGGGACGCTAGTCAGCGGACTCGACCAGTTCTCCACTGCACAGTTCAGCACAGATCGAACGAACGAGGTCGTCATAAAGTTCGCTAAAGACATTCCTGTCGGCACGTTCTCTGACGCCACATATGACGAGCTTCTGGCAGACTACACGACCAACCTCCTCGTGGTCGGCAAAGAGCAGATACAGTTCATGTCGCACAGTATCGACGTGGACAACCGCACGGTCACGTTCACTGGACTGTTCCGTGGGAAGTTCGGAACTGAGTGGTACATGCGTAGGCACCAAGTCGGAGAACTGTGCGCGTACTACACGCCGCAGTCTTTCACGTGGACGGATATGACTACGTACCCAGGCCAACTCGAAGAGGTGTCGATTTCTTTGGCGTCGCCGACGATATCCTCCATACGGCGTACTGATCGGAGAGCATACTCGTCCCTCCGTGAGGAGTGGTACGGTGGTATTTTCGTCTACAAGGACCACCCTCTACGGGCTTTCTACAAGCACTGGCCGCGTGTCCCCTTCCGCAACACGCTGACGGACAGTTCGCAGATAGAAGGTATAATGCACGGAGAGATTCTGAGAATCTTCTTCTTGTCGAGTCAATTCGACAGGCAACAGTTCGAGACGGCATGGGAGGAGGGACCGGGGCATCCGTACTTCAAGTTAGCGATCCCATACTCCGACTACAAGCAGGGGTTCAGTTACGAGATAGACATGACCCTAGAGACAAGCACGCTGTACTCTCTGGGATACATCGACAACCCGAGCGTGCAGAGTTGGAAACTGATAGCGCCTATGTATATGGCCGTTGTTAAGGGTCTGAACTACAAGAGAGCGACTGGACACTATCTGCCAGCAGGGACGCAGTTCAGAATCCAGAACGGCGCGTTCTACGATGTCAAATTCGGAGTAACACACAGTGTCTTCTGAAGAACAGTGCAAGGTGCCTGGGGATAGCTGCTCTCGCGGCGGTACAGGTCCGACTTGTTCGCAGAACCCAGAGATCGGGGCTGCCAACAAGAAGGAATGTCTTGAGGAGGCCAAGGAGTACTGCGAAGAGGCCCTTAAGAAGTGCATCGAAGAGTGCGACAAAGAGAAGGAGGAGGGACTCGCCACCGGCATGGACGGGCAGACCTCGCTCATCGACGGTATATTTACGCCCAGCGAAGCTTACGAGAACTCTGATTCGATCCAGCGGACTAACATCTACGGATACGGCGATAGTTCCTACTTCAGAGGACCCACACCAGACGGTAACCGCGACTTCCACAACATTCTGGCAGACCATACCCTCTGCATGCGGGACTGCTACTATCAGGCCGCTTCTGATTGCAGTACGGTTCAGTGCTACTGTAACTCTCTCAAGTGTGACGTTGACAGTGGGCCACCAGGAGGAGACGGTGGGAGGGGAGAAGACGAGTTCGACCGTGTGTACAAGACAGATCGTCTTGGCGAGGTCGAGTTCAGCACGAACTCCCAATACGGGGGCCTGATAGAGTTGGTATACACCCGCGCCTACATGCCGGGTAACATCATCTGGATAAGTGACGTATACCCGGATAGGAAGGAAACCACTTACTCTACCACTGACCCTGAGACGAAGACGATAACGATACGGACAGCGGTCAGCATCAGCAATAAGGTAGCGATGCACATCGGACTTTGCGCTGGTGAGATTTCTGACATCATGTCAATCCGCGTTGACGGCTCTTTGCTTTATGACCGGAACGACCCATCCTACGCCGCGTTCGAGGACACCTTCGAACTCATGCGCGGAGCGAGAACGCAGAAAGCGCGTCAAGCGATTGCCGAGGAGTTCGGTTTCGGACGGGCTCCGGCCTTCCGTGGGCTCAGTTATCTTGTTTTGGGGGATTTCGAACTCAGCGGGTTTACGCAGTTTCCGAAGTTCTCCATAGAAGTAGTCAAGAGCGCGAAGAGAGAAACCGCTAACTTCGACGGAGCTGCCATCCCCGGTAAGGATTCTGCTATCGTTTGGACCGTCTCGCCGGAAGCTAAACGGGCATATGCGGAATCCTCTGGCGGAGTTATGTGCCTGGACACGGACAGTCTCACACAGGTGTGGGACAAGCCGGTGGCGAATCCGATTGAGGTTACACCTCTAGGCCGTGTCGTCACCTACGACGGCGTGAATATAGGTGTTTACGACTCAGCGTTTGAGCAGACTTACGGCAGTTATCTGGCGTCGCTGCCGATATCTCAGAGTTTCATGTTCCGTACGCCGGATATGACAGGGAATTCGTCCCTGACTCTTATAACGCAGTCTGGTGATGGAAACGCCATAGCTGAAGAGATAGGAGAGGTGATTCCGCAATTCCCTGCCGACAGCGTGTCGATACGAGAATTGAGCGGACTCGATACCGACGTTCACGATGTCGCGGTAGAATCGTACAATTATACGGCACAAGCGGCAGGTATCTCGGCCTTCCAGCGCTCCATATACCTACTCCGTGTCCACGCTGGAACGTTCGACACAATCCGCGTGAGGGAGCTTAGACTCATCGGAGCCGCTTCAGACTTCCTACTTGAGAACGAAGAGTGGTATGAATATGACCTACCGTTGTTGACATTCAACAACTCTCACTCCCTAGTCTTGCTTGGGGCGATTCCGCACGCCAGCGGAGGGTTCGTCGTGTTCACTGTGGACAACGCTGGCTACCGAGCCGTATATTGGAAGAACGATGCAGTACAGTGGTCGGAGACGATCACCGCCGCTCCGGGGTTTGGTAAGTACGCACCAGTTGACGTGCCGGTATCCAACTATTTCTTCTACATCTACGGTTCTACGGTGTATAGGCTCAACGTCAACACCGGAGAGCAGGCTGCGTGGCCGCTGACTAGCATACCCGCGTCACTAGACGGTAAGCAATTCTACTTCTCGAAGGCGAAGACGATCTTCTACGAGAGCGCTGGTGGAAAACTATCCAAAATCGTCCTAGAACAGTTCTCCACGACCAACGAGACGGTTGGAGATGTCGCGCGTGACCTCACAGCTCGTCTCGGGCTGTCCGTGACTGATTTCGACTACACTGACATCGACACGATAGAGGTAACAGGCTTTCGATCTGGAAGTTATCAGACAGCCGCAGAGATCATGCAGGCCCTCGCTGACATCTACCAATTCACCTTCTCGGCGAATGAGCGGATCAGCTTCTCTGCCCTGTCAACTGACACCGCTATAATCATTGACGCGAATGACGTGCTAACCGAGTCTCCGTTGTCCAGAACTTCGGTCAATAAAGAGGATAGAACGGTCCGCGTATCCTACTTCAGCGTCCCGTTGTTCGGGGAGATCGTGGACCAGACTTTCACGTTCGACCACACGGCTGAAAGAACGCTATTCGGCGCAGACGCCACCTACAGTTGGCCCGTCCTTGAGACAGACCTGTTCATGCGACAGTTGGCGGAAAGACTGGCCTACAAGGGTGAACAGACAAGTCGCGGACAGACGCTAACACTCCCCCCTCGATATCTCAGTTTGACGCCGGGGGACACGCTAGTTATGGACCCGATCAACCGCGCACACAGAGTAACTGTTGGGGCAGACCTTACAATTGAGCTTGAGATCGAAGAGGATGATCCCTCCAAGTACAGCGAAGAAGTGCCCTTGTCGGCACAGGAGGTGATCAGCCGTAGAAGGTCCATAGATGAGACGACGTTGACACTGGGAGGCCCTATGGCTGTCTCCACTAGGGGAATATTCCCCGTGCGAGTACAGTCCTCCTGCGTCTACGCTGGCGTCTCCAACATCGACGAAGCCTATGACGCGCCCACCACGATAGCGCCAACGAATTCGATGATCGACTACGTGCCGTCTGGTCCCGTACTGAAGACCTATAACTCGATGATGTGGGGCAGACTCTCGGCGCTTCCTGCCACGCACCCAACGGCGCGGTTCAAAACATTTGTGGACGATTCATTAAAGATCGTGTTCGCAGATCAGGAAATGGCTGACCGCGTGTTGCAGAAGGTTAGCCACTATGGTAAAGTCCCAGATCGGCGCACAGTCGATCCTTACTACAACACGCTCGTCGTCGGTAAGGAAATCATCCAGTACGGCTACGCTGTTGGACAGGTGGGCGTGTCTAAGGAGGTGACGTTCAATAACTTGATCAGGAACCTGCACCTGACAGAGCAGTTCGCGGATCAGCATGTCATCGGGGAAGTGTGCGTTGTAGTCGATCCCGCGACGTGTGCTGACTATGAGGTCTCTGCGGAGAATCTTGGACAGACGTTTAAGCTATTCACATATGCTAGAGGGACGGACCGTCGCCGCTTCGACGCATACGTTGAAGAGGACGTGCTCCTACCGATTGATCCAGGATACGTTATGCGCCTGGATCGCCTGTCGGCCTTTACGGTCAATGCCTCATTCGGGGCGCGGGATACGCTGGTTTACTTCCGCATGCGCAATGGTCGGAACAGCGGCTTCGATGTGGACAGCGCCGATCAGGGACTATCAACGTACGACATGCTCGGGAACAAGAGTATATATCTCCTCCGCGCCGACTACGACGAGGCGCTGTTCGACGCCGAGCGCTACGGAACGTCAAGAGACTATATCTTCGCAAGATCGGACCCAATATTCGTCAGACAGGATGTCGGGTCCAGAGAACGTTACTACCTAACCTCTGGATGGGAGTTCACTTATGGTTCGCCAACAACGTATGAAGTCATCTGGGATGACCTCACAGAGCCTCTTGTCGTCGTACTGATCACCACAAACGAGTACGGCGAGACTCGCGCCGTATATAAATTCCCCCCAGGGGATTACACTGACCGCCCAACGAGAGGGCTGAGAGTACTATGAGCAGGTTTGGCGAGACAGGGACAGAGAACTACGGCTACGGGCCGAAGCTCACTTCTGACGCTATGGGTATCAAAGGGGAAAGCTCCAACGTGCTGGAGTGGACCACTGACGCGCAAGAGATGGTGGAAAAGCTGTTCGCTGGAACGGAGTCGGACGGTAAGGGCAAGTACGCAGAGCACTGCGAGGACCTTAAGGGGGAGATCAAGGGGCACGGCCCTGAATGTTCGCCTATACCTGAGGTAGGTCAAAGTGATCTGACGGAGTGCTTCTACGTCAACACTCTCGACTGTATCGAAGGGTGGCGTACGGGAGTGTTCGATAGCACCCGCCGATTCATCGACATCTACATCCAGAACTCTGAACTTCGTCGCGATTACGACAGCGGATTCCCTCGCTACGGAAACGACGAGGGGGGTAGTTACTACGGAAAAACACAGTCTCTCGAACCAGAGCGAGAGGTGTACGATGACATCAAGGATCAGTTCGAGGCGTGCCTTGAAGACATCGTGAATATATGCGAATGCAAGCATTGTCAGTCGGGAACCCTCGGTGAGGACGACGAAGATGATGATGACGGTGGGGATGATGACGAGGACGATGACATCGATGTACCTGGGCTGACCCCCAACTACGAAGATTTAGAAACATCGTCGTCGTTCAACATCATCCCGCGCGTTTGGGGCCGCTACGTCGTTGGCGGAAACATCATATGGATAGGTAATCAGCGGAACATCCTCAGCAGCGTAACATACGAACTTCCTACAGGTCGTAAGACGGCTGAGACCTACAACAACTATATCGACATGCTCGTCGGCCTCTGCGTCGGGGAGATGGACGGTATCGTTCGCGTGTGGCTGGGCGATTACCTGCTCTATAACGATTTGCTGTTCCTCGAAGCCATCGGAGAATCCACAGACGACTTCAGCAGCGCCGCTGCGGCGAATAACTCATTCGACTTGTCCGCACTTGAGGCAGACAAACCCATTATCAGGTTCTTCCGAGGATCAGCCGCCCAGCACGTCTACTCGGCAGCGGCAGAAGAGAACGGGTTTGGTCGAGTGCCTGCCTACAGGAATCTTTGCTATCTTCGCCTTGATAATATCAACCTAAATTACTTCGACGGAAAGTTCCCGGATTTGCGCATAGAGGTGGCCTCCCTTTTGGAGAACGACTACAGGTATCTCGAAAGCGACAACGCCTACACTATCGATGAAGAGCGCTTGGCCGTCGAGCCGCGAACGGGACAGATGTTCGTTACCGAGGGAGGTGACGTAACTGTCTTTGACTGGGACACGATGGAGGAGCGCTGGGGTGTCCCGTATGCTCCATCGACCGACCACTTCGTGGCGCTGGAATCTGGGTATCCGCTGCACTTCCTCCCGTTCGCTACTCACTACGAAGAGGCACGTGTATACGATCAGACATTCGTGTCTCGTATCATAGACAACGATGAGAATCCCACAGGAGATAAGGTAGGAATCTCCGCTCACAGCGGCAAGCCGCTATTCGTGGCAACACGGAGATTCAGCGTCGAGGACGCCAAGGGGTATGATCGCGTCTACTACACGACGGAGGCTGATTACGTTAAGTATATCGACTATGACTACACGGACGAGACGCTGACTCCAAACGACGATTTTGAGTATCCGCGCCAGTACGTCGGCACAGGAGATGTCGTCGAGAATGCGATGTATCACAGCGCGGATGGCTCGTACTATATCCAGTTTCGCGTTGACGCCGCTTCCGCCACGGCGCTCGACATCTGCAAGTTCAAGGTGGCAGGGGACGATGGCTCATTCCTCAGCGAGTTGACTGGTGCCGAGTTCTCGCTGACAAGCGTTCCTTCCACCGATATATGGGGAGCGGATACTACAGGTATCAAGATCATTCAGGCGGTGAACGTCGCCAGCGACAACACGATATTGTTGTTCATTCGTCAGGAAACGTCGGGTGTGTACCGTCTGACGAAGATTGATCCATCGGACATGTCTGTCGTGTGGAACTCCACCATACCCTACGCGATAGATACGTGGGGTAAGTTCGGCAACCCGGTGGCTTCGCGTTCCGCTTCGAATACGTTGTATTTCCTGACCGTTAGCGGAGTCGTCCTATACGTCGATCTGTCTGATGGAGTCGTGTACGAAGAAGGGTCGCTAAGCTACTTCGGCTGGCCGTCTTATGCTTCGGGCGGAGCGCAGTATTACGACGGGCGGACTCGTTCGCTTACATATGTGACGACAGCGAACACTATCGCGCGTATATTCTTCAACCGCGTGAATCCTCTACGTATTCCGCTGAACACCATCATCGACGATATCGCAGGAGCTTCCCCCCTTACGGCGGATATCGTGGATGGGCGTGCACTGAGCGCAGTAACCGTTGCTGGCTACGCTATTACCGAATCGACATCTGTCAGTAAGTTCCTGACAGAAGTCATCGACTTCTACCAACTAGCGGTTTTTGATGATGGTTCAGAGATAGTACTAGCGCCTAAGTCTGACCTCCCGTCCGTGGTGTCGCTGGACCCGTCCATGGACATCATTGCTGACACTATAAATAGAGGATCGCTGAACCAGGGGGCTCTCCCTGATTCTATCCGAGTGGCGTTCGTGACGATAGACTCCACAGGGCTCGTCCAGCAGGTCCAGGAACTATCAGTTCGCGGGGAGGATGAAGAAGATGTATATCAAGCAACCAAAGTCAGCGAATACGATCTACGCGTAAACGAGGACCCGGCCATTATGCGCCTTTACGCGGAACAGGCGCTCATTGCTTCGCGGTCGGAGAAGACGACAATGGGTGCCGCGCTCATGCCTCGGAAGATAGGAGTCACTACACAAGACCAAGTATCGCTGTATGGCGTGACATACCGCGTGACTGGGACGTTCTTGTCTCCAGACAACATGACGGAGATCACTGCGGCCAAGTTCTCGGTGGACGACTTCGCCACACAGGTGTCCATTTCAAGCGCTACCGTGCACAACGCTGTAGCCACGAACAGAGTCATTCGGTCCGGTGTTTACCGCCCTGTGGCTTTGTTCACTAATGCGCTATCAAACGATGCTGCGCTGCGCTCTACGAGCGGAAGGCAGATAGCGTACGTTGCGGTGGAAGCTGGCACAGCGGATATCCCATCAACACGCGTCCAGGTGCGGGTCCAGGAGCACCAAGGAGTTGTCCCTGACAGACTCGACGCGGAGTACGCCTACTACTATTACACTGTACCTTCTTCCAATCTCTACACGTCGGCGTCGATCAACAAGGCGGCACACTTCGGCGTCACGTTGAACAGTCCGCATGGTCACAGCGAGCGGCAGACCCCGTGGACCTCTAACGAAGATGACTATGTTGTCGTACAGTTTGCTAGAGACGATACGATAGATTACATCCAGACATTGAACAGCTATGATTATCCTAGCTACGAAGTTCTGGAGACGGAGACGGAAAACCTTCTCATCATCGGACGAGAGTACATCAAGTTCGGTAAATACACCGTTGGCGCGAATAGGGAAGTACTGTTCGAGAACCTGATTCGTGGATACCTTGGAACGTCTTCGTACATGGCACACGAAGACGGTGAGCGCGCATACCTGTATAGTGCCGACACGATCAAGGAGATCAGCCTGGAGTCTCACTACACCAAGCGCGGTGCCAGGGCTAAGGTGTTCGTGGCGCAGACGGCTCCAGCAGGGACTCTGCCGCAGTATTTCTACCCGGAGGCGGACGCCGGGTCAGCGCGTCCGTGGCCTCCAGTTCTTGCTGAAGTCGTCGCCATCGACGGAGACGAGTCTCGCCTTACTGTTCGTGTCAACCGGCAGCATCCGCTGTTCTTCGACGTACTCGGTGTAGGCGGGGATATTGCGGACATCTGGGGATCAGACGAATATTACATAAAGGAAGTAAGTTCTTCTGACTTCACCTGGGACGACGATCAGTACGCGGTGAACCTAGCCGGGTGGCAGCTATTAACTCTAGAAGACGACGGAGGACCCTTCCTGGACTTCGAGGTAGAGATGGCCTCGCAGCACACGAGAGCGTACGTCTTGGTCTCTCACGTTGCCAGAGACGGCAAAGGGGAGCCGGTAACCGGGCACCCGCTTAGAATCCGCATCGCTGGTGGACTCACTGACACCTACAACACGGCTTGACAGGTTAACCTTAACTCCTTATATTAAGAGAACCCTAATACACCAGGATACACACCAATGGTCGCCTTTATCGAGGAAAGATTCCCCTCAGACATCAGCTATGGTTCAAGCGGCGGTCCGAGCTTCAGTACGACCGTTTATGAAGCCTTGTCTGGTTACGAGCAGCGGAACATGAACTGGCAAGATGCTCGCTGCGTCTACGACGTATCGCACGGTATCCGCGACAAGGCGGACATGGAAACCGTTCTCAACTTCTTCTACGCCGTTCGCGGTAAAGCTATCGGGTTCCGTTATAAGGACTGGGGTGATTACACGCTCTCTCAGGAACTCATCGGCACAGGCGACGGCTCTACCGTTGCTTTTCAGATCACAAAGACGTACGCCGCTGGTGTGCAGGAGTACGTGCGGACGATTCGAAAGATCGTCACGCCTGTCGTCGGTCCTCCCGCTATCGTGTTCGAAGTCTACGTGAACGATGTCCTCCAAGGCAGCGGTTATACAGCGAACTACAACACAGGTGTCATCACGTTCGACGTTGCACCCGCTGCGGCTGCAACGATCAAAGTTACGTGCGAGTTCGACGTGCCCGTGCGCTTTGACACAGACGAGATGCAAATCACGGAAGAGGCGTGGGAACTCGAAACATGGGATTCGATCCCTCTCATCGAGATTAGGACTACAGCGTAATGCGCAGTATACCGGCACCACTACAGACGCACATTGACGGCGAAGTCCTGTCGCTGACCCGCTGTATAAAGATCACGCGTACCGATGGCGTCGTTCTGCGCCTGACGACACATGACCGTGCCCTTACCGTTAGCGGTGACCTATACCGCGCCGACATTCCTTTCGACGTATCCGCGCTTGAGAGCACGGATAATCTAGCTGTTGATAACGCAGAGCTGACTATCGGTATCGATGAAATCGATATCAAGACGGTCGATCTTGAATCTGGTCTCTATGACAACGCCTTGTTCGAGATGTTCCTAGTCAACTGGGATTCTCCGGGCGACGGCATCATCTCCCTCAAGCGCGGGACACTCGGAGATTCTGAGATCGACGAGGGAGTTTCTGCTCGTATTCAACTTCGCGGCCTGACGCACATTCTACAGCGCCCTCTCGTGGAGCGCTACTCCTTGACGTGTCGCGCCGCTCTCGGTAGCAAGCGATGCGGATACGTCAACATGCCGTTGCGTATCCGCCGCGATCTTCAGAAGGTACGGACCTTCGACTGGTTCCTGGAACCATCCGCCAACGTAACGACACCTTCTCTGACGAACTTGTCATTTGAGAGCGCGCCCACAACTGGGTGGACGGTCCCAAGTGGATCGGTTTGGGCGCAGGCTAGCGCATTCACACCAGCGGACGGCGCGAACTATGTAGAGGCTGGAGCCGGGTCTTCGGGCCAAGAGCACGTCATCTACATGGACCTGGACACCGTAACTATAGGGATGCCTGACGCTAACGTTGATACAGGTGACTACAGTTTTGACTTTTCAACGAAGATCGCCGCGACCTCCAGCACGTTCTTAAACGTAGGTAAGGCGTTCATCGAGCAGTACGATGTAACTGGAGTCACGTTGAAGCGCGAAGAGACTCCGTGGACGACGCCTCCTCACCAAAGTTGGGAAGGCATTGGCGTAACGTCTTTCATTCTCCCAGGTTGTCGCACCGTACGCATCGGTCTCGTCGTCAAGATCAACGAGGGGACGGCAGGATTCGTCGCGTTCGATGACTGCGCCACACGCTTCTGGACAAATGTCATCGGAACATGGGGCGGAGCTGCTTTCCGAACGGTCAAGATACCGACGTATGCGTCGGATGAACTGCTGCCACTGATCAATGGTTCCTTCGAATCTGACGGTGCTGTCGGAAACACTAATGCGCAGGACTTCACTGGATGGACGGTGGATTCCCCCACCTCGTACTGGCAGTCGTTGACTTCAGACGGTGCGCTCAACCCCATAAACGGAACCGTGTTCCTGGAGGGCGGTGACGACGCGTCTGGTACGCCGAACAAGGTGTATAACATCTACCAGACAATCGTACTCCCAACGGAGGCGACAGCCGCAAACATCTCGGCGGGGTGGTATTATGCGGAACTGCTGGCAGCCGTCGCGGTCACTGACGGTACAGCCGAACCGCGCATCGTCCTACAATTCCTTGACGCAGGGAATACGGTGCTGGACACGCAGGATAGCGGGTATATCTCGGGACTATCCACGCACACGTGGTACGCGCGATCAGTGGGTGGGCGCGTGCCTGCGACTGCCACCAAAGTTAAAGTCACGCTGTACGCCAAGTCTGGCAACTCCGGCTCCTTAGCTAAAGTAGCCTTCGATGATGTTGGTGTGTACTTCTTCCCCACAGCCTATGAGCACCCAGAAGACCTCGAAGAGGGCTACCTCGCCAGTTCCCTCCCCACACTGAGCTACACTTCGCTTGATTACACGATTGATGGAGACGCCATCGTTCAGGCCAAGGGGTTGAACTTTGGGTACGCAGCGGTGACCTCCCTCGTGTCAAACCGCGCATTCGAAGCAACGGCGATCAACCAGACCCCTGAGGAGATGTACTCTGGGAAGATCATCTGGCTCAGCGGCAACAATGCTGGGCGTTCTAGCTTCGTACGCGTGTGGGACAACACGAGCAAGGAGATCAAGACGTACGACATTCTCCGTGGGGATATCCAGATCGGAGACAAGTTCGTTTACGCCCTAGGATGCGACAAGACTATCGACACATGCGCCGACCGCTTCGGTAACGCGCACAACTTCCAAGGCGAGCCGTATCTACCTGGGCCGTCTCGCGTCATCACCTTCCTCACATCGACAGGAACAGAGTAATGCTGGATCAGAAGAGTTTCATACTGGGTGTCCTGACTCACGTCCTCGATGACGCAGATATCACCTACAAGCGCGACCGCAACTTCTACAACATCTACTGTAGAGGCGCGGCCCTAGGGTGGATCGCCGAGGAAGAGATCAAATGGATTCTCGAAAAGTTCGGCTTCGATAAACTGCGTAACAGCGCGGAAATCGAAGAGGCCGTAGCGACAAGATATAAGGCAGCGGAGTAAGCCATGGGACAGTCAGTAATTCTATTGATCAACGAGCTGGCTCAGGGTCAGACGCAGGCATTCGTTACGGTCAACGACGGTTTCGCCGCTATGGAAGAAGCGGGCAACAAGCGTAAGACGCTCACGTCGTCGGATTTCACAGCGAACGCCTACGTTATGCCTGAGACGGACTTCGTGCGGTTCGCCGAGATTCACGTGTCGTCGGCGGCTGCGGACTCGACGATCACGCTGCCTTCATCCGTCAACGGGAACACATCCCAGAGAATCATCGCTGTTTACAACGCTACAGCATTCCTCATCACGGTGAATGGGAACATTATTCCTTCGAACTCTGGTCGAATCTTCCAGGTCGCAGGATCGTCGGTTGACGTTATAGGCGAGTCTGGAGTTGTCACCGGTATTCCCCACACAACGGCCTTCTTCGCCTCGGGGACGCCGACGCACGACACCGAAGTCCTCCGCTACGTGTTTGCGGAGCGCGTCAAGTGGGATGTGGATATGGACGGCTCACTCGGCTCCGTCCGAGTCGCACCATCCCCCGGCGCGCGGTTCTATGTCTACAAGAACGGCGCGAAGATTGGCGATGTGATTGTCTCCACAGGTGGTCTGGTAACCTTCGACATGACTTCGGCGCAGACGTTCGAAATCGATGACGTACTCACCGTCGAGTATGAAGCGCTCGAAACCGGCACAGTGACGTTCAACGCGGTTGCAGACACGAACGACACTATCACTGTTGACAACGGAACGGATACTCCCGTCGTGTTCACCTTCGGCGGCGGCGGCGGGCAGGTCGCCCCCGGTTCGACTGGTACCGACTCGGCGACGAACCTGAAGGCAGCCATTGAGGCATCAGCCATCGCCTCTACCGTATTCGTCTCGCAATCGACCAACGTATTGACCATCGTCAACCTTCTGGTAGCTGGCGGCGGTGCTCTCACAAAGTCGGACGCCGACAACGACTACACCATCGTCGATTTCACACAAGACGCCACAGGCGCAGATTACGGTGTTACATTCTACGGGACGCGAATCTAATGCACCTTTCTGTAACTAAAGATCAGATGTTGACCGTGGTCGATGCCAAGGGTCGAGCTAAGCAGGTCACGGTGGCCGAGGCGGCTGGGTTCCAGAAGATATTCGACTGGTTCGGAAACATCCGCAGCGTCGAGGTCTCCCGCGATCCCGTCAAGGAGAAGCTGTCCATGCTGGCCTGCACCAGCGGAGAACCGGTGATCGTCGGGGAGTCCCATACCGTGCTATGCCGCGTCCCTCGGCAAGGCCGGTGGAAGAGGGTGCCCCTCTCCGAGATCACGGAGCCCGTTCTAGTACAGCTACCCCAGCGGAAAATCTTTGTATCCCCGAAACTATTCGACGTGTTCTCCATCGACGATAAGGGTCTCTACCTGGAGCCTACTCAGGCATCTGACATGCTTGACCTGATGCGTAAGGCGTCGTGGTGCGGGTTGACCGTATCGCGGAGAAAGGCCGAACTACGAATCGACCTGGAGAAGCACCGCCCCTCCTGCTACGCGGCGAAACTCATCAATGGGGGCATGGAATACGACCTGGAAAAGACGCTCGGGGGACTCGTGGGCGGTGGTATCGTCAGCCCCAAGAGGCTATTCGACGACGATTATCTCAAGGAAGTCAAGGGCAAAGGTATCCTTATGGAAGGAGCCGCCGTGATGAATAGCGCCCCGTTGCTCCCTCCCCGCCCCCTTGCAAAGGAAGGCGACGTTTACCATATCAGGGTGGACGATCCAATGACGCCTGTCGAGACATCTTGGTGTCACTTTTAACCTTAAGAGTTAACCCTAAGATCACTGGAGCCCGAAATGACCGTATACGCCGTAGGCGGAGAAGCTGACTGTTTCTACCCCGTTTCTGGACAGGACTACGCCTTCGAGACCACGGCGGGACGCTACGTCTCTACGGCTTCTCGCGGTGCGATGAAGGTCACGCAGGCCACCAGCGAGATCGAGCTGGACTTCTCCGCGAACATCACTGAAGGGTACATTCACATGTACCTTTACCAGGAGGCGATTGCTGGTGCGGTCGATGACTGGATTCAGATCAAGAAACTCGACGGGAGTAACGCCTTCCGCATCGGACTGAACGGTGATGGTACGTGGGACCTCGACAAGTACTCCAGCGCGGCATGGAACAACCTGACCACCTCGGCGGGTTCGATTATCTCATCTGGCGCTGGTGCCATCGACATCTACATCAAGGTTGACGGCACCGTTGGTGAGTTCACCGTATGGAAGGACGGTTCGCAGGTAGCGACGTTCTCCGGTGACACGTCAATCGACAACGCCAGTTTCGGACGCATTCACTGGAAAGGGCAGACCGGGGCCACGAACGAACTGAATGTGTCTCAAGTCATCGTATCCAGTGAAAGCACCATTGGGTGGGTTTTGGCTACGCTCTACCCTGACGGCAACGGCGCGAACACTGCGTGGACCGGTTCATACACGGACATCGACGAGTTCCAGCTCAACACGGCGGATTACATCGAAGCCATCGCCACGAATCTCATCGAGACCTCCACGGTCTCTAACATCCACACCAGCTACTCTACGTATAACGTAAAGGCGGTGGCAGTGGCCATGCGTGCCTCGAACGACTCTGGGTCGGTGATCAACGATCTTCAAGCCGTCGTCAGAACGTCAAGCATCAACTACACCTCGCCGAACCTATCGCTGCCGAAGGATGGGGCCGACTACAGCAAGCAGTACATCTGGGAAACAAACCCGAACACTGCTGCGGCATGGAGTCAGGCTGCTGTCAACGGCGTCGAGGTCGGAGTCAAGTCCGTCTAATGACTGGAGGAGCCTATGGCCATCCTAGCAGTCGTGGACGAGATAGAGTGCTTCACGAATGAATCGTCGCTGACGACAGTTGGACAGACGACTGTGAAGGACTCCGGCCAGCGGGGCGGATTCAGAACAAATAGCAGTAATCCACTGAACATCGATCTCGCCTCCGGGGTCGATGAGGTGTGGGTGCGCGTTCTCGTTGGTGCGCTTAGTGCCTCTAGCACGTCGATACCTGTTATATCGTTCGTGAACTCAGGCACCGGTAAGGATAACCTACAGCTATTCCACATTGCCACAACATCTCATCCCAACTGGCGTTTCCGTTACAACAGCACGGGAACGACGTATGTCACCTTGGCGGAGATGGACCTGACGGAGACAGAATCCGTAACGGAGTTCATCATCTACTGGAAGCGAGGAGCTTCTGGAGTACTGAAGTGTTGGATATCGGGTACGCTCATCGTGTCAGTCAGCGGTGCGTATAACACCCCCGATACGACGTTTGACCGGATAAAGTTCAGCGGTACGTCTGCATCGACTAGCACGTCTGTCATGTTCATAGCGGGATCGGTAATAGTCGCCGATGAGCCTATATTCGATTGTTTCGTTGACCACATAAGTCCAGACGGCTCCGGCACGTATTCGGAATGGACAGGCGCGTATACCGACGTGGATGATTCCGCTGAGGCCCCGTTCTGGAATACGTCCACAGACATAAATGTCAACGCGACAGGGCAACGGTTCCTGGCCACCTATGCCAGTATGGACGCGCTGGACGCGTCTCGTGAAGTGGCTGCGGTACAACTCGCCGCAAGAGGGATTCTGGAAAGCGGCTCTACGCCGACAGACGTACTGTTCAAGTCCAGACTTAGCTCCACAGACTACCTCCTGAATAGCCTTAACTTGTCAACTACGGCCTCAAACGCTCGACAGACGATGAATGCCGACCCAGCAACGAATGCGTGGACGGAAAGTAACGTCAACGCGATAGAGTTCGGGGTGGAAACGGCATGACGATATACGCAGTAGCTAATGAGCAGGACAGCTTCCAACAGTGTCCACACCCTAACTTTAACACGAACGCTGTGAGTTCTGCCGACTACAACATCGCCACGAGATTCGGCGGGAACGCACGCGTCCATCTCGGCACGTCGGTCAGTGAATGTTGGGTGCACTTCAGCCTGTATCGCATCTTTCCCGGTGTTGGAAGCACAACATTTCCATTCTTGACGCTGTACAACTCTTCTACCGGTAAAGACGCGTTCAGAATCTATAACACAGCAACGACTGCATATTTTAGCTGTAGGTACAACAGCGCTGGTACGACATACACTACGATTGCGTCTGGTGCATCTAACACCACCAACGCTGTTATATCTGTCGATCTGTACTTCAAGAGGGGGGCCAGCGGCGCGCTCAAACTATTCGTAGATCGCCAGCTTCGTATCGACACCACGGGGACGTATAATACCGTAGACACGACATGGGACTACCTGACTCTGACAGGATTCATTACTACCATGACCTGGGAGTATTCCAACATCATAGTGAGTGATGTTCCGATGTTCGATTGGGAGTACCAGACGCTTAGACCATCGGCGGCTGGGGCGGTAAGCGGCTGGACAGGGGATTACACAGACTTGCTCGATAACGCGGGAAAGATAGACGCCACTTCAGCGGTGTTCACGGATACGGCGTCGGATTCTTTCACGATGTCCTACGAGAACATGGTCACGCCGCAAGCAAACCACGACATCAAAGCAGTAGCCATCGCTGCCTCTGGGTCGATAGACAGCGCTGCGTCCATATCCAACATCGCCCTGTACGCTAGACACGCCTCTACAAACTACACGCTCAACAACATTGGCGCTTCGGCTGGGAACGGCCCGGTGCGGTATTCTCAAGTTATGGAACTTAACCCGGTAAGTGCTCAGTGGTCAGAATCCGACGTTAACGCGATTGAGTTCGGAGGCATAACGTCATGACGATTTACGCCGTAGCTACAGACCACACGAATACGCTTTGGGCGGTGCCGTCCATCGCCGACAGTGGCGCACACCCGAATTACTACAGTTCCGCCTTCGCTTCCGACTTTTACGATCAGAACATATGTCGGAACGCCATTGAAATTTCCAACGGTACCTCGGAACCGTGGTTGGACCTCGGTGCGGAATATTCGGAGTTCTGGTTACACTTTGAGCTGGACTACAACGTCAACTCCGTCACATCCGGTCAGAGCCTCATAGCTACGTACGGTTCATCGGGGAATCTACAGATAGGTATCGTGGAGAACGCCTCTGGTCCAATCGTTGACGTGCGTAAGTCTACGAACGGGACGACCTACGGTACGACGCTGACAGGCACCATGACTACAACTGCTACTGCGCGCGTAACTTGGGACATCCACTATAAAATCCACGCATCTCTTGGTGAGATACACATCTATCAGGGAGGATCGCTACAGTATACGTTCACAGGGGATACTTCCACGAATGGAAGCGGTGGAATTCGCTATGTTCGTTTCACTGCTGGGCGTACTAACATCACCAAGTACCTTTCTGAAGTTGTCGCTGCCAGCGAGTCAACCGTTGGTTGGCGCGTATCTAACCTAGCCCCTATCACAGGGACACAAGATTTCAGTGCGTGGACTGGGGACTACTCAGTCATAGACGACTTTATCAACTCAGGCTCGGACACGGCGTACGCGAACTCGTCAGACGCTACTTCAAGTTACGTCATCGACGATTTGAACGCGGCGGTATCCACTCTTGTCGTGAAAGGTATCGCTGTCTGTGCGCGCGTACTCAGCACACCGGGAGCGACAACACCGAACATCGATGTCGGTCTCTCTATCAGCAGCACCTTCTACTCAGGCGGAACAGACACGATTGATCCAACAGACGGTGTAGTCAACATCGTCAACATCCTAGAAACAAACCCAGCGACGGCCTCTGCGTTTACGCAGTCAGACGTTAACGGACTTCAACTGGCTCTCAGAGCCAAGACCTAAGGTAGCCCGCCGTGGCCGCAAGGATTTACAAGCAATCTGCTGCGGTCGTCACCCGGTACAAGACGGGAGGACGCCTGAACAAGCAAACTGCTTCGGTTGTCGTCGGGCCGAAGGAGGCGGTGCACGTCTACGCTGGCGGTGTCACTGCGGTGGTGGGTCCCCCGACTGGTATTAATTGTCTACAGGCTGGTATTGTCACGGTGCTCGCTCCTGCACCGACTACGGCGGTCACATATCAATATAACGGGTATGCTGTTGTCCTCCCAGCAGGGAGCGTAACGCAGTACAATGGCTATGGCGTCCTGTACCCGCCGACGAACCCTGCGGTGGCTTACCAGTATAACGCCTATGCTGTTCTGAACGAATCCGCCAACGTGTTCGCGTACAACGGGTATGCTCTCCTACAGCCAACGTCTGTAGTAGAGAAGATGGCGGGGTACGCGGCGGTGTCTCCGCAACCTGTTGTCAACTATAAGACCGCCGCTTATGTCGTCATGAGCACACGCTCGCGTGCGTACCAGTACGATGGTTACGCGGTTATGGACCCTCCTCCTCC
>Ga0181563_10001002_pt1 | contig 27685 bp, 21 predicted proteins | sample 011ome_25_FD_133759 | JGI IMG/M metagenome (GOLD analysis project Ga0181563, IMG submission 133759) | Coastal salt marsh microbial communities from the Groves Creek Marsh, Skidaway Island, Georgia - 011512CT metaG (megahit assembly) | ecosystem: Environmental > Aquatic > Marine > Intertidal...
CGTCGTCGTCGTCGTCGTCGTCGTCGTCGTCGTCGTTGGACGGACTAGGGGCGCTGAGCGCGACGAGCGTGCGAGACGCGGTGTTCGACGGGCATAGTTTTTGGTGGAGCGCGGCGTCTCCGTTGTTTGCGTTCTCCGTGGCGCCGTATTTATTGTTTTTAAAGCGATTGAATGATGCCGAGTCGAGTACGGAAGAGATAAATCAGGCGTTTGCGACGTTGCTGTTGTTTGTGATTGTGTCCATACCCGCCGAGGCGTACACGAAGAGCGCGTACGGGGAAGTGTTGAGTAACATTGACGCGTTTCATTTTCTCATTCAATCGGCGATTAGCTTGACGAACTTGAGGATATTGCTCGCGTTTCGTGATGAACGCGCGGTGCGACGAGGTAATGAACGCGCGAGCGCGATGAAGACGTCGAGGGTGGTACAGGCGCCGTTGGTTGGTCGTCCGGGCCGCGTCGTCGAAGCGTTTGCCGGCGTGGGATTGTTAGCGACGTCGTTGTTGTTATCCCTCGACGAACGTCTCTTAATCGTGCCTGATACGGCGCCCGTGGTATTACACACCGCTGTCGATGCCTTTCGGTCATGGGGAGACGAGTTCGAGTCAGCGAGCTCGGCATTCTTGGGTTTGCCGCGTCCGGCGGCAAACGCGCTGAGCGTCCCGACGTGGGGCGTGCACATTTTCAGTCTGGTGGAGTGGTTATTAGCCATGGGCTTGGTGTGGGATTACGCCGAGCGCGATCGAGGAAACAATCGAGGGTGGCGAACGTTGACGTGGGGCATGCTGCCGCTGCATGCGAGCGGGATTTGCGCCATTACGCAGCACTTTTTTGGCAACGTAAGCAACCTGGATTGGCTCGTCGCCGCGCAAGGCGCGTTTACGATGATGGGCAACGTCGGCATGTGCGTCGCCGCGGGTGAACTCGCCGGAGTTGGGCGTGAACGTAATGAGGATGACGACAGACTCGCCGCCTTGCTCGCCACGTCGTCGCAATCCATTGATGAACTCGTCGTGGACGAAGGTGAAACGTCGTGGTGGGATTTCGACGTAGAGAATTTTGGCACCAAACTTTGGGCCGAAGATAACGACGGGATATTCATCATCAAAGTTGCGTTGCTTTCCTTGGCCGTGGCTAGTGGCGTGCGTGGGTTGAGTTTATATTTATCGCCTTGGTTTGACCCGACCGACGGAGCGTTGCGTGATTACACCAACATCGTCGCCTTTGCCATGGTGGCGACGCCGCTCGCGTTGAATGTTGAAAAGTGGCAAAACCGCGAGCGTAGAGTTTTAGCACGCGATGCGTTGACTGCGGTGTATGCGTCCGTGGATGACGATATCGCCGTGGTCGCAGTAGAAGATAGCAAAGCTTAGGACGCGTTGATTAGTGTTGACGAAAAAAAGATATTTTATTCTAGCAGCTAAATTTCATCTTCGGAAAAGTCAACATCATCAAGCGCAGGGAATTCTCCGCACGACACGTTCTTCGGGCGCTGGAACGATCCATAGCCATCCAAGCACTCGAACATGCGCTTACCATTAATGCTACCGTCGTTTTTCCCCACTGGTTCGTCAAATTGAATACCAACCCAAAATCCTGGCGGCAACGCGTCGCATCGACCGACAAATTTCACCTCTCCACGTTTCTGCCCTGGATTCACCTCGCACCTCGCCCCGACAGCAATATCCTTCAAATCATTCGCTCCGGTATCATCGTTGATTTCCTCGGGCGGCACATACGGCACGCCGCGCCGCGCGCACATTTCCTTTTCGAGCGTCCACGTCGGATCTTTTGCGAGTTGCTCACGCTTCCACTGTCTATACGTCCCTTCCCGACGGTCGTAATCCTCCTCCGACATTTCATACTTTTTCACCTTACTCACATCCTCGAGCCAGCCACCGGCGGATAACGACATCGGGTCGTTATCCACCACGTGCACCTCCATGCCGTTCGCGACGCCATAGTACCCCAACATCTTCGAATCATCATTCATCGCCGCCACCACGCGCCCATCGACATCTCTCAACACCAACGTCATCGCCGACACATTCGTCCCACAATGCGTCATCAACCGTTCCTTCACCCGCGCGATGGTGTCGTGCACGTCAAACTTGATTTCTAAAAACGTCGCGCGCAAGTTTGAATGCGACACCATGACGCGCACCGTCGACGCGTGCGCCCGTTGCGCTCCGGTCTCCGCGGTCACGTACGCGCGCAGCGCCGCGACATCGCTGCTCATCGCGCCGCCGCTCACGCCGCTCACGCCGTCGTCGTGGACTCACGCGACGACGGACGCGCACGGCTTTTGGTGCCGTCGACGACAGACGGCGAGTCAACGACAGACATGGTGGCGCCACCAGGTGTATCACAGTGTGGGGTTTAGGCGACCGATGGATGGACGACCTGACGACCTGACGACGGCAGTGCGACGACGACGACGACGACGACGACGACGGACGATGGCGCCACGCGCGATCAAGACGACGACGACGACGACGCCCGTGCGCGGTGCGCGTGATGATGTGGTGACCCCGCGCACGGCGAGGGCGAATCGCGTCAAGGCGCGATCGGCCAAGGCGACGCCGAGCGTGGCGGCGGCGGCGGGTCGAGGTCGTGCGAAGGGTGGGACAGGGACGACGACGACGACGACGACGGGGAAGACGACGGGGAAGACGGGGAAGACGGGGGCGAGTTCGAGTGAGGATGATGGTTCGAGTGCGAGTGAAGACGACGATGAAGTGGTGGAGAAGTCGACAAAGAAGAAGGGATTTAGTGACGAGAATGCAAAGTGGTTGAAGCCGAGCGCGAAGACGCGGGCCGAGGAAAACTCAGAGAGCGACGACGATGACGATGACGATGATGAAGGTAGTAGTAGTGATGACGACGATGGAGACGATGATGACGAGTTTGCCGCACTCGATGGCGCTGGTGATGACGACGAGGAGGACGAGGACGAGGAGGAAGGCTCAGACGATGACTCGGGTTCATCGGACGACGACTCGGAATCCTCTTCGGAGGAGGAAGCGATGTTACCTATTGAGCGCAAGGCTTTAAAAGAAGACGCTCGTCGTGCCAAAGCGCAAGAAGATGCGCGCGCCGAGCAGCTTGAGACGAACATTCAAGAGGATGACGTATATCAGCTTCCCGATTCTGACGATGACGACGACGATGGCGTGCCAGATTTGAGTGCAATTCAGATGCGAATTCAAGAAATTGTGCGCGTTTTGAAAGACTTTAAGAACCGTCGCGAGAGTGGTAAAAGTCGTGCAGATTACATCGGGCGTCTCGTCTCGGATTTGGCGACGTACTACGGGTATAATAGCTTTTTGATTCAATACTTTTTGGACACGTTTAGCGTCGAGGAAACCATGGAGTTACTCGAAGCGAACGAGCAACAACGTCCAGTGACGATTCGCACGAACACGCTCAAGGTTCGACGACGGGAATTGGCCGAAAGCTTGATTAACCGCGGGGTGAATTTGGATCCGGTCGGGAAATGGTCCAAGGTTGGTTTACTCGTGTACGACTCGCGCGTTCCCATCGGGGCGACTCCAGAGTACATGGCGGGGCATTACATTTTGCAGTCTGCATCGTCTTTCTTACCATGCATGGCGCTCGCACCGCAGGAAGGTGAGCGCGTTCTTGACATGGCGGCGGCACCAGGTGGTAAAACCACCTACCTCGCGGCGTTGATGCGAAACACTGGGATGATTTTCGCCAACGAGTATCAAAAGAAGCGTTTGTCTTCGCTCGTGGCAAACTTGCAAAGACTTGGGTGCACGAATTCCACAGTGTGTAACTACGACGGTCGCGCCTTGCCAAAGGTTATCGGTCACGTCGATCGTGTCTTGCTCGATGCTCCGTGCTCTGGTACGGGTGTCATCGCCAAGGATAGCTCGGTGAAGGTGAGCAAGAGCGCAGAGGACATTGCAAAGTGTGCGCACTTGCAAAAAGAACTTTTAGTTGCCGCTATTGATTGCTGTGATGCAAACAGCAAAACTGGTGGATACGTTGTTTATTCCACATGTTCGATTGCAGTTGAAGAGAACGAAGCCGTGGTTGATTACATTTTGAGAAAACGCGACGTGAAGATTGTGTCATCTGGGTTGGAGTTTGGTCGTAAAGGATTCACGAGCTACCGTGGAAAGAACTTTCACCCATCCGTGGAGATGGCGCGACGATTCTATCCTCATGTGCACAATATGGATGGTTTCTTCGTGTGCAAATTTAAAAAGCTTAGCAACAGAACTGTACCGACAAGCAACGACGCATTTGACGAAGCACGCGCCGCAATGGCGAGCGGATACTTTGACGCAGGAAACGACGACGACACGCGGATTGATGACGTTAACGCGGCAACTGCAACCGAGCAGCAAGAAAAGAAGAAGCGCAAGCGTGTACCCGGTTATGTCAAGGCGGCAAAGGCTGAAGTTGAGGCAGAATTAGCGAAGAAGTCTTCAACGCCGGGTGGAAAAAGTAAGAAGGCAAAGACACCAAAGAAAAAGTAAGTGAGCGATCAACTGATATATTCGTAATATATATATACACATGTTTGATTTGACTATAGCTACTGTCCAAAACCGCGCGTATTACATGCGGTTCATCTAATGACGCCAAATGACGCGCGTCCTTGTTTGTGTCATAATTGTTTTGCTAATATTTTGCGAGCGAGATAAAACGTCGAATCAGACTCCGACACCCACATATATCGCTAGAAAGATGTGATTCGTATCGAGTCGTCACAAACGAAGCGTTTTATCGCGTCGCGATGCCCCTAAGGCGCATTCCACTGATTGAACGGTTCCCAACCAGGGCGAGAGTACCCGTCGTCGTCATCGCCAATCGAACGCATCTTTGCCCGCCTGATTTGCGAGTGTTTTACACACCCATACATGCGATTTCCTTCAGCATCGAACGGTACGTACCCACGTTTACACACAGGAACGTGCAATTCTGTCGCCATCTGCCCATCATCACTCACTCGTCCCCAAAGGCGCATGACGCGTACGACAGCTTCGCTTTGTTCGCCGCGCTGCGTCTGAGTGCCGCGAACGTAGCCGTACAATTCACTGCTAATGCTCTCCACGGGGTAACCACAGATGTACCCATGTGGTACAGAATCTGTTGCACTCCGTGGATACGACGCTCAGCACGACGGTAAAATCCCAGGATCTTCGCCGTGCGTATCATCCGCGTCGCGCGCCGTCTCTGCGTGCTTTTCTCGAGCCGCCCTATCCGACACCCTATTCAGCGCACGATGAAGCTCCATCGCCGCTCGCGCATCGGAATCCGCTCACATCTCCATATCCGTCGTGTTCTTCTCTTCCTCGTCTTTCACCGCGATGCGCGGCGAATTCGACCGAAACATCATCTTGAACCGCGCCTTTGGCGGCGACATCATCGTCATCGTCGCATCATCCATCGTCATCTTCTGCGTCTTCGCATCGCCACCACCGTCGTCCCGCCGCTCGCGTGCGGGTGTGGCGTGAGTACTCATGATGATTTTTGTCCTACGCTATGCTCGATCCACCCAACGCCTGGCGTCGTCGTCGTCGTCGTCGTCGTCTGGCGGCGTCTGGCGGCGTCTGGCGGCGATATCCAACCGAGCGGGCGACCGCGGGCGGCGTGACGCCACATGTCCGAACATTGGTGGCGGGAATATACTTTTCGTGCGCGACGGACGGCGCCGCACTGGCGCGCGAGAGCGACGACGACGACGACGACGACGACGACGACGACGACGCGTCATCGCACACGCACGGCTGTCGTAACGGTTTAATCAGCGTCAATAGATCGAGTACGTCCATCAAATATGTGGAGCGCGAATCAGGCGTACGACATCATCACCGACGCGAGCGAGGCGTTTTTCAACCGACTTGGTTTTCAGTACAGCGTCAACTTGTTTCGCGTGTTATGTACGTTTACGTCGTACATGCGGTTGATGAAGGGGAAGTTTCCTCATCCCTTGTCAAATGAGATGTCGGTGATACAGCTCACGGCGGTGGCGTTGACGTTGACGCCGTGGAGATACGGGTTGCAAATTGTGTCGGTGGGACTGATGAGCGCGATGCTCGGGGTGATGGTGACCGTGGCGCCGAATAGTATTGGGATGAATGTGGTATATTATTTCTTGATGAATTTAGTCGCCGCCGCGTCGTGGCACGCGGGTGTGTCTGGAATTCCCGGACAAATCACCGAGACGTACACCAGAAAAGAGTTTGAGTTGAAGTGCATCCTCGCCGGTTTCGTGATTGGCTTGTACCACCTCTACGGACGATGTAGAGTGTGGTACACCGAACTCGTGGCGGCGCAAGACAAGGCGGAGGCGGAGAATAACGCGAAGATTGCATCGAAGAAATCAAAGTAATAATATGATTGATGGTGCGACAATGTTGGAGGACTTTTTTATTTGAGCGAGGATGAACAGAAAAAGAAATGAGACGCCGCGACTGCGACATTTAATATTTTTAATAAAGTGAAAACTATTTACAACAGTAAAATAATGCGAAATGTGTATTAGAGTGGTGGTAATCTACTTGCTCGGCGAGTCGGCGAGACCAGAAAGCGACGATTGCGAACTGTTGCGACGTTGAATGGACGCCTTTGACGCCAATCCGCGCAAGAAGGCTTCATTCTTCGTGCTACCCGACCCACTTACGAGGGCGCTGAACTTACCATTCTTGTTCTTCAACAACTCGTCCGGCTCACCATACTCTGACAACTCACCATCCTCCAAAAAGGCTACCTTGTCGCTATCCATAATAGTGTTCAAGCGGTGCGCGATGGTGAGCGTCGTGCAGTGGCTAAACGCCTCGCGGACAGTCTTTTGAATCAACGCGTCGCTATCCATGTCAACGCTCGCCGTCGCTTCATCCATCATCAAAACGCGCGATTGTCTCAACAACGCACGTCCCATGCAAAGAAGCTGACGCTGACCGAGCGAAAAGTTGGCGCCATTGTCAATGACTTCCATGTCAATTTTCTTTGCCGCCTTTTCAACCATTGCACGCAAACCAACCTTGGTGAGAACGTCCCACACTTCATCATCCTTGTGCTCGTCGAACGGATCAAGGTTCGTGCGAATAGAACCAGCAAACATGAAAGGATCTTGCGGAATCATAGCCATCTTCGAGCGAAGATCACGCAAGCCGAGGGTCATAATGTCTACGCCGTCGAGTCGAACTGTACCACTCGCCGGTTCAACGATTCGGAACAGAGCAACAAACATGGACGACTTACCACTTCCCGTGCGACCGCAGATACCAACCTTCTCACCTCCATGCACGGTGAATGATAAGTTCTTCAACACTAAAGGTAAGCCCGGACGGTATCGCATGCTCAACTTCTCAATCGCCAACTCACCGTTTGCGGGCCAGCCCACCGGGAGGCCGACGGCAACGTCAGGTTTGGTTTCATGGTCGCTCTCCAATTCCTTGTCCAAATATTGAACAATTCGTTCCACAGCGTTCATCTTGGTTTCCAATTCGCTCGCCATGTTCGTCCCGTGCTCCATGTATTTGGTGACATCCAGCGCGTACACCAAAGTCAAACCTGCCAAACCGGCGTTCACATTGCCTTGAATCACTAAAAACGTAGCCGCAATGACGATGACAGAACCAATCAAACGCAAACGGATCGCGAGCCAAAGCGCGGCGAGACGCTGGGTCACGAATGCATCAGCGTTTTTCTCCATTAATTTGTATGCCATCTTCGTAAAGTGACCGGCAGCGCGGAACGCCCGAATAGTCTCCACCCCATTCGTCGCCTCACCCAAGCCGCTGTAAATGGGTGAGCGCGTGATTGACTCGATGCGCTGCAATTCACGGCACGCAGGAATGTAGAATCGCTGAATCATGATGTAGATGAGCAAGATTGGGGGAAGCGCCACGGTGAACCATTTTGTCGCCACGCATACGATGACGAGCGTGGTGATGATGTTTGCGATGCACCCCATAAACTGCACCACGATGCCTGGCAAGACAATGTCAATCGTCTCCGTGTCCCGACTGAAGCGGTTAATGATCCGCCCACTCGGGGTGGTGTCAAAGAAACTCATGGGCATCTTCAAAACACGAGAAAGTAGACGCTCGTGCAAAGTTTTACATGCACGGCAGAGGAAAAAGTAAAGAATGAAACTTCTGGTGAAGACAAAGAGACCATTAGCGACAAAGATGCAAAAGTACACGAGCAAGTATTCGTTACTCGTCCACCCAAACTTATCCGTCGCCCACCAGGTGAGCCAGTAATCGAGGAAAGCTTTGGTACCGTACTCACATCCAAAGAAAAACACGACAAAAACGAAATTCCACTGCGTGCCAGTAGCTTTGAAGAGCTCTAAGTAAATTCTAGACCCAACGTTACCGATGGCGCGTTCTTCCTCCTTGATTGAGTCGTCGTTTTGAGACGCCGATTTTACTGCGGCGCCTGCGCTCGTTTCAGGCTTGCTTTCGCCCTTTTCTTTTTTGTCGCCGTCGTCGTTATCAATCCCGTGCGCCTTCATGAGCTTGGAAAATTCCAATCCCTTGGCCATCAGCGACTTGTACGTTCCGATTTCTTGCATTTTGCCGTCGCCCAACACTACAACTTGGTCCGCCTTTGGCAGGTATTGCAATGCGTTCGTGACTAGAATTACGGTCTTTGACTTTAATTCTCCCGTCATGACTTGCTTGAAAAGTGCCGAGCCGACGTGATTGTCGACCGCACTCAACGGGTCATCGAAGATGTAAATATCACTCTCGGCGTACAGCGCGCGAGCAATGGCGACGCGCTGCTTTTGGCCTCCAGACAGAGTCACACCGCGCTCGCCAATAGTCGTTGCGTCGCCCGCGGGAAGAATTTCCAAATCAGCGGTAAGTTGTGCGAGTCTGACTGCCTTTTCGTACTTGGATTGATCGTAATCTTGACCAAAAAGAATATTTTCCTTTACCGTGGCGTTCAAAATCCACGCTTGCTGCGCGCAAAAAGACACTCTGCCGCTTACAGAGAGGTCACCGCTCTTGCACGTGACAAACTTGTTCAACGCAGACACGAGGGTAGATTTACCAGAACCGACCGGGCCAACAACCATGGTTAACGTCCCAGGCTTGACTTCAAAGTCAACATCAGCGAGTTCGAAGGGCTCTTGTTCGAGCTTGGAAACATCGACGGCGGATTCCTCAACCACCACATCCGGCACCTTTTCCTTCTTTTCCTTTTTGCCTCGTCTCGCCGGAGGACCCTTCGGGGCTTCCGGCTCGGGAGCTTTCGGAAGCGTTGGCCACTGGAACGCCGCGTTCGTCACGCGCACAGTGCCTGGCTCGCTCATGTCCATTTCATACTCCAAAGCTTCATCGGCTTCCATGAAGGAGGCCAAACGCTGAATAGCATTCAAAGCGTTGAGCAAAGTGTTGAGGAGAAATGGGACGAGAACCAGCGGGAAACGAAGCATATTGAAAAGCGCGAGCGCGGTGTACGCCTTAGACGCGGTAATGGGGTTGCCATTCAACGAGTACGTCCCGAGCGAGCACACCGCGATGAAGACGGGAGTACTGAAAAGGGCGACGCCGAAGAGGGCGCCCACCTTTTGAGATTTCCAAACCAACCCAACTTCACGGTCACGAATAGCGCGCACACGCTTGGCGAACGTATTTTCCCACGCATAGTACTTAATCACACGCATACCGTTGAAGACTTCGTTCAAAATGTTAATGCGCTCATCCGCGCACTTGGTCAACCCTCTTCGAACTTTGAACAGCGTCATGGCAACATAAAACGTAAACGGCGCGGCGATGAAAATGCACGCAAAACCAATGAAAGCGCTCCACTGAATCACGTCATAGAGCAAGACGAAAGACGCAATAATGAATACTGGAGCGGCCCACAAGTTGTGAATCATTGCGAAGAGTTCTTGCAACTTATTCACGTCGTTGGACATCAACGTCACGATGCGTCCCGTGGACTCAGCTTGCAATCCCTTTGGCGACAAACGTAACACTTTTCTATATAACGCGCACATTAAACTGTTACGGACGGAAATACCAACTTTTTGCAATGCGAATTCTTGATGCGCCGCGCAAAAGTTTTGTAATATAGACGCAGCGGCGAGCCAGATACCGTACGTGTAAAGCTTGGAGTTTGACGTACACAAAGTCGACGCCAGATCACCAGCGTATCGTTTGCACTCGATACCCATGAGAATTTCACGCAACAACAACGGCCCGGCAAACAACGACGCTTGGGCGATACCGAACAAACATCCAGTCCATAAAAAGGTAAACTTGTGTCTCACCAACAACGCCTTCACCAAGTTGGGCTTTTCCTTTGTCTTCTCGAGCGCCCAGTCTTCATCGAAAATAGCGCTCAACTGCGTGCGGGTGAAAACACAAGGAGACGTTAGTCTTTGTATCACTCAATCATATCGCATATCCATCTCAAGGACTACATCGAGCGCATCACATCGCGCGCGTTGTCGAAAACGAATACGCACCCTGTCGCTATCCAAAGCGTCGAGATGACACAAGTCTGTCGGTTCCAATCTCCGTACCGTGCCCTCTGCAATCAACGGCGTGACTTGCGCAAAGAACAACGCTTTGAATAGATTCTTCTTGCTCCAATCCACCGGTGGTAACGCCACCTTTGCGCCACTTTCCACGTCTTCAAGCGTTTTCTTCCCATCCGCCGTCATCGCCGCGTTCGCCATGGCTGCGCGACGTCGTTGACGACGTTGACGCCGACGACGTAGAGCGCGACTTTGGACGACGATTCACCGACGATACGCGCGGTGCGAAGACGCGAAGACGACCGTACGCGTGTCACGTGCGCGTCGCGGGCAAATCGAAACGAGTCGCGTTCGTAATCGTCGTGCGTGGACGACAGTGACGTCACACCGCGAATGCGAATGCATGCATGACGACGACGGGAGACGACGATGACCTCAAGGTGTGCATGTTATATACGTGGCTATATAGGAGTCGATGGCTTGGGTTTATGATATCAAGTCACATACATATGTACAATGGTGTTTTGAGTACTTGAATAGTGGGTTTTAACCCCCCACGTGATGCAAGTCACGCCGCATCGTTGGCGTGCGGGGGGTGAAAACGAGCGGCGACGGCGGACCATACGTCGTCGTTTACCACATCATCGTGATGGGCACAAGATGCGAGAGGTTTGGGAAGCACGACATCGGCGTCGGTGGAGGCGGCGATGCGCACGGCGATGGAGGGAGTGGGAAAATCCTCGACATCGACGCGCGGCTTTTTCGGCGCCGACGCGAGCTCGGCTTTGCCTCGAGCGAGGAGTTCTTCCACGACGTCATCCGGGTCGTCGTCGTCGTCGTCGTCGTCGGATTCTGAGATTGATCCATTCGCATGGGCGCCGGCCGCATCGTCATCGGCGACGGCGACGTCGTCGTCAGATTCTGATTCGGGTTCGGCGCCGTTGAGGAGCAGATACTCTCTGTCTTCGGGATCTTCACCCGCAAAGAAAGATTCATATACCGCAAAAGGCTCTAAATCAAACACATCATTCTCGGCGTGCGCTTCAGATTTCACCAATCCCTCGTACCCATGGTCGCGATAGATTCTAAACTTTTCCACATCTTTAAAGACGGAGAACGCCACGGCGACGCGTTGAAATTTTGCGCACGCCGCTGACGCCTTCGTGACGCCACTTCCAGGTTCCGATTCGTATCGCGCCCGGACGTCTGCGGGCTCTAAATCCATTATTTGGTTAACGACGACGTATTCACCCTCGAGCACGAGTGGTGGGGTGTTGTACTTGCGGTCCCACTCGCGTCCAGGAATCACGCGCCGCGACGTCTCGACGCAGCCGACGCAAAAATCACGCCCGCGCTCGCTCGTCTCGTGCGCGTGAAACCATCGCTGATATTGCAGCACGCAAGAACACGCGTCACAAAAACCATTCATCGCCGCGGGGCCGTCATCGTTCGGCGTGAGAACGTGCGTCGGATGCCACTTTGCGCTCTCGCGATGATACGCCGACCGCGCTCTCGCCGTGCCGCCCGCGTAATCCCCGTTGTCTCTCTTTACGATGCGCAACTCGTCGTATAAATCAAACGGCTGCTGACGTAAATCCATCCATCCTGACTCACACCATCGCGCCTTCTCTTCCTGCTCATCCATATTAGCGTGAGCATCCTTCTCCTCCGTCGTCGTCGACGTCGCAGCCGCCGCCTCCGCGCGCCGCGTTCGCTTCGCCTCCATCGCCTCTCGCGCATCGACATCAATCACACTCAACCGCACAAACTTGCCCCCGGTATCACCATCATCGTCATCTATAGATTTCCCTCGCATCCCTCGCGCGTGGTATCGTCTCACGTGTTCATGCAACGCTCGTCGATGCGCCAACGACAACGACGACGACCTCGCCAACGACGACGTCTCTCGCACGTCACGCACGCGTTCGGCGTCGCCATCGATGACGTCGTGCGCGAACGCATCAACGACGTCGCGTGCCCACGCATCAATCGCCCCGAGGTCGTCGGCGACAGTCATACGATACGACGTCGCGGCGCACACTGCGGCGTCGAATGCGTCATTGATTGTCGCGGATAATCATGGCGGACGACGACCGAACGACAACGACGGATGCGCAGACGTTCGAGCTCGAACCCGAACAAGAGCTTCGCGTGGAATGCGCGAACGACGGCGCGCGCGTGACCCTCGTCGATGGCACCGCGGAGTGCTTCGGGGCTGAGATCGCCAAAGGGCAGACGATTTCGTGTAAACCAGGGAAAAAGATGGCGATTTTCACCTATCACGGCGCTCGGGTGGAGGTGCAAGGAAAGGTGGAGATTGCGTACGTGGCTGGGGAGACGCCCATGGTGTCGTATGCGAATACGCACTCGGTGTTGCATGCAAAGCGAGATGCGGCCAAGGCGGCGGGCGCGGAGGGACCTCGAGTGATGTGCGTCGGACCTACGGACGTGGGGAAGTCTACGGTGTGCTCTATTTTGTGTAACTATGCCACGCGAGCCGGATATTCACCGCTCTATGTGGATTTAGATTTAGGACAAGGGTCGATTACGGTGCCGGGGACGATTGGCGCGGCGCCCATTGAGTCGCAAATAGACCTCGAGGAAGGCATTCCTTTAGAGATGCCTTTGGTGTACTACTACGGTGACCTGACGGTGAACAATCCAGATTATTACAAGAACATCGTCACTCGTTTGGGCAACATGCTCGATCAGCGCAGTAAGGCGAATGACGAGGCTCGAGCGGCGGGGTGCGTGGTGAATACGATGGGTTGGGTGGACGGCTTGGGATTGGAGTTGTTACTGCACGCTCGCGAGGCGCTGAACATCGACCACGTGCTCGTGATTGGTCAAGAGCGGCTCTTTGGTCAGCTTCAACAAAAGCTCGCCGGGACGGAGTGCCAGGTGTTTAGATTACAAAAGTCGGGCGGCGTCGTGGAACGAACGCCAGAGTATCGCCGAGCGTCGCGCGACCGAATGTTTAAAGAGTACTTCTACGGCCCTACTGGAGAGTTCGCTCCGGCGTCGCAGACCGCGTACTTTTCATCCATAAGTTTGTATCGCATCGGTGGAGGCCCGCGCGCGCCTTCGTCGGCGCTCCCAATCGGGCAACAACCGAGTACGGATCCCATGCGCGTAGCCCCAGTGGTGCCGTCGACGTCGCTCTTGCACTCCGTGTTAGCTGTGAGTCATGGAAAAACGCAAGGGGAGTTATTATCGTCCAATGTCGCGGGTTTCATTTACATCACGGAAGTAGACATGGTGGCAAAGAAGTTTACGTACCTATCGCCGTGCCCGGGCGATTTGCCGTCGAGCGTGTTCCTCGTCGGAAATCTCAAATGGCTCGCCGAAGGTATTTAGTCGCACGTTCGCGCGCGCGCGTGCGTTTACGCTCTGTCTCCAATAATCAAAACTAGCTTTGTAACGGACGACTACCGCGTTATAGTTTCACACGCCCACGTCTTGCCAAAATGTTTCCAGACCAAACCACACAACTCGACTCGCGACATGGCGAGTCGTGGCGACAAAGACGACGATGACGACGACGATGATAACGTCGACGTCGGAGAAAACAGATTCATCAACGATGGCTACGTCGAACCTACGATGGCGGATGACGAGGCATTCCGTTGGTGTCCAACGCACGCACCAAACACCGCGGCGGCGGCTCTGTTGACGGCGAAATCGCACACGACGTCGAACGACGGGGCGTACAACACGTCAATTGCGGCGTCGTGTGACGGCACGCGCGTCGGCGTAGTGACGACATCTGGGCGCGTGCACGTGTACGATCGAGACGGTATTGGCGCCACGCGCGAGGCGTTCGTGGTGGATGTCGGATGTGGCGTGAATGAGTGCGCTTTTGCATCGAGCGCGGACCCACACGTTTTCGCTTTGGCGTGCAATGATGGGACGTGTAAGGTGTACGACGGACGCATGGGAACATCTTCACCCGTGGCGGTGTATAGAGCACCGTTTAACGTCGAGGACGTGGAGTCGTGTGCGTTGGGTGGCGACGCAAGCGACGCGTTGCTCGCCGTAGCCGTCGGGCCGCACATAGCTTTTTACGACCGTCGGGGCACCTCAACGGCGCCCCTGACAGTTTTTCAAGACGCACACTCTGAAACTGTGACGTGTGTACGCTTTCATCCCGAGCGAAGGTCCAACTTGTACACAGCGAGCGTAGATGGGTTGGTGTGTGCGTTCGACTGCGGAGCGGCGAGCGGCGGCTTTAACGACGAAGACGCTTTAATTTCAATCATGTCTACGGATGCCGCGGTGAATAACATCGGTTTTTGCCGTACTGGCGCGAGTTCTGGAACCGAGCACGACGCGGTGTGGTGTACGACTGGGATCGAAGAGGTGCACATTTTCGTCGCGGGCGGCGACCCAAGACGCGTCGGAGTGCCATTGGCACACGTCGCCAACGCCCGCGAAGCAGCGCAAAGGGTTTCGGCGGCGAGTGCCCCCGATTTTGCGTCACAAGTGGATTATTTAATCGGTGTCCACGACGGTGTGGCGCCTGGAGAGTTGTACGTGAGCGCTGGTACGCAAAGTGGGGCCATTGGCGTATTTCCCGTCGTACGAGGCGCGCCGGCGGCTATCGGTATGCCTGGGTATGTTACGTTGGATGCACCCGTGGCAATTTTACGCAACGGCCATCGCGATATCGTTCGTTCAATGTACTGGGATGCTAATGCTGCTATGTCAGAGGCTTCGCGCGTGCCGCTCACTTGCGGCGAAGATTCCCTCGTGTGCTCATGGCGTCCTAGTGTTGAAACGGATGGCGCCCCAGTCCATGTGGATCGCGCCCGGCCACCTGGACGTCGACACTCGCCGTATTAATCCAAAACATACACAGCAAATGTAACTAACGTAGTTGAATACACATAACACACATGCCCCCGCGCGCCTACCCGAGATGAATGACTAGGAGAACGATTAGCGATGAATGTGAAACGGCGGCGTTACAAAAAAAAGTCTCGTGATCATCTGTGAGTGGTGCGTGCGCGCATATATAAGACTCTTTCCGCCGCTCTAGTCATAGGCGACTCCCCGTGGCGAAATCTCTCTGTTTTGGTATCAGTTGAGGTAAATTATTGGTTCGCGAAATCAACACCCTTGGCGATGCTGCCCTTGAGCTCTTCCTTGAGCTTGGCCAACCATTCAGCTTCGTACGCGGTGATGTCTCCAATGGGCATGACTTCCTCGGCGCCATTCGGGCCGAGTCTCACCTTGGTGGAGAAGAACGGAAGTTCGGTGACGTTAGACGCAACGAAGGAGCATTCGTAGACATCAGGTTCACCGCTCAAGCCACGCAAGCACGCCTCAGCCATGCGAGCGGCGGCGTACGCCATGGAAAGCGTCGCGGAACCCGCGCCCGCCTTGGCCTCGACGACTTCAGTACCAGCGTTTTGGATGCGCACCGTGAGCGCTTCGAGTTCGGCCGGGGAGAAGTCCACTTTCGGGTACGTTTGGCTCAAAAGAGGCAAGATCGTGATACCCGCATGACCACCGATGACGGGGACATCAACGTCGTTGATATCTAAACTCTTCGCTTCAGCGACGAACGTGTTCGCGCGCACGATGTCAAGCGTGGTGACGCCAAAAATCTTCTTCGGATCGTAGCAACCCGCCTTCTTGAACACTTCCGTGGCAATCGGCACCGTAGAGTTCACCGGGTTGGAGATGATATTAATCAACGCCTTCGGGCAGTTCTTCGCGCACGCTTCAGCCAAGTTCTTCACGATGCCGGCGTTGATGGCAAACAAGTCATCGCGCGTCATACCCGGCTTTCTCGGCACACCAGCCGGAATGATGACCAAATCGCAACCCTTCAATGCGTCAGCGAGCTGCTCATCACCTTCGAAACCGCGCACTTGGCACGTGGTGTTGGTGTGAGACAAATCCGCCGCGACGCCGAGCGTCCCGCGCAAGTCGAACAATCGCAAATCGGAAATGAGCGGGTTCATCTTCAACAACATGCTCAACGGCTGACCAATCCCACCACCAGCGCCCAAAACGGCAACTTTGTATTCGCTCGTCGTCGTCATCGCCGCCCGTGTCGATCGGCGAGCGCTCACTTGCGTGGTATTCGCTCTCAAGGTGCGTCGCGATCGCGCACCGGTGAAATCAACGTGTGCCACCTTGGCGGCGCGCGCGGTGCTCATGGCCATGGTTGCGTGCGGTGGAGCGTGCGTTGGTTTTGGTGTTGTTTGTTTTTGTGTGTGTGTTGAGATACACGCACTCGGTCGTGACGCGTCACAAACTGGCGCTGGCGGCGCGCGCGTCTATCACACACTAATAATCCATCCACGCACGTATAGTGGAGGCGCCAGCGACACCACGAGAACCAATGGCCAATGTGGCGATGGATGCGCGCGCTCGGGGTTTAGCGAGAGCGTTTCGCGACGAAGTGTCGACGATGCGCGCGTGCGTGACGCGGCGTGAAGTATGGGATGAGTATGATAACAAAATATTTACAATCACACACCTCAGCAGGTGACAAGACGTCGATGGGCGATGGTGCGCGCGACGCGGATGCGCGTTTGGAGCGCGCGCGCGTTCGCGCGCGCGCGTTAGCGATGACGGCGACGCGGTGGCGGTTTTATGGCTTTAACCACGCGTAAGACGCCATCGAGGAGATGCTTGCGATAGGCTACATAGTATAACCCCGCGGTCAACGCAATCGACCACCTCGGGACGCCGGCATATCTAGGAAAGCCAAAGTATACCGCGGCGCCGCCAAAGACGCCGAGCACCAACAATTTCAAAGCCTTGAGCGTCTTCATGGCTACAACACCAACTACGCCCAGCGACGCCAAAGACAGCAGCGCATTATTCACTCGAATGACATGCACCAATGCGTTCACGACAACGTCCAACGGAAACGGTACGCGCATCCACGTCCCCAACGCGCCGACGAAAGCCGCGCCGTCGCGCGTTCGACACACCGTCGCGACGACGCCGTCGTGACACGTAAACGCCGCCTTTTGTACAAGCGCACGCACGCCCGAGTTCGAACACACCCACGTCGGCGACATCGCGCCCGCGAGCACGACATCCCCCACCGTGCGTCGCACCGAGCGCGCGCTCACGCAATGCGCATAAAACGCCTCGGGCGGTGGTTTCGTCCACACCCACGCCGCGACGATCGCCACCGCCGCCGCGAACCACGGTGGAGTGCGTGCTGCGTCCCGCGCGATGGCGCGCGCGTCATCCATCATCCCTTTCGCGCGCGCGTACGACGACTGAAACGACATCGCCACCTCGACAAAGGACGGACGCCTCCTGGCCCGCGCGCGGCTCTGGTGCACCGACGAGTATGCATGTACCAACAGTTGGTGTAGTGTATGTACTTATTCGAAGACGTACTGGTAATATACGTCATGGCCTCGTCAATATGTCATCATTCGTGCATCGGATGATATGGATATTCATAAACATGGCATTGGTTAATTTAATTAGGCACCGACGGGTCGCGGCATTTGGCGTGCACTGCGTCGATGGCTTTTAGGGTGTCCTTGCTAAGTTGAACCGTCGGCTCAAAGGCGTCGATGTTTTCTCGCAACTGCTCCATATTTGTCGCCCCGATGATTGTCGACGTCGCGAATGAACGGGTTTTGCACCAGTTTAATGCCAAAGTAGTCAACGAAACGCCAGCCTCATCGGCAATTTTCTTGTATTCTGCCGTGGCTGTCTGACAACTGTCGCTGAGATAGCGGTGATGGAAATGTGAGTAGAGCGTCATGCGAGCGCCTTCCGGTCGTGCGCCATCGAGATACTTTCCTGTCAATGCGCCCCCACCCAATGGCGTCCATGGAAGGAGGAGAATGTTGTAGTTTCTCTTCGCACACGCCTCGGCGAGCTCAGTTTCGAATGAACGATGCAACAAACAAAACGAGTTCTGAATAGACACCGGACGCGGCACGCCGAGTTCGTCCGCCACTCGCACGAATTCGCACACGCCGAAGGTAGTCTCATTTGAAAGACCGTAGTGTTTAATTTTACCAGCCGCGATGAGCTCTCCGAGCGCGGCAACGGTTTCTTTTATGGGTACGGCGTCGTGACGTTCCTTCTTCGGGTCGTACTCAGCCGTGCCGTAAAACGCTCCAATAGGCACGTAGCGATCCGGCCAGTGAAGCTGATAAACATCGATGTAATCAATGTTTAATCGTCTCAAACTTGCATCGCACGCAGCCAAGATAGATGCCCGATCTAACCGCGCTGGCGCTGGTTCTCCAGCTGGCTCTGTTCTGTTGGCGACGGTGTCGCTCTTGGCTTGAAAGCCACTGACTTTAGTGGCGATGACGAGTTCCGGTCGTAAATCTCGGTTCTTTGCCAACCACGTACCGATGTACTTTTCAGTCGTCCCCGGCACCCATCGTGGATCGGTCGATGGCACGGGATACATCTCCGCCGTGTCGATGAAGTTCACGCCGCGCTCCTTGATCGCGTAATCCAGTTGCGCGTGCGCCTCTTCTTCCGTGTTCTGCACGCCCCAAGTCATCGTACCGAGACACACGTCGGTGACCATGACTTTGGTGTGACCCAGCGGGATGCGTCTTAAAGTTGTTCGTGGTATCGGCATGTTGTCTTGTATGCGCGGCGACGTGTGTGGGGCGACGTTAGTACTTTATGTGCATTCAATGCACTGCATTGCTTTGAATTTACACGACTAGGAATGAAAGAAGCACGAGAGCAGTATTAATGGATTCGCACGTCTACTTGTCCTCAACGGGGATAAATCTCCACACAACCGCCATGGTAGAGCCGAGCACGGCCATCCAGACGACGGAAACCGCCGAAGGCACGCGCACGAGGTACTCGGGGAAATGAAGCGACGCCAACAAAAAGCCGAATGCGGACGACTTCATGGCGGTTTCAATCGCAACCGTTCTGCACGTCGTTTCACTGTACTTGAAAACGCGCATGATCCAGTAACCGGCAACCCCACCGATAAAGTGCAACGCAAATGCCGCCGCCTGCAACGCCATACCAGCGCCTAGGATGCCCGCGGCGCAGTTTGCAACCGCCCCACCCACGAGAATGATGGTCATCGTGACACCAATGACGGGAGAGAACGGTTCGATAGAACGGCATACCTTGGGGACGTTCTTATTCAAGAACAACCCAACGACAACGGGCACGAGAACGACTTGAATAGTCGACACCGCCATGCCGATGGCGTCGACGTCGACGACGGCGCCGAGCGCGAGCTTGCAGATGAGCGGCGTCATGAAAATGCAACCGACAGTCGTGGCGGTAGTCATCAACACAGATAACGCAACGTCACCTCGGGCAATGTACGCGCACAAGTTGGACGCCTGACCACCGTTGATGGAACCCACGAGGATGAGGCCAGCCAACAGCGGGCCAGATAAACCAAGGGCGTTGCCGATGACAAACGCCAACGCGGGCATCATGACGTAGCACGCCAAGAACCCGAGGCTAATCACCCCAGGCTTGGCGAATACGCGCTTGAAATCATCAATCGTCAACGTGATACCCATGGAAAACATCAACAACGCCAAGCAGCCCGTGTACATGTTGGACGTCATAAACTCAAACGTCGCGGGCCTCATGACGCCAACCACCGCGGCGAGAATGGTCCAAATTGGAAACAAGTTGGCGAATAATTCAGAAAACTTCTTAAACTGCTCCATGGGTGCCACAGACGCACTCGCGGCGGTCACCACAGTCGCCCCGCGTCGCCCGTCCCGCCCACTCGCGTCCATGAACCTAGCCGATCGCGGCGCCCCCTTGTTCACGCGCGTCGTCGTCGTCGTCGCATCACCGCGTCGCGCGGCGCCGGGCGCGCCGGTCGACGAGCACAACGTCATCGTGTGTGTCGTCATCATCGCACTCGCGCGTTGACCGTGTGCGCGCGCTTTGCGTCGTCCCGCACTCGTCGGAGGTGCGACGCGTGCCGCCAACGCCAACGACGCGTTCATCGTCATCGGCATCATCGTCCTCGCGCGAACGTGTGCGAACGTGTGCGCGCGCGTGTGTGTGTGTAGATCGACGACGACGACGACGACGACGACGACGTGGTTCGTGGTCACCACGAAGCTCGACGTGCACTGACGCGTTCGGCGCTTTTCGCGCGCTCGAACGTGTATTCGTGGTCGTGTTCGTGGTCGTGTTCGCACGCCAAGGCAGCTGAAGTCAGCTGACTCGGCACGACGTGTGTGCCGGCGGCGGTGACACCGCGGTCGTGGTCGTGGTCGTGTACAAGTACAAGACCATGGATTGATGGACAAAAATCACACAGAGTAGGATGGTCTATCCACTCGAGACGCACACGCGCGCGAGAACTCGGCGCGCACCCGACGTCGTCGTCGTCGTCGTCGTCGTCGTCGCGTGGTCGTCGTCGTCGTCGTGTGTGGTCGTCGAGCGCAGTCATAAGCCTTCTTGTCGACGTCGTCGTCGACCGAGCGTCGATCGAGCGTCGACGTGCGCCCGTCCGACGCGAAGCCTTTCGCTCGGCGTCCAAGCTGTTGATCAACTCTCGTGGGTACGGGAATAACAGCCGCACGACGCGTTTACGGCGTGTGCACAGGGCGACACCTTGGACGAACGATCGGCCGCGATGTCTTCGGACAGTTTGCCGCCCAAGAGCGCGGGCGCTGATGGCGATGCCGCGACGGCAGCGGCGCCAGGCGGACACAGGTCTTGGTTGTCACGCGTCGGGACGTGGGGTTCGGACCTGGTCAACGCCGTAGGCGATGGATTGAATTACTTGGCTGGCTATGATGACCTTGAAGTCACAGAAGGCGGTGACGGAGCGCATCAAGGCGAACACACCGAAGTCGACGCGGTGGATGACAGAAAAGCGATGTGGAGCCAGCTCAAAGACATGATGGGAGCGGACATCATGAGTATGTTCTCGGTGCCGACGTTCATTATGGAACCTCTATCTACCTTGCAGAAGATGGCTGAAATCATGCAGTACCAGCACTTGCTCGAGGAGGCGGATGACGAAGAAGATCCTGACGTAAGGCTTGCAAAGGTGACGGCGTTTGCCGTCGCCGTTTATTCCACCATGGAGCGGTCAAAGAAGCCTTTCAATCCCATACTCGGCGAGACGTTCGAATTAAAAATGAATGATGGAAGTACGTATTTAGCTGAGCAAGTGAGCCACCATCCGCCAATCGGTGCTGGGCACGTCAAGACGAGCAAATTTACGTACGACATCACATCTGCGGTTACGACCAAATTCATGGGTAACTGGGTTGACGTGTTTCCGGTCGGACGTACGCGAATTACGCTCCACCGAACTGGCGAGGTTTTTAACATTGTGCCACCGTCCTCTAGAGTGAACAATTTAATCATCGGTAGGATCTGGGTCGACACGTTTGGCGCGATGAAAGTTTTGAACCTGACGACGGGCGCGGCGGCTGAACTTGATTTCAAAGCCTGCGGAAGCATCATGAGTTACAATCGTTACGAGTGTAATGGGCACATCGTTCGCGCGGATCGCTCGAAAGCGCTTGAAATATCTGGTCATTGGAACAGAGATTTAAGCTACAAGCGCATTGGTGAAGGCGAAAAGGTGAAGCTCTGGGAAGTAGACGCGTGGCCCGAAAAGCCATCGAAATATGGCTTCACACATTACACGATCAAGTGCAACGAGATGACCAGCGCCCCGAAAGCCGGTGTCATGCCGTCTGATTCTCGTTTACGACCGGATCGAATCGCTTTGGAAAAGGGCGACAATAGCGTAGCTGGGTCGAAGAAGACGTTGCTCGAGGAGAGACAACGCGCGGAACGACGTACTCGAAAAGAAAAGGGAGATGTTTGGACGCCGAGATGGTTTAAAAAGGCCGAGCATGCGGACTTGCACGAATTGGAAAAGGATGTTGGTACGGATGTATGGGAATGGAATGGGGAGTACGATGTGAAAAAGCCCGTCGGCGATTCGCAAGTAATTCCAGAGGAGTTTGCGCCGTGGCAGTACTGATAGGTTTGAAAGCTACCATGTGATAATTGTTGAATTATTTTTAATCTCTATCCCGCGAGAATGCAAAACTACTACTCGCCATTGTCAGCACGTCCCGTTTCACGGACATTTGACGACGCACGAACCCCGCCGCGGCTTTTGATACGCTTTGCACCACGCGCTTCGTCTTTTCAGAAGTCGCATTCGTAATGTCTCGTCCAAAAGCACTCGCACGTTTTATTCCCGGAATAACAACTTTGGGTTCTTTGAGCCTCAACACGAGCGGTTCTCTGCTCTTTCGACGGGCTCTTTTTGACGCAGATGAATTGGTGTGCGCCATTGGTGACGGCGCGCGCCGCTTCATCGACGGCCGAGCTACAACCTGCTGCGGCGACTGTTCGTGTCTTTTCGTCGTCTTGTTTGACGGAGACGTTGGTTGAGCACACTCACCACGTAATTGACTCACTTTGCGACGCAGTTCTCGCACCAAGTGCTCACCATATTGTGATTTTTGCTTGTTCATTTCTCTAGCCAACCGCGCATCTTCTGGCGTGCCGATGGGCCGCGTCGGCGCAAACTTGGCCGTGCGAGCAATGGAGCGTGCGAGCACTATAGCACGCTCTATGGCGATAATTGCATCATGTGCTGTGCTTCCTCGCCTGGTTTTGGACTTTTTCACGACGAGTGTCTGTTCGCTTTCTCTGACGACGCTCGAGTCGTCGTCAACGGCGCCGTCTGCGAGACCAAACACGTGCTGCTTCATGATCAGAGTACACGCGCGATCTCTCACAGTGCCATCTATTTGCATTTTGTGCACGTTGACTAAGTTGGCGCGGTTCAAACAGTAGCCTAGGTGTAACAGTCGTCGCATGGCGTCGTCGTGCCCATCTTCGCGGAAGCTTTGCCTTCTCTTCAGCGTCGCAACTACCCAACGGCCGCCTAGCGTATCAAATATCGTATTCTTCGTGTCGCGTCTTGTATCGCAGCGTGCTTTTTCGGAGGCTTGCGCGTGAGACATCACGACGCGTGTCGCGCCGACCCCGTTTGCTCCTCCTCCTCGTTTAGTCCCCCCTACGCGTTGACGCCTGAGCGCGAACGCGCTGCCGTCGATGCGCGTACTCAACGCCGACGGGGATCCATACACGACGCGCATGAAGTGCTCGAACGGCGCGAGATCGAATACGACCCTGCGCTCGCGCGCATGGCATACCACTGATGACGTTGTTGCCGACGCCGATTGCTCTCGCCGCGTCGCGTGCGCGGCATCGACGACGGCAAATTCGCGCGCGCGCATGGCGGACACCGCGCAAACTGCGATACCTCTCGAATAAATACGAGCTGAGAGAGACGGAGTGTTCGCTTGCGGTGTTCCGTACGCGCGCGCGAACGCGGCGAGTCGAGTTGTGTCGAACAGAGCGTTGCAGACAGAAAAAGAAAAGTCTATTCATGTGCCTCGGTCACGGTTTACGCAGTACATATGTTTACATTACAACAAAGCTATGTCATCATCATCATCAGCGTTCATCATCATCATCATCAACATCATCATCATCATTTTGTTCTCTCGCTTTGTACGTATTCAACAGAGCCGTGCTCGCCAAACTCCCGCAAACGCTCAACGCAAACAAGGCAACCCCTCTACGGATGCGCGCGTCGACGTCAAAGCACAAGTCGCGTCCGTCGTTTACTGGTCCTTCAACGAGCTGCTGCAGCGTGAGGTTCAGCGCGTCGCAATTGCCACCCATCATAAAGCCTAAGAACTGACGAATCTGTAGCATCGCTGCTACAAAAGAAAAGACGAGAACGTCGAGCGCGCTCCACGCGTCGATGACGTCTTTTACGCGCCAAAACGCACGTCTCTGACGACGGGTGAGTGGCGCGAGCCATAACAGCATCACAAACACAATGCGTGCTAATGGTACGACGAAGGCAAACGTCACAAGCGTCGCTCGAATGACACCGCGATACGCGACCGTTTTCGGAACGTCGGTCGCAACTGAGATGAGCGACAACGCCTTGTTCGATGCGGTTGGGCCGAGTGCTGCGCCAGCTACGCCCAGAAAATTAATCTCTATGGCGATCGCTTTCATGCCCAACATTAGCAATACGAACGTCGCGATGATCAGCGCCGAGCCGCACACGCCAACGGTGATTTGCATCGCGGCGTCTTGACTAGCAATGTCGTCGCCATGTGTCGCTTGCATCCAAATGAGGCTTCGTTTTTCGTCATCCACTGCTGCGACAACGTCTGGATTCTCATCGATTTCCTGTTGCTCATGCTGTTTTTCGTCTCTGCCGGCTTCATCCAAGTCGTGATACAAACTGGTCACTTGCCCAAGTATCATGGATAGAAAAGTCGCGAAAAGAAAAATGAAAAAGCCAGGTTTTGGATCAACCGTCACCGTTAAAGAAGCAAATGTTTGAAAGTCGCCGCCGCTGCCGCTGCCGCCGCCGTCGTTCGTAGACACTTCAAAGTGGAACAACACCATGAATAAAATCATGACGAACGCATCTAACAGCGACCACTTACCGAAAGCGTCAAGCTTCGAAAGTAACGCGCCTCGCTCCTTGGATGAATCGAAAGGCAAAAACCAGGCTTTAAACATCAGCGCCAATTTGACGTACGGCCATACGCCCGAGAACAAAAAAATAAGAATTGATAGCACATACACACCCGCCCGCCACATATTCGCAACGGTGTCGCCGAGACCAAAAATGAAAACATCATGAATAACCACTACATCTGAAATGTTGTCGGTCAAGCCACTTGATCCCATCGACGCGCGAACGTTGACTGTCGCGCCGACGCGAAGATTAGACGCCAAGAATAACATCACGGTCATCACGTACAGAATCGGCAAGCCGAATTGTGCGCGTTTCGAAACGACCAAAGATTTATACAGCGCTGCCTGGCGTCGGCTGAGAGATTTGGCATCGATGTCAATGTTGCCCTCATCATCTATTTCAGCATCGCCGAGAAGACTTTCAGTAATCATACTCGTGTCGTCATCAATCGTCGCAGAGACGCCGTCGTCGCCGCCGCCGCCGCTGCCACCGCGATTGAACATTGCCCTCGAATAGTTGCGTCTCGATGATTGAGGAGTCGCAACGGTTTGGGTCGTGTTTAAGCTGTTTTCTTCGTCATGTGCGCCATCGTTTTCGTCATCATCGCCGTGAACGCACCGCCAAAGCAACGTGTAAGTCTTCTTCGTACATTTCCATGCAAACACGACGACAGACGAGTACCCAAACATGAGTAAAGAAAACAGCACCAAACACACGCCGGCACCATACAGAAGCGCTGTTGACAATCCAAGCTTGAGGGCATTTAATCTATGAGATGCCTTGCTCACCGTTGGACAGGTGTTCTCTGCTTGAAGAGATTCAATTTGTCGTTGTAACGCGTCGTCAAACACGCCACGAACGGTGGAACCAAGTTGGTGCTTTATGGTATCTTCTAGCGCCTCGGGAAGCGTTTCCGCCAGTAACTTTGATGCCTGTGCAATAAGTTCATCCAGGCTCGCTTCTAGCGTGTCATCGCTTGCGTTGGCAGCCTTTCCAATACGCCAAGGAGTGATGACTACTTCTGCTGGAGCGCCGCTGAAATCGAGAGCGCAGAGGCGTGTCTGTATTAGTGTTGACGCGAGACACGATGGATTTGTCGCGCGTGCACCTCGCAGTGCACCAATAGCGATTGAATCAATCGCAAGTCCAAAAGTAGTATTGAATTGAGGATTTCGCAGCTCAAAACTCACCGTCAATGGTTCGAGAAAGGGATCGAGCTCGACTGCCGTCGGCAAGACCTCAAGGACGCCTGACACGTTCACTGTAATCTTCTCCCAACCGACACCAAAATTGAACGAAGTGAGCAGTTCTGAGTTATTGCCACTCATCACGACATCCGGTCCATGCAGCGCATTGGCCGTCTCTAAACCTAAAATCTTCATTTCGTACAATATAAATCGCAAATCGTCGAGCGCATCGCCAAGAATGTCACGCGGCATCGCAATGCTTAGCTTTGGCTGCTTGGTTTCCGGATCAATTAGCCATAACGGTGGAACTTGAATGACTTTGGCGTTATACGCATGATTGCGTTCATTTTGATCTTCCAGCCACTTGGCAAACGCGCCAATCGATCGCGTGCCTTGTTGCGCAGAAATGTAGTGCTCAACCATGAACGCGAGCCATCGCCTCAGCTTGCTCGAGCCTAAATCCACTGCATGTGCATGGGTTGGGAATGCTAGTGGATCTATAGGAGTGAAATACTGCGCAAGAGCGCGCTCTTCCTGAGGGAGTGCAGTTTCGCTGAAGAGCGTAAGCGCCTTTGTCGCTTGCTTGCAAGACGCTGTATTCAAGCTATGCCCCAGCTCCTTCCGAATTGCCACAGATGCAGCATTCAAGATTGACGCAAACTTACCCCCACTAAATGCTAGTTCTTGCACTATAAGATTCATAGCGCAATTCTTAAGGCTGACTTCACGCGGCAGCGGTGGGCGCAATTCATCGTCTACGTCAATGGCGACGGTGGCTTGCGCGCTCGATTGCGACACGTTGGCTCGAGCGTCTCCTACAGCGCGATTGCCGTAATAATCTTCAACTGTCCAACTCAACGCGCAATCGAACTCGACATCGTTCACATCTACCGCCAACTGCGCCGCTTCGACGTCGAGTTCTGAAACCACCTTCCCAATTCGCGTGTTCGTACACAATCCGCTTAGCTCTACCTGGATTCTAGCGTACTGTAGCACGAACTTTTCATTAGGAAACGTGAATGCAAACGCGGCGAGCCAAGATGAGAATGCGCCACTCGCGTCGTCGTCAGCCAATTGTCGTTGGGCACGAGAAGTGGTCCACGCTTCACTTCCAACTTCAACGCTCGGCGAAAAGCTCGCGGCGAACGCCCACGCCGGCGTCATCCGTGATATGAGCGCGCATACGACGGCGAAGAGGACGCGTGCGCGCCACATCTCTAACGCACGCGTCCTTCTACATCGCACCATCACCACCGCGGTCGGCGGTGACGAATGACGATGCGTCGCGTCAAGCTCCCTGAGCTGTCTCGCTGGTGGATATCCTCACTTCGTGATGTGGGTGTAGATTTTGCGTGTGATGGCGGAACAATAAAGACAACGTAGCACAGTGTACACGTGCGTAGAAATGCATCGCAATATGTGATTTTTTTGTCTCTCCCTCCTCCTCCCTCCCCTCTCGCATACCCGTAGCGCGTCAATCAAGATGCATGTCGTTGTGTAAAGGTAGCGCGATCGGTC
>Ga0181563_10001005_pt1 | contig 27669 bp, 14 predicted proteins | sample 011ome_25_FD_133759 | JGI IMG/M metagenome (GOLD analysis project Ga0181563, IMG submission 133759) | Coastal salt marsh microbial communities from the Groves Creek Marsh, Skidaway Island, Georgia - 011512CT metaG (megahit assembly) | ecosystem: Environmental > Aquatic > Marine > Intertidal...
AAACGCCCTCGGGATTGCACAATCAAATAATCCCCATTCGAATCCATATAAACGGCTCGGGGAGGTGTGAGTGAGATATTCTTGGGCAGTATCTGCGAGAATCCCTCAGCTGCCTCGCCCATCATGTTCGAAAGTTTTTGCAGCCATCCCGTAGCCCCGACTTTGGGTTGGGAATCAAACTGGCCTAATTCCTGATCAACTGGAAGGGGTAAATCAACTTCATCACTTTCAGAAGATTCTCCATCGATGGTTTGCTCCGATAGAAAACTTTCACCGACCTGCCTAAAGATTTGCTGTACCGAGGTTGCTGATAACTCGGCAGCGTTAAGAGCGATCAACTGATCTCCGGCAACAAAAATCTCCGTGGTCGACGTTGGCAAACGCATGCTTGGCTCACCGACCCAGCCCGACTCTGCATTCATCACAAGAAGATCAGAAGGACCGGATCCAAATGGATTGAAACGTCCACCCCTGACTCTTGCAGTCACCACCGTCGATTCGCGGACGACAACAGGGGGAATGACGCGATCGGCACCCATCGGATTACTTTCAAATATATCCGCCCACACTTTATTCGTCTGATCCCATCGGACTAACCCACCACCTTTTGTAGTGCCAATCACAACATCACCCGCTAACGCGATATGCCGAATGCTGGCTGGTCGCGTGACGAAAGAATCAAAAAGACCACCAATCACCCCGATAACGAGGCAGAGACTACCAAAGATACAGGTGACCCCAATCGCGAGAATCGAGGACCGCCAAATCAATCCGGCCAAAGTTGAAACGCTGTAAAAAACAGAAAACAAAAAGACAGATACGGGAATGCACCAAAGCATTCGAGCATTCCAAATGTCAAGCCGAAGCCAAGCAATCAAGAAAAGACCAATCACCAATTGCGTCACACACAACAAGACGAAGGTGCAACCACCTAGAAACTTACTTAACAAAAGCATGGTTCGAGAAATAGGTTTGCTCAGCAATAAATGCAGGGAGCCAGGCTGCAGCATTTCTGGAATCATTGATGACGTGACCAAGATCCCAAGAAAGACGAGAACGAATCCCATCAACCACTGAATAATGACGGGCAGAACATACTGGTTCACCAGAATTAAAAACTGTGCTTTGTCCATCGCGAAGGTCGCGGGGAAATCAATACCAGCATAGGTTAATCGGATGGAACGTGACGCGCGCGTCTCAAAAACACCCGGCAACGCTGCCTCAATTCGAAGCCTCGCTCGTCTTCGCTTTAATTCTTCATCCATCGGCCCGGTTATCGCATCAAGCTCCCTGAGTTCGCGAAACTGCAAAGTATCGGACCAAGCTTCCTCCGAATACCAACTTTCGTCGTCTAGACAACGATTCAATGCATCCGCGAATACTCTCAAAAAAATCCGCACCTCATCGCCATCGCCAACGAGACGCAGTTGACGAGACAGCTCATCGGGCATCGACGCTGCCAGCCTTCCAATTGGCTTCTCAGCAAGACGCTCATCAACCGTCCCGCGTGCCAGCATGGCCTTGAGTCGGGTGCCGTTATAAAAATCCTGAGAACGAAAATCAGTGGTGTACTGCAGACGAAAACCAATAGGGGCTAAAGCGGCGAGCAGAATCCATATCGCAACGAATGCAATCCAAAGTACTCGCGATGAAAATGCAGCTCGAAAAGAGTCAATCACGACGGCGATGTAAGCACTCAAGATTCGCTTCCTTCTTGCTCACCAACCAACTGCATAAACAAGTCCTCGAGCGTTGGTCGCTTTTTCTCGAGTTGCGAGATGGAAATCCGTTTTGCACGCAGTACATCCACCAGTTGATCTACATGCAGTTGATTTTGCAAATCGGCACTCAGTCGATAAAGCCCCGCCTCGCTTTGTTGACATTTAAAATTCAGGGCATCGATCTGCAAAGAATCCGATAGATCCGTTAAAAATTCAGTCGATGTCAAATTCGTATCCGATCTCAAATCAAAAGTGACTTGGTTGGTTGCAAGTCGCTGAGAAAGCTCACCGACAGTCCCCACGCCACGGATTTTACCTTTCGCAAGAATTGCGACTCGAGAGCAAACAACTTCTACCTCTTGCAATATATGGCTGTTTAGAAAAATCGTTTTTCCTTGATCACGTAACGTCTCCAATACTTTTCGTACTTCATTACGTCCAACAGGATCCAACCCGTCAGTTGGCTCGTCCAAAATCAAAAGATCAGGATCATGCAGCAACGCTTGAGCTAATCCAAGCCTCTGATACATACCTTTACTGAACCTCGCAACACACTCGCGATCACGCCCCTTAAGACCCACCAGCTCGAGTAATTCATCTGCTCGTCGTGCGATATCACCCTGACTCATACCACTGAGTCGCCCATAGTAGGCGAGGGCAGATCTGGCGGTATGGTGCCGATCGATTCGTAATGATTCAGGAAGATAACCAACTCGACGTCTTGCTTGAACACTGCCAGCTGACTCACCAAAAAGCTTAGCAGTGCCAGAAGATGGCCTGACTACTCCCAAAAGAACCTTAATGAGCGTTGTCTTGCCGGCCCCGTTCGGGCCAAGAAGTCCAAAAACCTCTCCACCGCGAGCTTTTAAATCAACGCCACGCAAGGCGTCGATTGGCCTGCGACCCAATATTGACCAACCGGTGTAGCGCTTCGCCAAATTGGATACATCTACAACTTCGGTTGTTGCCGCCTTGGAAGAACGATCCTTACTTGAAGAGATCTCATTAACCATCTTATTTCATCCAATGGAGATCGAGAGACGTAGGTATGGCGACCCAAGCATCTCGAGCATCAAATCAAAGAACCGTTATTTCCAAACCAGAAACGCAAGGTACGCAAGCCACACCAAGCCCACACCCACGAGCCCCAGGAGCAACCAGCGGTTTGCTGGGTGCATCCAATGTGTTGTTCGCTTTCCGGCTTGATAGAAGTGGTGAAAATGTTGTCGCTCATTTGGACAATCAAAGACGTGACCCTCAACCAGTTCCAGCAGGCCGTACTCAACGCTGTATTGGATCACACCGAAACATTCAGAGACTCGCTGCTTGGAATCCACTCCCATCGCATCGAAGTACCACAGTTGGCGACCAAACTCATGCTCCGTCTCGACACGGAAATCAACGCAAAGCAGTCCAGTAAGCTCACTCACCTCGAGTGAAAACTTTGCCTTTGCCAAGGCTAGAAAGCTGTCCAATTCAACCTGACGAAGCAGTTGTTCCGAAAGTTTGGTGCTGTCGGATTCAAGGTGCATTACGATTACCGATTTTGGCGTTCCGTTCGACGACTCGGCATGCTGTGAAGCAGCAAAAAAACCCGCCTATGCTGGAGGATTGGCAAATCATTCATTCCCGAGAAGTCTAATACCTTATTATGGCATTAGCCTGACTTTGCGTCACTCCCCCGCGATTACTCGACAAAATAGTCTCTCTGAGGTTTACATACCCGGCACCAACCGAAATCTGGGCAGGATCCTTTTAAATCACCGAAAGGGTTCGCAGTATTGATTTAAATTTCGTCATAAAAAAAGCATTACCATGGGAGAAACGGTGCACGAAGCACCACTGCATCGGGATCCAATGCATTGAGAAAACACAGATGATCAAGTTATCATAGATTCCGTGCGGTTTATCGTGGGTCAGGTAGCACGAAACACTCCAGAGATGCGACGTGCCTGAGTCCCACGGCGTCTTGCCCAAAAACCTTTGACCACGATTTCTATCATGCTCGAAAGACGATCATTAAAAGCGCCGATCGCACTGGGTGTCGTGATGATCGTCTTGGTCGTCATCCTCGCGGCAGTTTGGATTGTCGGGAATATATTGGGCGCTACGGGTGAAATTAAATCCGCCGCCTTATCGTGGGTAATGCTAACCACCGGCGCCGTGCTTCTAGCAGCTGTTCTCGCTGGCGTCATCGCTTACTTAACTCTCACTGTCAAAGCGGTGAATTTGAATCGTCGACAATCCAACTTTATCGATGCAGTCACTCACGAACTGAAAAGCCCAATTGCGTCTCTAAAACTTTACCTACAGACCATGACACGCCGTAGTGTCAGCGAAGAGCAAAAGCAAGATTTCCATCGTTTCATGCTGGATGATGTGGAACGGCTTGATCTTCTTATCAATCACCTATTGGATGTAGCAAGAATCGACCAAAGCGGTGACATTCGCGATGACGAAGAAGTCTCGATTGCAGATCTTCTTAATCATTCAGCACAAGCAACTTGCATTCGGTATCGTGTCCCCCCCGAAACGATTGAGGTTGAATGCCCGCCGATCAAATTACTCAGCCAACTCGTGCAACTTGAAATACTATTTCGAAACCTGATCGATAATGCCGTGAAGTACGGAGGCAGCCCCCCGCAGGTATCGGTGCATGCGACCGTCATTAACGACAGTAAATTAGCCGTCGTGATACGAGACAATGGATCTGGAATTCCGTTGAATCAACGCAGGAAGGTATTCGGCAGATTTATTCGACTTGGCAATGAGTTAGAACGCAGCACACCAGGAACCGGACTTGGGCTATACCTCGTACGCAATGTCGTCAAGTCTCTCGGTGGAAGCATTCAGGTAAGTGATCGCACTGATGGATCAGGCTCACAGTTTGAAGTCACCTTAAAAGGTGTCATTCCCTGTGAAGATGCGATTCAAGATGACCGCGAAAAGAGCAACCCATAATCAATGAAACCTCACATTCTTGTCGTTGAAGATGAAAAGCACCTTGGGGTTGGGATCAAATACAACCTCGAAGCAGAAAATTATCGTGTAACGCTCGTGGAAGACGGGCCTTCCGCGCTACGTATGGTCATATCGGAATCTAACCATATCGATTTGGTGGTGCTTGACCTCATGCTGCCCGGAATGAGCGGCTACACAGTTTGCGAATCAATTCGCGAAGCTGGAATGAACACCCCAATCCTGATGCTTTCTGCGAGAACACTCGCAGAAGACCGCACACGAGGATTTGATGTCGGGGCTAATCAATACATGAGTAAACCTTTCGACCTTGATGAACTGATCAGTCGAATCAAAAATCTCCTGCAAATCGCCAACACACAGCCTTCCACTCCGATCAAACCAAAACAACAAGCTCATCTTGCCGAAATCGAATTCGCCGACATTCATGTCAACTTCGAAACCTTCCAAGCGACGATCCGGGGTAAATCCGTCAGGATGACATCGAAGGAAATCAAGGTACTTCGGTACTTTTTAGAAAACGAAGGTCGCGTGATCAGCCGCAATGAACTTTTATCCGAAGTCTGGAATCTCTCCGGTAATATCCAAACTCGTGCCGTGGACCAAGTGATCGCGAGGGTGCGAAAAATCATTGAACCCGATAAGACAAATCCCATTCATCTGCTCACCGTCCGGGATGCAGGATATCGATTTATCACCGATCCTAATCTAAGTGATCCTAATCTAACGTCAGACACCCCAGAGGCGTAAACAGCGGAATCACCTCACGGATCGGTTAGTCTCTTTCAACCACTTCGTGATGATCACAAGGACTCCGGACAACAACCTCGAAATGAAACGAGACCGTATACGTTGTTAGCTAAAGCAACTCAACGAGTGCTAACCTGAGCGGGTGCGAAACGAAGATGGATCGAATTTGATCAGCGCATAAAAAAAGCTCCCGGAAAGTACGAGGTCCTAGGGGGGCGGAGGACAACGCGCTTTGATTTCCGGGAGCCGGTGGTCGGTGTCCGACAAGAAACCTAGCGAAGCGATTCAACATCAATTGATTCATCTCGGCTTTCTTGTCGATGCTGACGAAAACCAGTGGATTTCTGTCAACACGGGCGAGGATAGGGGGAACCATTCTCGGCGGTCAAGGCGAATCACCAAAATTCTAGAAAAATTTGCCTCCTGAAATTAAATTTCCTCAAGACAAAGAGACAAAACGAAAACACGCAGGAACCGAAAGATGAAGAACTGCAGTTTTCAATCATAAGCGTCCACAAAAGAACAGTTCACGCGGTGCATTTTATCGTGGAATCAAACAGCCCAATCCCGCTGTTGCCCCCATATTAAAAGATTTGCGGACCTAGCTTTCAAAAGACTGAACCATGCGTTCAAAATCGCTTTCCGAGAGAACGCTAACACCTAACGATTGTGCTTTGGCGAGTTTACTGCCTGCTTTGTCGCCCGCTAATAGAAAATCCGTTTTCTTACTCACACTACCCGACGGTCGACCACCAAGTTTTTCAATTAACTCCTTTACCTGATCGCGGGTGAATTGTTGGAGTGTTCCCGTGACAACGATCGTCTTGCCGGCCAGGGGACTCTCGACAACATCATCCGGCACTTCCTCCGAAACCGAAACCCCCGCATGCTGCAAACCCCTCAGCGTCTGCTGACCATACTCACTATGGCAAAATGCATGAACACTCTCGGCAATCGCATCACCGATTTCATGAATATCGGCCAATTCATGAACCGACGCGTTACACAACGAATCCAGATTGGGGAACACTCGAGTAATTAACTTGGCAACTCTTGGACCTACATGACGAATGGTAAGCGAAGCCAAAAGCCGAGAAAGTCCCCGCTGCCGACTCGCTTCAATACCGGCTACTAATTTCTTTGCATTCAAACTACCGAACTGCACATCAATTAACTTTCCCTCTTTTCCTTTTCGCTTTCGCGGCCAAACTAAAGCCGCTAACTCATCTTCACGGATGCTGTATAGATCTGCGTAGGTTGTGATCATCCGTGATTCAAGCAAGAGATCAACCACCTCCTCGCCGAGGCCATCAATATCCATACCTGGACGACTGCCAAAGTAAAGGATCCTCTGCTTCAGTTGGGCGGGACACGATGGATTGGGGCATCGAATATAAACACCACCATCATCGCGAACGAGTTTCGCTTCGCATTCTGGACAACTCTCAGGAAATTCCCACGACGGCAAATCTCCGACGCGTGCATGCTTCTCTACTCTCACCACCTTGGGGATAATTTTACCCGCCTTTTCCACGACCACCTGATCACCAATACGAATATCAAGCCTCGCAACTTCATCAGCGTTATGCAGTGAAGCTCGTGAAACAGTTGTGTCAGCAATATTCACCGGTTCCAAATGAGCAACCGGAGTAACCGCGCCAGTTTTGCCCACTTGCACCGAAACGGCAAGAAGTTTGGTGATGGCCTCATATCGCTCAAACTTATACGCAATCAACCAACGTGGGCTCTTACTGCGAATGCCAAGTCTTTCTCGTTGAGCGAAATCATTCACCTTAAAAACAATACCGTCAACTTCGAACGGTAAGTCTGGCATCTGATTATCTAACTCCTCCACCGCCCGCATGACTTCTTGAGTCCCCTTTAACAGGCGAACATTAGGGGTTGCAGGAATCCCCATCTCCTGAAGTTGCTGCAGAAAGCCAAGATGATTGCCTGAACTCAACCCATTCGCTTGACCAATCCCGTGACAAAAGAATCGCAATTTTCTCCCCGCCGCTATACTTGGGTCTAGCAAGCGAATCGTGCCTGCGGTGACGTTACGAGTATTTTTAAAAGGATCTAGACCTTGCTTCGTTTGCCTCAGATTGAGATCTGCTAGATCTGCATTGGTCATATAGACCTCACCACGAACCTCTAAAACCTCTGGCGGATGCTGGACGGGGAGCCTGAGCGGTAGATCATGAATGGTTTTGATATTGTGAGTGATATCGTCACCCACTTCACCATTTCCTCGCGTCAGCCCAAGCTTTAGTTCTCCGTGTTCATAACGGACGGATGCCGCAACACCATCAATCTTGTATTCCATGACCCACTCGACCGACTCACCATCAAGCAATTTCTCTGTTCTTTCCAAATAGGCTTTTAGATCCTCGGGCTGGTAGGTGTTATCAATCGAAAGCATAGGAACCCGATGAGGAACCTGCTCAAGATATTCGACTGGGGCATCACCAATTCGCTGCGTAGGCGAATCACTTGTAATCAGCGTTGGATTTTCAATTTCAAGCTGCTTTAGCTCATCCAAGAGACGATCGTATTCCAGATCGCTTATCGTTGGGGTCGCCTCGACATAATAGCGTTGGTCGTGCTTTCGGATTTCGACTTTTAACCGTTGAATCCGTGTGGCCAAATCCCGCACTTGCTCTGAATCACGCACCATTCACCTGTCTGGTCTTTTGACTTAAAAGTTCGACAAAAGATGTCGAACCAACCCGCATCATTGCCCCGCTTTTATAAACTATTCAAACAGCCCTACCCACACCGCAACGACCGAGGTTTTTCAAGTGCAGGATCAGTTCATTTCCCTGCGAGGATGTCGAGTTCATAACCTCAAAAACGTTGATATCGATATTCCAAGAAATCGACTTGTCGCAATTTGTGGGTTATCCGGCAGCGGCAAAAGCTCGTTGGCATTAGACACCCTCTACGCTGAAGGCCAACGCTGTTATATCGAAAGTTTTTCCGCTTACACTCGACAATTCCTAGAACGTCTTGACAAACCAGACTGCGACGAAATCAAAGGAATTCCGCCGGCGATTGCTGTGACGCGAAGCACGGGGTCCCGTAGCAATCGTAGCACGGTCGCAACCGCTACCGAGATTGCGGACCATCTGCGACTCGCTTTCGCTAAGGCAGCTTCGCTCTATTGCATTAAGTGTGGAGAACCGGTCGCTTGCGATACACCAGAAACGGTGGCATCCGAGATGCTGGAGTTATCTGAACGGACTCGAGCGATGGTAGGTTTCAATGTCTGGCTACCCAATCGAAACGATGCCAATGAAATATTATTGGGACTGCAACGTGAGGGTTACCTAAGAATTGTTGTCAACGGATCGACCTATCGTCTTTCTGATGATGACCGGATGGCGTTGGCGAAACAAATCCGGCAGTCCGGAACGGAGTGCTTTGTGGTCGTTGACCGTCTTTCAGGGGCTGATGAGCTTCGTAGATGGACCGAATCAATCGAAGCATCAATGGGTGAAGGAAATGGGCGAGCAACGATCTTGGTCGAGATAACCGAACCTAAGGCAGCAGAGACGTCCAGAACCACCACCGTCGATGAAAGACTGTGGAAAAACCGAACCGTCAGCAGAGAACTTCGCTGCGATCAATGTGACATTGATTACCAACCTCCCGTTCCCAGGCTATTCAATTTCAACAACCCACTTGGTGCGTGCCCAGAGTGTGAAGGCTTTGGTGAAGTGGTTGATATCGACATGAATCTGGTCGTTCCAGACCCGTCATTGTCATTGACACAGGGTGCGATAGCGCCTTGGAATACGCCGTCTTACCAGCATGAACTGAATGAACTTCTTGACTTATCCGAAGACTACGAAATTCCAACGGACGTTCCATTTCGTCAGCTTAAAAAAAAGCATCTCCGTTTGATTCAACACGGCATACCAGAACGTCACTTCGGCGGTCTTGACGGTTTCTTTGCCTGGCTTGAACGAAAAAAATACAAGATGCACATTCGCATCTTTGCCTCTCGGTACAAAAGCTATCGCCCCTGCCCCAAGTGTGAAGGACGTCGCTTTAAACCCGAAACACTTGCGTATCGATTGGGGGATTACAACATCAGCCAGTGGCTAGCGATGCGTGCTGACATCGCAAAACAACAGTTAGAACAATTGGATTTAGCAGACCGTGAAAATCAGATTGCGTCTGAACCGCTTCAGCAAATCATCCAACGCATCGGTTATCTGCAAAGCGTAGGGCTCGGATATCTTCAACTTGACCGCACTCTTCGAACCTTATCAGGCGGAGAGACACAGAGGGTGGCGTTAACCTCTACCTTGGGAAGTAGCCTAGTCAATATGCTGTACGTCCTTGACGAGCCGACCGCGGGCCTACACCCCCATGATGTTGAGCAACTATCCAAGGCCATTTTACAATTACGTGACCGAGGCAATAGTGTAATTGTGGTTGAACACGAAGAGTCGATGCTGCGTCTTGCTGAACACATCATTGAAATTGGCCCCGGAGCAGGTGACCTAGGGGGAACCGTCATCTTCCAAGGATCTCCGAGTGCGATCACCGAGTCAACCGATAGCCAGACAGGACCTTTTCTCGCTGGGCAGCGAGGTTGGTCCGTCAAAAACCGGCATCCCCGAAAACCCACTGGGTACATATCCCTCAAGAATGCCCATGGCAATAACTTGAAAAATGTGGATGTAGAGTTTCCACTCGGAGTACTTTGCCTCGTCACGGGCATCTCGGGAAGCGGCAAAAGCTCACTCATTCAAGACACACTCTACGGAGCGATCCAGCAACGCAAAAAAGAAAAAAACGTTGAGTCACTTCCCTTTCAAAGTATTTCGGGTCTTAGCCAGATAAAAGATTGCCTACTTATCGACCAATCACCAATCAGTCGAAGTAGCCGAAGCGCGCCGGTGACATTTATCAAAGCATTTGATCCCATTCGAAAAGTGTTTGCGGAAACGATTGATGCGAAAACACTTGGATTCGACGCGGGCCACTTTAGCTTTAACAGTTCAAAAGGGCATTGCCTGCAATGCGAAGGATCAGGTCGCCTCGAGATTGATATGCAATTCATGGCAGATATCACCATGGAGTGTCCGACTTGCAGAGGATCGCGATATCGAGAAGAAATACTCAAAGCCAAGTACCGCGACCGATCAATTGCCGAAGTACTGGAAATGACAGCGAGCGAAGCCTATGTTTTTTTTCGTGGATTTGAAAAAGCACAAACACGACTTAAAAAAGTAATCGATGTTGGTCTGGGCTACATCAAACTTGGTCAGCCGGCGACAACCTTATCAAGCGGAGAATCCCAGAGGTTAAAACTCGCTGCTTTTTTGGCGACGGCGAAAAAAAACCGCACACTGTTTATCCTCGACGAACCAACCACAGGCCTTCATTATTCAGATATCATTCGACTGATCGATTGCTTTGATGCGTTGATCGAAGACGGACATAGCCTAATCGTTGTTGAACATAACGCGTTGTTAATGCAGGCTGCAGACTACCTAATCGACATGGGGCCAGGGGCAGCCGAGGAGGGTGGATCTATTGTTGCCAAAGGTTCGCCAGAAGAGATTGCATCCAACCCGAACAGCCTGACCGGAAGTGTGCTTCAAAAGCTACGAATCGCGGCATCACACTAGCGCCATCACGAATCTCGAATCAGTTCGCCAGAAGTTGCTGCCTAATCACCAAATCCCAAGATCTATTTAGAACCATTCCAGTGGCTGATTTAACCATGCACCAGTTGACGAAGCTAATTCTTTTTGTCGTTATCACCTCGTGCATGACTGCGTCCAACTTGTATTCGGAGACTATCTCGTCCCCAAACATCATCCTCATCATGTGTGATGATTTGGGTTACGGAGATCTCCAGTGCTACAACCCAAAATCCATCATTCAGACGCCCCATATCAACCAAATGGCGAAGGAGGGAATTCGATTTACCCGATTTTACTCCGCCGCGCCAGTGTGCAGTCCAACTCGTGGCAGCTGCCTCACCGGACGTCACCCCTATCGATACGGTGTCTACTTTGCAAACACTGGGCATCTTCCAACAAATGAAATCACCATTCCAGAATTACTGAAACCGCTCCGATATCAGAGTGGGCATTTTGGAAAATGGCATCTTGGGACGCTTACCAAAACCGTGAAAGATGCCAACCGTGGAGGCCCTAACGGCGCAAAGCACTTTTCCACTCCATCCATGCATGGATTTGACGATAGCTTCGTAACCGAATCCAAGGTTCCCACTTTTGACCCGTTGCGTTCACCAATCAAGGCAAGCAAAAATGCCTGGAATGCATTAATCAAAGATGAGCCCAGTGAGTTTTATGGAACTCGATTCTGGAATCATCAACTGCAGCAAGTTCAGGACAATCTTGATGGCGACACATCTCGCATTGTGATGGATCGAGCGATTCCCTTCATGGAGCAAGCCATCTCAGTGGGACAACCATTTTTCGCAACCATCTGGTTTCACGCTCCACACCTACCCGTTGTTGCATCACCGAAACATACCAAGGCCTATAAAGAGTACGGGACCTACGATAAAAATTACTTTGGCTGCATCACCGCGATGGACGAGCAGGTGGGAAGACTACGTCAATTCCTCAATGAAATGCAGATAGAAAAAGACACCATGATCTGGTTCTGCTCGGACAACGGACCAGAAGGAGATGCTGGCAAGGCACCTGGATCAGCGATTCACCTTCGAGGCAGAAAACGTTCTCTGTACGAAGGTGGCGTGCGTGTTCCAGGTATCTTGGTGTGGCCCGAACATTTAGAGTCGACTTCAATGCCTACCCCTTGCGTCACCAGTGACATACTACCATCCATTATCGATCTACTGGACATCAGCTACCCAGACTCTCGCGATTTGGATGGCATCTCACTCCTTCCCATCATCAATGGAGAGAAAACCCAACGAGATTCGCCAATCGGTTTTCAGTCAAGTAAACAACTAGCTTGGCATGAAGAAAATCTGAAGCTTTACAGTCCAGATCAGGGAAAGACGTGGGAACTATACGATCTTGAAAAAGACCCTTCGGAGTCGACCAACATTGCGATTAAAAATCAGCAACTGGTCAGTAAAATGAAAACAAGACTCATGAATTGGATCAAATCGTGCCAAGCAAGTGATCAAGGTCAGGATTACTGAAAAGCACGTGAAACCGCAAACGCCAAGGCTCCGACTTAGGCACCAAGCTGATGTACTTTCACATCGTCCGCTCCAAGACCAGATGTCGCGAGATCAACCAAGTGTTGATGATGTGTAAAAAGAATGACCTGCGTTTTAGCAGACAACTCACTCAACGCCCTCAATGCCGCCATCGATCGGTCATCATCCAACTGAATGAGACAATCATCAATCACGACGGGCATCGTGGTTCCATGTTCCATTTGGTGTTGCAAACTTGCTAAACGCAGAGCTAGATAAAGCGAATCAGCCGTACCGGTGCTCATTTCTTTCACTAACTTAGTATCGCCTGTTCGATGCAAAGCTTGTAGTGCAACCTTTCCAGCTGAATCGTAATCCGGCCGCAACTCCACGTATTCACCGCAAGTAAGCTCGCAAAAGTAGTGCTGAGCGATAGTCAGCACAGGACTTTGATTTTCGTTGCGGTAATGCTCGATTGCTCTTTGCAAGATTTTGTAACCGATCCGATTAACCAGGTACAACTCAACATCATCTCGCATCTTCCCTGTGACCATCTCCATTTGTTGTCGCAAATCAAACGCCTTAGCATCTCCATCGATTTTCGAAAGCTCATTTTCGACGGCGCCGATCGCACGGAATGCCTCTTCGTGCTCCATCGCTATCTTTTGTTGTTGAAGCTCCTCTTGCTCAATCTCTGTATCCCAGATGCTCATCGACTGCGAGGACGCTTCGTAAACGAATGTATCGAGATCGCTTTCGATTGATAATTGAATTAGCTGCTCATTGAGCGTTTCAAACTTTGCCAACCATTCTTTTTTAACCCTACTTTGATTCTCCAACTCAGGTAATTCGCTAATTTGCTCAGCTCCAGCTTCGATGCACAATTGCTTCAAGGAATTCGTCGCGACAACTAATTGAGTTTCCGCATCCGCATGCTTAGCCGAAGTCTCTCTCAATTCCTCTTCGCACCTTTTCAAAACTTGCTGCAATTCTTTTTCGCTTTGCAAACGCTGATAAAGCTTTTGCACAAGAACCAAAGGATTTGCTTCAGTTTCATTCTCGTTTTGAAAGATCCCAACTAGCTTGGACGTGGAGTGCAGAAAACTATCTTGATCTTCTTGCAGATCTCGAATCACTTGCGCGAGCTCATCGCGTCGCGAAAGCAACTGATTCAGTTCTGATAAATCCTCCAACCAAACTAAAGTCGCTGCTGCATCAAACGGTGTGTTTGCCGAGATCGCAACGCCAGTTCTTTTCCAATCCTCTCCCCACTTCTGCAAATCCTGCATAGCAGATTGATGCTGGACCTCTGCCTCAGGTAACTGATTGACTTGATCCAAACGTTTCTGCCGAAGCAATTGCATTTCACGCCACCTAAATTCTCGATTCGATTTTTCCTCACTCGCATGATCGCACAGGCTAATAAACTGGTCTTCAACGCGAGGATCAAACAGGCCGGGTTGCAGAGATTCTCGCTGGTCAACTACTTCATCATCGGCGATATCCAAAGCTTCTCGAAGCCTATCAATATCGCGTTTAATATCCGCATAAAATTGATGAAGACGTCTTTCCTCGGTCGCCATTTCGTCTGCCAAAAGCCTCAACTTTTGCTGTGAATCTCTCCACCTTTCCATATCCGATCCCGAACCGGCGACAATCCCGAGGTCGGTCCAAAGTGTTTCCCACTCGGCCATTACTTTTTGGTGCGCAGCTTGGGCCTCATTCAATTTTTTACGATCTTCCTCCAGTTCTGATTGGAGGCGATTCCTTCGTCGCTCAAGCGAATTTCTTGTGAGGATCTGCTCCGCATTCACAAATCGCTGATCCAAAAGATCATCCACCTTTTTGATTGCCTGCCCCAACTTGTTCACCAGGTCAGCTTCCCCAATCGTTCTAGTTAATGGAGATGTCGTCATGGAGGAGACGATCTCATCCCTTTCGCTGCGAGCCTGAGCAACCTCTCGATCCGAGGGAAGCGACTTGTTTTCGACCAACGTTTCCAACTCCTGCAACAGTTGCTGCAACTGCTCACTTTTTTGCTCCTGCGCAGACATCCTTACCCGCAATCTCTCCTCTGAATTTCCGATTGCTTGGGTCATTTTATTGATGCGATCCTGCGACGGCAAAGCAATCGCTAACGCCGCATCCAGATCTCCGCTAAACCCAGTTAACTCGCTGAGTGCACCACGACAAAGACGCTTCGATTTCTCACAAACCTCCCTCTGCCGGTTCAATGCATCAACGTGCAACTCAGGCTTTCCAATACTCTCTAGCACCAAAGAGAGTGAGCTAGGATCGAGGGCATTTGAAAAGCCAGCAAGCTCCTTGTCGTATTCACTGATCTTTCTTCGACAGACATCTGTTAAATCGTTGCTATCACGAACACGCTTGGCAAGCGTTTTGTGCTGTTGTGCGAGATCTCTCATGTGAAGCAACAAACTGGCATTTACCCTGATTCTCTCACATTCATCAGGACTACCCCCAGCCCAGTCTTCGTCGGCGTCTTCGGTATTTGCACTGCGAACCCACTCATTCGGTGCATTGACCGTTACATCTTTGAGGATTTTTTCCACCTTAGAATTGAGGGCCTTCATCTCCCTTCGCGAATTAATCAACTGTTTTTCTGATTTTTCATGCACCGCAAGTATCTGAAACGCTCGAGTGATTTCTAGATCATGTTGCAAAAGCATGTCATCGGGATTCGTTCTCTCTAGCCGCTGCTGAAGCGTTATCAATTGTTCTTTCAACTTTGATTCTTGAGCCTTAGCAATTTGAAGTTCGGTCTGAAGGCCATGCCTCCTAACCATAAAATCATCACTCAAGTCGGGTACCGAATCGTACTCTGCCAACTGCTCCTTGGCCTGTTTCCAACTTGGAATCAGGTCAACGGCTTTACGACAAGCCTTGAGATGATCGAGCTTTCGCATGGACGCGTGCTTTCTCTCTTTCCGATTTTCCTCCGCTGCTTGATGCTCTGCTAACTCCCTCTTCAAACGTTCATAAGTGGTATTGGGAACGAGCAACTCTTTCATTCGTTTTCGGTCATCCTCAAGCTGTTTTAAAGCGGCGTTGACTTCCGCCTTGGTCGCGCGAGGCGAGAATAAGGCATTGGCATTTGATTCAAAACTGTCCTGAATCTTTCGTAGCTGACCGACGCCGGCACCAGCGGCAAAAAGAATCTCACCTAAGTCACCTCCGCCTCTGACAATTGCCTGACCGCCCTCAACCAACGCTTCGTAAGAGAGACCGAATCGCGTTTGAAACGTTTCACGATTCACGCCATCCAAAAATTTCCCGATCGTCGCCGGATCAATGGGATCGCGATCTTCTGAGTCACGCAGAGTCTGTTTACGTCCCCTTCGACGAACACACTCCAAACGGTTACCGGAGTTCACATCAAACAAGACTCCGCCGACTCGTATATCCGTCGGGCGATGTTGAAAACAATCATCCGTGTTGGATTCCATTCCAAACAAGAGCGACGCAATAGCGCGTAAAGAGGTCGACTTACCAGCCTCATTAGGACCATAAATCAAATGAAAATTACGATCCCGCGCGGATAGATCAAGCGACACGTCCGTGAACTTGCCGAACGCCCTAAGGTCTAACCGTGCCAATAGCATATGGGTTGCTCCACAATAAATCGATTAATCGATGAACGACACAAACTGAAACGCAATTAAAGTATCTATGAAACCAACGGAGATCGATTCACTCTGCTTTACTCATCCCTGATCTAATTTCGGCTGTAGCTGATGCGAGTAAATCTTGCAGAATTGCCTGGTCTAACAACGATGACTCTCCAGCGTTATCAAATAGATCATGAGGCATTTTTTTCTTGAGTTGGTCTATCTCATCCGAAATTAGATCTAGCAAACCGCCTTGATCCGATAATTCATGAATGACTGCACTTAAACTCGCAAATGGCCCTTCTTGATCTTGAATCGAATTTTCCCGGGCAGGATCCACGGTACGAATCTTTAAGTTTTCAACCCAAACCTGGTCGGCACCTTGGCCAAGAGCAACGGAGCGGCATCCATTTAATAGACTCTCGCGATTCTGTCTCAAGGCACTATTCAAAGTGGTCGCTCCCCTCACTTCTACGCGACTGACGAGCAACCGGCTTTCATTTTCAATTAACTTGTCCGACATCCATCCTTGAAATTTGTCGACCACCTCCTCATGGTGTGATAGATCCTCCGCATCAATAGAAAACTTTTCCCAACGCACGACATCAAGTGGTTTAAACGTCATCTTCGTTTCTTGGCGATCATTTACCTCGATGAGGTAACAACCCTTGGGACCGCACTCGCGAATGTGGCGGCCTTGGATGTTACCGCTGTAAACCACTGGTGCAGCTCCATCCACTTCATGATTTCCACGTTGGTGAATATGTCCCAAGGCCCAGTAGTCATAGTTCTTGTCGGCAAGCTCTCTGGGCGTACAGGGTGCGTAGGGATCATGTCCCTCAAATCCGCCGAGGCTAGTGTGCAAAAGCCCGAGATTAAAAAAACCACCGAGAGCGGGGGGATAGGACAGAGCAAGATTCTCTTTTTCGACGCGATTCAAAAAAGATTTACCATGAACCGCGATGCCAATTGATTCAAAGATCCGCGAGTCGACTTTTGAAGCGGACAGCATGACTTCACTGCCATCTGGGTTCCGAGGAAGTGGTAGCGTCCGCGTAATGATATTCGCCGCATCGTGATTGCCTCGAATCACCACCAGCGGTATCCCCGCCGCGACCAATCGGCTCGCCTCCTTCACAAAAAACAAACCGGTATTCTGGTCTGGCCAATCACCGTCGAAAAGATCTCCAGCGATCACAACCAAATCGACGGATTGCTCAATTGCTAAGTCCACCAAGTTGCTCAGCGCAATTCTAGACGCTCGCCTGATCTGACCCGCGGGCGCGCCCTCATAGTGACTCAATTTTTGCAAAGGACTATCAAGGTGAACATCAGCTGCGTGAATGATTTTCCGATTCAATTCTGACCTGCTCCCGTCAAAAACTCATACTCGATCAAGCTGAAATCGATGTAGCTCAGCAAACACACAAAACGCCACAACGCTCCAGCACCAATGGAACATAACCCACTGAACTTCGGATAGCCACGCCACATGCTCGCTTTCGCCAAAAGCAACGTCCAGCCTACCGTCTCCCCATGGATGGTTTTAACGGCTATGAAGTCGGTGCTGAGAAGCCCTAATCAAACAACGGCGATGCGAATCCATCCCGACGCATCAAGACATTTTTTTGTTTAATCTTTTCACTTAGCGAATCGGGTCGGCTTTGTGGCAACACCACCAACCTCGGGCAATTCTGAAATTCGGCGGCTGGCGCGCGTTTGGTCAAACCAATTCGGATCTCCGGTCTCGAGCAAAGTCGTATCGGGAACCGTGGGATCATTTTTTACGTCCAAGGCATGAAAGAGCAATGATCCAAAGTTCTTAGCCGTGTAGTCTGATTTTTTTGAGGGTGTCACAATCATGTACAAGCCTTGCTTTGCCCGAGTGATTGCCACATACCACATACAGAGTGATTCAGTAAATGAATCAGCAGCTTGCTTACCAAAAGCTTTCTGCCAGTCTCGACTCAAGAAATGCCAACGGTCCTTGCCTGTGTATCGAGTCAATCCAATCGGCGGCTGCATTAGACTTTCGATCTGAGGCACGCAGTCCACCGACTGTCTTGCCAGATCGCCATCGAGTTCCACCACAATCACTGCATCAAACTCAAGCCCCTTCGCCTGATGCACCGTCATGACTCGGACCGGCGCCGGCCTAGGGCGATCCACCCGCTTCTCCCTTACCAATCGCACGAAGTCTCTCAGCCTCGGTGAGGTGTGTAGGTCATAGTCAATGGCGAGATAGGCAAGCTGTTTCAATCTCAGGGTCTCCCTTTCATCACAACATGGTGCAAGGTGACTTGCTAACATTTCGATGGTCTCCGGCAAGCCATACTCATCGACATGACGCCGAACCCAATTTGCGTTGAATCCTTCAATCTTGCTCAGCGGGCCACCGGTAAGATGAAACTCCCAGCGGCGGTCTCCGGGGTGCTCCGCCATCATCAGTGCGGATAGCACCATTTCGACAGCCGCAGAGTCTGTCAGCGGATTACCTCCCTCTTGGCTAACCTCTAATCCGGCCGTCTCTAGAAGATAAATCAGCTCGGCAACCGCGCGATTGGTCCTGGTCAAGATGCCAATGGACAAAGAAGGATCTTGTGACAACAACTCTCTCGCAACGCCAGCGGCCTTTTGAAAAGTAGCTGTGCGTCTTGCGAGTTGATCCGCCTCTTCCGGTAACGGCGCCGTTGAAAACTGAACATATCCCCGGAGTGATTCTTTGGCGGAAAGATGTATTGGAAATCGCTCTGCAAACTGGATTAGTGCCCTAGCCTCATACATCGACTTGTCGCTCAAATCATTACGCTTTGCATCATCCGCAAGCGAATGCCGAGTCAAATTCTTAAAGACCCGCGAAACGAAATCCATCAAAACAGGACTGCTACGATAGCTTTTATCTTGTTTAAGCTCATCAATGTTTTTTAACTGCTGCGCTACGGTGTCAAAGATCTCTGCGACGCCGCCACGCCATCCATATATTGCCTGCTTGGTATCACCCACACAGAAAAAAGATCGCGAGACACCCGTTTCTTGCCTGTTCGCTTGGTCGCTTTGCACACAATCTGTTTGCGTGGTTCGCAATGCAAATGGATACAGCACTTGCCATTGAGTAGGTGAAGTGTCTTGAAACTCATCTAGCAAAAGATGATCGACTACTCCATCCATTCGATTCAGCAACTGCTCCGCAGACGAGTCACGGAACAATTCGGATAGACGCACCGAGATATCTTCAAAGCTTAAAACCCTCAGTTCTTCCTTGGATTCTCGAATGTGACTTTCGTAAGCCTGTAGCAACTGACCAGTGCCCTCATTTTGCATCTGCAACAAGGATAAGTGTCTATTTTTCGCCACCTCGTAAAGTGTTTTAAACGCCTCGTCCAGGCCGGGCGGGAATTCACTTCGGTAATAAGTCAGCGGCTCACCTCTTAAAACTGATTGCCGGTATTTTGCAATCAGCGTTTCGTTTAGCAGAGCGTCCGCATCATCCGATTCCAAGATCTCTGCAAATTTCTCCAACTTTTCCCTAAGTCGTTTTTGTTTCGGCTGCGCCGATCGAAACCCGTCAATCGCATCTCGAATTTTCGAATCATCTGGCTTCTTCGGTGCTTTAATATGACTCCAAACTTTACTCGAGCATGAACGCTGTTTGCTGTAAGCGGTTTCAATGACTTGTATTAGTTCACCCGCAACGGATCGACGAATCTCACCTTTGCCAAGCATTGACATCAAGGTCGCAATTTCGGCGCGATCGAGTTGCGTAATCATTAACCCCACGGCTCGTTCCCGCAGCCAAACCTCTTCGATTTCATCGCTCAATCTCCAAGTCGCTGGCAACTTTAGCTCATAAGGAAATGATTTGGCTAGCTGCGTGAATAAGCTATCGAGTGTCGACACTCGAAGTCGGTGAATATTCAAAAGCAGTTTTTCGGTCAGCTGCAGACAGCAAGTGCTGGGCAGGGTGGCCAGTCCGACTTGTTTACGAATTTCTTCTAGGGCTTCAGGTCGACTTTCGCTAGCCGCCGTCGCCAATGTGTGAAGAATTCGATTGAGAATTTCTCCGGCAGCTTTCCGCGTAAACGTTGTCGCCAAGACGGTTTCGGGAGGAACACCTTGGAATAAAAGTTTCAGAAACCGGGCAGTCAATTGATAAGTCTTGCCAGTGCCAGCAGAGGCACGAACCAGCGTTGGTGACAGGCCCTGATCGTCGGTTTGCTGATCGCTCATCTTACCACCTCCTCATCGCCCGAGGCAGCGAGATTCAAAAGTCGACTTGCGACACCCGTCTGCAAGATTGACTCGTAATCGTCATACTCAACTCTTTCACTTGTCGGTTCAAAATTACCATTGAGGATATTTCGCACACATTGCTTCACCAATTCCTCGGCTTGCAGCATCAATGCTTCGCTAAAATTAGCCTCATTCACCTTGGTCTCCTCATCTTTAGCGCTAATATTAAAATAGCCCAATCTGACTGACGAAGGCTCTGCTTTAATTCCCAGATAGGGAATCATCATCCGATACAGAGGTAATTGAAGATCGATCCACTGAGTCCCCTCTTTTGTCTTCCTTAAATGCTTTTTTTCCGGCGGATGACCGTGAGTCTTGTAATCAAGGATGGCCCATTCCTTTAGACCATTGATGGTTCGCACGTCGATACGATCAAATCGACCTTTGACTGGAATGAACTGGCCGTCAACAGCAATCTTCGCATCCTGTTTAGGACCCACCGAAGCCTCCACTTCATGAATCCGCCATCCCTCCGCGATCCGTTTCGCCTGAACCAGTGCAACGGCCTTTAGCCGTCTCTCCGCCTGCGCAACCTGAATCTGGACAACAGAGGATGAGTGAATCGAATACCAACGAGATACATACCCCTCAAGATATTGCTTGAGAAGGACCTCTATTTTCTCGGGATCACTCTCATCTCGTTGGTCCGACCTGCCAAAATCTTCGAGCGCACCGTGCACCAAATCGCCGAATTGATTAGCAGCTAATTCGTGACCTGCATCATCGATCGGCCGCAACTTTAAAACGTGCCTCAAAAAGAAGCGATACGGACAAACCAGATAATCCCGAAATGCGGTCACGCTCAACGATTCAACCGCCGGCATGATTCCGTTATGTAGATTCCCTAGCGAAGGAATAACCAAACGATCGCTGCTAGATCGATTATCCCACTGATGCAATGCGGGAGCCATAGACCTTTTACCCTCCAAGACGTGAAGCAATCGCTCGGGTAACTCATGCTTGTCCGATGCTGCGAGCAATCGACTCGGTGGTGTGGGGTTTTGGTCTGCACCGACTTTACCAACAATCAAGGCGACCGATTTTCGAGAACTAAGAATCAACTGTGTCGCATAGAGATCTCGAGCGTAGCGTCGATCATTCCCCTCCGTCGGTAGGCGTTGCCGCAACTCCGCCGGCAAGAAAGCATTTGCAGAAACAACACTTGGTACGAACGGATGGTTGTAGCCGTTAATAACAAGTGCAGGGGAGTTACTTAGCGCAAGGTCCAGCCAGCCCAAAACATTGACCCGATCTGCACTGGGCTTTTCAACGACTCTCAGGTATGCCATGCGACTCGACAACATCTCCAAAGCTGTGCCGCCCGTACATTCCATATCTAACTTTGGGCTTAACTTCGACACTCGCATCAAAAACGTTGTCGCTGCGATGAGCGCCAACCGAGTTCTTGTATTCAAATGCGATTCAAAGTTGAAATCTCCTAATTCATCCATTGAATCAGGTTGCAGATCCATTTCGTGCAGCTCACTTGATGGTGCATCAGATCCACTATTTAAGTGGGAATTTTCTGCTTTCACCGGCGAAGGCATCTGAAATTGAAAAACCTCACCAAGCCAATGAATCAGCACCGGTGTCCACTGCGAAATTGTGCGGGATTCGCCCCAGAAAGGGTCGAACCATTTCATGATGATCTCACGCAGCAAATCCACTTGGGGATAATTCTTGACAACAATAGGCGGCAGCGGATCGCTAAGTCGCACAGGAAAGTGGTTAGAAATGAATTGGTCTAGCTGAAGATGCCACGTAGCATCTTCTTGACAGTCGCTTTGATTCATCTGCGAGGTGACCCAATCATGGACATCACTGTGACGAACCAGACTCGCTAGCGATTGCCAACTCTGCCTAGCGACAAAAGTTGTCGCCAACCCAACCAATCGTCCAACCGAAGTATTGGCGAGCGTCCAACCCAAGTTCCGGTACGTACGAACGCCGCATCCTCGCAGTTCCAATTCGATTGGTGCCACCTGTGAGTCATCCGTCACGCCAACGGTTATCTGCGAGGCATCGTGATCAACCGCAAATTCTCTCACGTGCGAGGCCACTGCAGCAGCTTGATCCATCATATCACCCGCAGGCACATAAGGCTCAGTCTCGATGGATAAGCGATAGTTCTTCCAGCGATCAGCGATGACCGAACCGAACTCGTCAAACCTACTTGACTCACTTTCCGGTGATCCGATCATCGCGATAAGATTCTTGGGTACTCGTCGCAGCATTTGCACTGCGATCGGACTTAGATCACTCGTACCAATTAATACGGTAAGACGCCTCGCTTCACAGTATCCTTTGCTAATGGCCTTGGTTCTTTCGTTTGACGGATCAGCAAGCCCGGCATCATCTAATTCGCGGAGGTACGCTTCGTGTATCTGACACAATTGGTCCCACCTGCGACTCTCGATTTCTCCTTTCGCGAAACCTCGAACTTGCTCAAATGAAAGGTTTTGAGCGGATAATTCTGAGGCAAGTGCATTCACAGTTCCAGCTAACTCTAACCACGCCCCAAGTGAATCCTCAGAGGGAACAACTGGCACCAATGCCTGAAGCTGTTCAGGAGAAAAAGAACGAATCGATCTCGCCCAAGCTAAGGTTTGTTCAAAATCATTTGCCAGCGGCGATCTTGGTCGATACAAAGCCTCCATCAATTGACCAACGGTCATCAATCGCGGCGACTTAAATTCCAATCCACGGTCAGCAGATACTTGCTCCAGCAACGCTTTTAATCGTCGAGAACTATGCAACGAAGGCAGCACGCAGTCGACATGCGACATATCGAGTACTGATCCAACGGTGAATCGATTTTCGAACTCACTAGCAACACTATCCAGTAATGGCCGATTCCATCCGAGATAAACCGCCTCGCATGATTTAGAAAAAAGCTCCACGACATCAATCCCCGTTTTCTTTCCTACGCACCTTGAAAGATTACATCTTCATTACTTAGTGACACGCGTTATTGACTCTTGGAACTCAGCGGTACTTACCCGCAGGTCGGCTTGGAATTCACCTGGCAACGTTACCACTTCGCACTTACTGCGTCTCACCCATTGCTTCCTAAGATCTGCGCACGTTTTAGCATCTTTTTTAGGTTGATCGCGTCTACCGCACCTAGTCGTCCAGACTTCTCAGGGATCAACGCAGTTCTGGCTTTGGGAAAATCATCGCGATGCAGCGGACAAGTTAGGTCACGGCAACTACTTTTTTCAAATAAACGCTTACAAACAAGTAAACGGACTTCATCAGTAAACAAACCGCAAAGCCCCCGCGGAAGACTTGATCCACTGTAATCCACCCCACACTCCCCGTCTAAAAGCCAGAACCAACTGACTACCTGTTGCCGTGACGCGGACGCTCTAGGTCGCCGACTCCGCCTCCACCATTCTATTGCCCAGTCAGGTTAACTCCCCAACCACCGATTTTATCGATTTTACCACTTATACTGAATCTAACACCGGTGGCAGCCGATCACTAAATGAGGCAGTGGGGGTATATCACCGTGCGCAGGGAGGCGCACCTGATGGTTTTTTGGGCTTATCGACTATTGAAAAAGCTGAGGCTAGCGATTGCGGCAAATCGCGAACCCATCTTGATTTCGCGAGGAGTCGCATTGGGCTTTGTCTTGGGAATGATTCCAAGCGGTAATCTAACAAGCCTGCTGATCCTTGCCGTTATCTTCTGTCTTCGACTTAACCATGCCGTCGCGGCACTCACCGCTGTAGCTACTTCCTGGTGCGTTCCGCTGCTCGATCCCGCAACTCATTGGATTGGGCTTCAAATCCTGTCGGATCCACCTTTGGCTGATTTATTCGCTTCGGCGTGGAACTATCCTTTCGTAGCTTGGACGAACCTAAACAATACAGTGGTTCTGGGAAGCGTTGTTCTCGCAATCGCGTTCTATCTCCCTGTAGAACGGACGTCGCATTCCATCGTCCAGAATCTCACCAAAGCCGCCTCCAATCGGGATCAAGAATCCAGTGAGACACTCACCAAGGATGAATCCCACCAGAACGCCTGTCATCAGATCAACGAAGCCAACGAGCCGCATCAACTGCAACCCAGCCAGCCTCAATCTCAAAATCCAGAGAGATCCCTCAAACAACATTCGAAAGATCTCGATGTACAACCGCCATCTATAATCGCAACCGAACGTGCGAAGACAAGGAGTGACAGTCACGAACGCGTGGATTCACTATCAATCTTTGAATCCACCTCAACTCGCATCGACACCGTGCGGATTCAATCCGTTGGCAACTCCGAAAATGAGGGGATATCAACCAACCCTGATGCGGAACCACATCCAATGGATCCCCAGCTAAGAAAACTGCTCAGTCGCCTTAGGGAGCAGGGGAGGCGAATCGCGTCATGATCAGATGGAACTATCTGTTACCCAGACTCGTGATTGTTCTCATCTTGGGGATAGTCATTCGAATATCCGCTAATACGCTGACTAAGCAATCGTTCGCTCGCTCGATCCAGGCACTCACTCATTCAAAGGTTGAACTTGCGGAATCGGAAGTACTTTTCAATCCCCCCACGCTTACGATTCGCCAACTCAACATTGCTGATCCACGCAAAGACAAACAATTTCAGAATCTTGTCTCCATCGAGGAAATGAAATTACAAATTGACGGCGGTGCACTGCTACGTCGAAAGTTTGTGGTGGACCAAGCCAACATCAAGGGCTTACTTGTCAACTCGAAACGCACCGAATCGGGTCACTTTCTAAATGAGTCTAAAAAGCAAATTAACGAAACCAAACGAGGCCTAAACTATTCGGCAGATGTAAAGGAACTGCGAGAGAAAATCGAAAGTCTTGCGATAGAAAAAACGCAAAACCTAACACTCACTAGCGAACTCGATGACATTCGAAATCGGTGGACTCGCGACTTTGATGCGATCAACTCGGAGATAGATGAACTTAGAAAAACCGCCGAAACCATTCGCATCGCAGGCGAAAAAACAGGCAATCCGCTTCGCCACATGGAGCAAATTCAAGACACTCTTCAAACACTGCAAACAAAGCAGCAATCGCTTGTGCGAATTCATCAAACGATCCACGAACTCCCTCTGAAAATCAAAGCGGATCAACATCGTCTTGAGATCGCCAAAAACAATGATCTCGCCGAGATTAGATCTCAGATTCCTTTCCAACCTTTTTCTGCAAACAGGATCAACAAAGAACTGTTCAGCCAAACAGCTTTCCATCTTTTGGAAGACGCAAAGGAGTACATGGATCAGGGCGAAGCAATCGCAAAACTTACGATCGTACCGCCCAAGCAACAGCGAGATCGCGGTCAAAACTTTGAAATCAACCCTAAATTGCCAAGCGAACCAAGCATTCGCACGTGTCAAATATCGGGAAAACTCCGACGCCGTGGTAAGTTCCATAATTTTGAAGCAACACTCGAAAATATCGCTGGTGATCAAAATTACATGACGGCCCCATGCAGAATTCAAATGTCAACAAGAGGTGAAGATCTACTACAAATAGAGTACGCCTTTCAAAGAAAAGGGGAACATTGTGCTTCACAAATCACGATGCATTGGCCATCCGGCAAAAGTCACGAACTAAACTTTGGCAATAATCCGGATAACGACTTGTCTTGGTCGACCGGAAGTCAAGAACTATGGCTTCAGTTAAGAAAGACTCACCGTCTCGACGGGGAAACTTCCTACAGTGGCCGCCTCATCAATGTGCAGCGTAATACTCATTTGAATTTACGTTCACACACCGATGAGGACAGAAATCTCTCGCCGTTGGTCCGTTCACTCGAGAATCAATTATCCAGCGTTGACGAAGTGCACCTCGACGCGACCTTCACCTATGCAGATCACCAATACAACTTGGATGTAAAAAGCAATCTAGGTCAATTATTAACCGACTCCACCACACAATCTCTTGCCGAGGAATCGGATCGGGTGCGAAGGATTGCGCAAGTTAAAATTGAAAATACTTTTGCGAAGGAAGCGGAATCGCTTCGCCTCTGGTTCGCTGAGAAACAACAGCAGGTTACATCAAACTATGAAGTGACTTCGGGAGTACTGGATCGCATCAAGTCTAAATTAACTCTTTCCAGCAACCAGACTGACACCTACTTAAGCCGCCTGAAAGGCGAGGCTGAATCCTCACTTCGATAGTCAATTCGATCTAGCTTCTTGACGAATTCAGACATCTCTCGTCCATCCATCCCACACTCGTCAAACCCACACCTCCTAGGCATGACGAGAAAGGGGATCACCAAGCGTTTCGCTGAATTAAATCAGCAAATCGAGCTAACAATTATTTACTAGTCTGCGAATCATCTACACCCGGTCCCCCATCGACTAACTCTGCGTCGATCGGCACTTGGTCCGTCTCCACTGGCTGAACTGAAGAATCAACCGTTTTAGCAACGCCATTGTTTTTGCTTGTGAAGAAACTCTTCCACACGCCGCCGGTGGTAAAATTCACCCAACCACGAGTGAGCCATCTTAACAATGCGCTTGCTAACCACAACGCCCAACACAGCATCAAAACGCGGTAGATCCAGACGGATACGGACAGCACGGTTGGAACCGGAAGAGTATTCCCAGATCTCGGTGTAAACCACTGCAACGAGGTTCTAGTGGAGTTATTGCCTTGTATAAACATCTCTGGGTACCCGAGCAGTCCGGCAGCCACAACAAAAATCAGAACTGTGATTGCGACGATGGTTAATGCGACTAGTCCGAGTTGCTGAACATTGAAACGAACAGGTCCCATCAATGAACCGTCATTCTTTCCCCGATGCTCCAACGCAAATAGCCAGCCAACGACCGCCATTCCTGCGAATAAATTAACTTGCGTCAAACCGATCACCAGCAGCATCCATTCCCATCGACCAAGCGGCGAAGTCGGCAAACCACCCAAGAACAAAGCGAGGATTAATGCGACCATTAATATGGTCCAGAACCTTACCGCCGGTCCTCGCAGCGGACCCGATGCCCACAACACCCAACGATTATCAGGCATCGTGATCCTTGATTTCACATTCGCCGCATCGATTGGCAAACCTAGACTCTCACCGACGATTTGGTAACTCAAGCTCAGATTGCGGCTCCATGAGATGACTAGCTGATGCTGACCAGGACTCACAGGAATCAA
>Ga0181563_10001008_pt1 | contig 27654 bp, 18 predicted proteins | sample 011ome_25_FD_133759 | JGI IMG/M metagenome (GOLD analysis project Ga0181563, IMG submission 133759) | Coastal salt marsh microbial communities from the Groves Creek Marsh, Skidaway Island, Georgia - 011512CT metaG (megahit assembly) | ecosystem: Environmental > Aquatic > Marine > Intertidal...
CCGATAGCGCAGTGGGTCTGATGTGTCGAAGATATAACATAGCAAATAATAGGACAGATGCAAATTACGGGCGACAGAGGTTATGGGGTGCGATCGCGTGGGGGTGTGTGTTCGCGCCGTCGGTTGGTTTGGCCATGGCGCTCGGAAGCGAGAAGACGAGACAAATCCTGCCGTTCGCCTCGTTTGGTGTACTCTTCGGCGCGGGGGCGGTGATGAGCCTGTGGTTGGAGCACGACATAGTTCCAGACTCGCACGCGCCCAAGGCGATGGAAACGCATCGGGAGCTCGCGAGCGACGATGGCGACGACGACGATGAGATGGCGCCGATTTCGACGCGACTGTGGCGCGTCGTGACAAAGCCCGCGAACGCGATACAATTTGCGTTATTCACATTTATGGGCGCGTCGATGTATATTACGGATGTATATTTAAATTTATGGCTACAGGACAACGGTGGGAAACCAGATCTCATGGGCGTGGCGTTGGCCGTCACCGCCGTCACGGAAATCACCGTGTTCTTTTATCAGGCTCAAATCAAGGCGAAATTTGGCATCAATTGGTTACTGCTCCTCACGCCGTTCGCCTACGCCGTGCGTCAGGCGTGGTACGCCATGCTTCCATCTTTTAGCTCGCCCTGGTGGGTATTACCCGCGCAAACGCTCCACGGCCTCACATTTGCCTTGTATTGGAGCACCGGGAACGACATGGTGCAGAGCATCGCCCCTCGAGGCCTCACCACGGCGATGACGGGATTATTTTCCGGCGCCAACAACGTCGGCGGCCTCCTAGGATCAATCATCGGTGGCATCGTCTACGATGAATTCGGCGGTCGAGCCCTCTTTGCCGGCGTATCGCTCATTAATTTCACGCTCGGCTTTGCTCTCGTCGCCGCCAAGCTCCGCGAAGACCATCCGCGACATCCGCCGGCGTACGTCCGCCTCTCCACGGGCGTCCCCGTCGTCGAACTCGAGCTCAGAGATTTATAGAATACAACATCAACACCATGATGGTGTCACCGTCATTTATAATAATTCACAACATTCATCAAAACGAGCGCACGAGCGCCGCGCGCCAGAGCGCGACGCAACGCAACATGACGCCTGATGTCAGTGACACGTTCTTCGCGACGAAAAAAATCCCCGGCGCGGGGACGATTGTGCTACAAAACACCAATGGACCGTGTCCGTTGATTGCCATTGTGAATGCGTGCGCGTTGCGAGGCACGCTGGCGCCCAGAGACTTTTTGCATCACGAAGCGGCTGTTGATGATTCTGTTGGGACAACAACGACGACGACGACGACGGGGAGTGAGGAGGACGTGGAGGACGTGGGTGGCGTACACGTGGATGGGTTATTGCGCGCAGTGTCGAACGTCATCATGAAGCGGCAAGCGAAGGATGCCGAGGATGCGAATGTGCAACGAACGTGCGCGGATGCGCTCGAGGCGTTGCCGAGCACCGCGCGAGGAATGGACGTCAACGTCAAGTTTAGCACATGCGATGGGTTTGAATACACGAGTGCGATTGGGATTTTTGATGCGTGTGATTTGGTGTTGAAGCATGCGTGGGTGGTGTCGGCGGAGGAGCACGGGGAGGCGACGCGAGACGTCGTCAGGCGAGCGTCGTACAACGCGCTCGTGGAGCGATTGATTGACTTGAGGACGAGAGTAGAGGAGAGCTCTCGTGCGCCACCGACGCCGACGGGGTCTGTTGATAATGCTGCTGGTGTCTCGGGCTCGAGTGGTAAAGACGTCGTCGTCGGTGGCGATGGTGATGATGAATATTCTCGCGAGCGCGCGGCTTCGTCTTCAACCGTAGGCGGTCATCGAGCGGCTGATAACGACGATGAATCCGACAAGCTCGCGCGCGCCATGCATGAATTGATGATCATTGAAGATTTCCTCGATAGTACGCGCGGTCAGCTCACGCAAACGGGCGTCGCGGAGATGCGAGATACCATTCGGGACGGCGCGTACGTGATTTTTTTCAGAAATAATCACTTCGCAGTGGCGCACAAACGCGACGAACAACTGTACACGCTCGTCACGGATCAGGGATATTTGAATGAACCTGACGTCGTGTGGGAATGTTTGGGTGGCGCACGCGATGGAGAGTTTGTGACGGCGACGTTTACGCCATTTCAAGCGCATGTGTCGAGCGCTCCGCCTCCACGGGCGCCAACGTTGACAGTGGAATCTTCAAGAGCGGCGTTACCCGCAGATTTCCTACGTACGAGTAGCGATGACGAACGACGAGCCGCTGACAGTGCGAACGCATCACCACTCACAGAAGCGTTTGCCTCGGCTACGATAGATACCGACGCGGATTACGCCGCCGCGCTCCAGCTTCAGTTCGACGCCGAAGACGAAGAACGTCGAAGACGCGAAGCCGCCAGCGCCTCCGAGCGTCAGCGAGTCGTCGCCAATCTCGGAGCATCGCGTGCGCAATCATCGACGACGATACCACCTTCACGGACCACGCCTTCGCACAAGAATAAATCCAAGTCCAAATCATCAGATTGTGTTGTTCAATAAATACAAGTAACGCTCCGCACAACGCGACTCTCTCGCTCGCGCTCACGGGACATGAGTTTTTGGGATTCGTTCACAAAATCCGCGAGCGATGCCGCGGAAACCACCAAACTCGTCACCTTGCGTAGCGCTAAGCAGGTATGTGATGTTCGCGCATCCGTTTCAGCGAGCAACGAGCGCTCGACGGCGTCGTCATCATCACCGCGCCAGCTCGCGGATATACAAACACACACACACTCACCATCTGCACGACGCACGCGCGCGCACGCACACAGGCTGAAATCATGTACATTGAGTCTCAAATCACTAGCACCCTGAACGCGTTCGGCAACGACGCGTACCCAGCCATGGAGGCGAATGATTCAGAGCGCGTTCGCGCCTTCTTTGTCGCGGCCAAGCGCGTCGTGGACCAGTATCGCGCCGATATCGCCGCGAAAAATCAAGACATTTGCGAATTAAACGAGCGCATCGCTCGCGTAGGGTTAGATGACGACGTACCCGCGGTTCGGCTCGAGCGACCGGGGGATGTGCGCTCGCAGAGTCGGCACGCGAGCGGGAGCTCGCTCAACGACTTGTAGCTCGAGCGCTCAAGCTCCACAGTTCGACGCCCGTCGTAGCGAACATTTGTACACATAACAAACACCAAGCGACATAACACATCTCTTGTTTGTATTTTGCCAGCCGACCACGATGATGACGATGACGCACGCGACGACGCGGGTCGTTCCACGACGAGCCGTCGGCGAGCAACCACCGCGAAACGCGCGACGGCGCCCTTTCACGCGCGTTCGCGCCGGCGATGGCGACATTGGCACCGAGCGAGACGTGTTCGATGATCGTTCGCTTGCGCCTGTGCGTCGTCGAGCGATGAGAGATCCGTACGACGACGGGTATTACGACGAAGAGCCGAGAGGTGGGCGAGCGCCGCGACGCGAGGGTCGAGGCGGCGGCGCGTCCACGCCCGCCCCCGTGGACGTGGCCAAGGCGATGTTGAGCCCGTTCGGGGCGTTTGTGATTGCAGCCATAGTGAGTGTGGCGAACCCGGGGTTTATGACCGCCGGGCGCGAGGCGATATTGATGCGCATTTATGAACGCGAGAATGGGAACAACGTGGAGGCGTACGTTCGGGACGGCACGTTGTTTCGCATGGATGAACGCACCGGTGTGATGACGGCTAACGCCAAGAATGGCCTCATGGTGGACCCTCGAGGTGGGATCTGGGTGATTGTTCCGCAAAAGTTTGATGAGACGCTGATTAAGGAGAAATATTACATGGGGCAGATTCAAGACGTGCCGCCGTTGGGGAAAAATCCATCCGCCGCGGAGAAGAAACGGTACGATGAGTACATGACGAGGACGTTTAAGCCGCTGTTTGATGATTTACCGGATTTGAAAAAGGTGTATGACGGGCCATACCCGGTGCCGTTGCGTAAGGAGACGCGGGAGTTTATGGAACGCGGTGGCGGGTTCGGCGATAGCGACATCGTGCCCATTGAAATCAGCAAGTGACACCGTCGTCGAAGAGTTTTTTGTGTGTTGCGTGCGTGCGCGTGCGCGCGTTGTGTCGATTATTATACAATTCTACTGGTGTGTAATACAGATGATAGTAGTACATTAACGTTTCAGCACGGCGCGAATGTCATCGCGTAGTGCATGTATTTTTGAATTTTGCTCCGCCTGGATGTCCTCCCACTCGAAACGCAGCTTGCGGGACTGCTTTTCAATTTCTCCGATAATCATCGCGCGTTCGTCTTCAATGCCGTTGAAGAAGGTGTTTTGAAGCTCTTCTATGATACCTCCACCGCGGTGTAACGTAGACACGCGCACGGAAACGTCTTTGACGGCGAGTTGCGTCGCTTCGACGGTTTCTCGAAGTGCCGCGAGCTCGAGCGCATTTTGCTTTTTAAACGCCTCAAACTCCTCGCGCAACCGAGCAATATCATCATGAATGTTTGCTATAGCGGTATTATACGTTTCTTCTTGATCCGCAACCGCGGCTTTCAAGGCCTCAATGTACACTAACCCACGATTACGCGCTTCGGCTTCGTCTTCGCGCAACGCTTTGATACCTTCGAGCGCGCGAATTTCCTCGTCCCGCATCGCTTTCAAAACTACATCCACCTCCTCGCGCTCGTTCGTCGTGAAACCTTCCTCATCTCTCACGATGTTTCTACACGATTGAGCCATTTGCATGCTCACATCGCGCACTTCCACCGACGCTTTGAGCACCAACGCGCAGTGCGATTGCGTTGCGGAATCCTCGTGTCTGGACATGACGCCGCGCGGACCGCGAAACAAACACCCAACGTCGTGAAATTCACACTGAATCTCCACCGCTGGACAATCATGGTCGAGATGACGCTGTTCCATCTCTTTCGTGACTTCGGCGCCGCATCCAGCAGGGCATACGCGTCGGCTCTTCTTACACGACTGCGCGTGCCGAATTGCGCTTCGAGCGGCGACGATTTTCTTACAATGCGCGCACTTTGAAGTCCGCGAGTACTCGCACACACTCTCTCTATGATGCGCCAGGGCGTTGCGTTTCATGACTGCTGGACAACATCTCGTTCTCTCGTCTGCGTCTTCGTCGTCAATCGCCCCGCACGGCACTTCTTTCACGGGACACGTCTCTTCATGCCTCGCCGCCGCTTCGGCGCTTCGCGTCGTCGTTCCGCATCCGTACGCGCACTTCACCGGCACAAACATGCAATTCTGTTCCATATGCGCGCGCGCAAACATCCCGCTCCCAGACCATGAACACCCGATATTCACGCACGGCTTCACCACGTACTCACATGTCCTTCTATGCTCCTCTAACTCTGTCGCCCGACACTCGTAGCTACACCGCTCGTGCATCGTCGACTCGCCGTCGCGCGATATCAATCCACATATCACCTCCCTATACGCACACTCCGCGCAATGCCGCTCCAAATCCGCAAACCGCACGATAGCTCCACACGTTCTATTGCCGAACCCGCGGTAATCGAGCGTCATGCGATCGCCGGGCGCGTCATTTTCCTGTCCCGGTCCCGCCTCGCGACGTCTCCAAGCAAACGCGCAGTGCGCGCTCAGGTTGGAAATCTCCAACGATAAACTCTCATCTGGGATCCAATCGTCGTCGTGCACGATGGATTTACACGCAGGGCAGGTGCCGGTTAATCGCGTCGCGTCGCTAGCGCACTCGGCGCAGAATGCGTGACCGCAGGGCGCGCGACGGGGCTTGCGAAGGATGTCCGAGCATGCGCTGCACAACAGGTGGTTTGGAGGCTTCGGTGCGGCGAATACCGTGCGCGCACGCGCGGTGGAGACGTAGACGACGCCGTAACCATCGATGGGGACGTTGCGGAGCACCATTGTGCGTGCGAGACCGGCGCGAGAGCGGCGCGGTGTGCGGTTGAGCTCGCGCGTCGGCGCGCCGAGTACGAAGGCGGTTACGCTCGAGTCGGCGCAAAGTGATGTCGATTGAATAACGGTTACAACAACGCTATGTATACTATAAATACTATACAACGATGGCTACCAACGCGATGGATCTCGAGGCGGGGCAGAGGGTCGACCTGCGCCGCCTTGCGATCTGCCGTCGCGGCGCCAACCGCCGGCGGCTCCTCCGCCTCCGCCTCTGTGACCTCTGTCTGAGCTCGTTTTGTGCTCTTCATAAGGCACGTTCGGGAACGTCATCGCCATTGGCGTGGCCGATGTCCATGATTCGAACGTACGGTCGCGCGAGAAAACTAATTGCCGATCGTCTCGGCCGTTGTCTTGACGAAGGAGTTTTAATACGTCCACGCCTCGGGATTGCACGAGCTCGCATCCTTGTTGAAGCTTTTCATCACGGTTAATCACCAAGCAGGCGGTGATATCGGCAAGCTCGCGTGCAAACCAGTCCGCGACGTCGTTTTCGCACATGTACATTTTGAAGACGTACGAAGCGATGGCGAAATCAATCGCGCCGCCGCACGCTCTGGCGACGCCGCCGTCTTTCATGTCCCATTGTATAAATCTCAACCCCAAACCTTCAGCAGACGCGCGCCAGGACTCTTCCACGTCCAAACTCACCAAATCTAACGTCACACCGGGGTATTTTGCGTTGAAATACTCGCGCACGGCGATGAGCTCAAACCCCGGTCCTCCGCCGAGCGACGCCACGCGCACCTCGCGTTTCTGCTGCGCCGCCGACGCCAAGGATGCAAACACCCCGCGCGCATCCGCGCGTTCCATGCACGCCCATGTCTCAGTGAACCTTTGTACTGATTTAAACTTGACGTATTCGCGTTGGAGCCCGATATGGCGGTACTCTTCTTGCGACCACGTGACGTCTGCGTTTTTAATGCTTGGCTTTCTCGCGTACAGCTCAACGCCCGCGCTCAACACACGCTCGCGCGCGGCGTCGTCGGCGGCGCATTGCTGCTGAATTGTGCTGTCAATGATTTCTACAACCTTGCGCGCGTCGGCGAAGAGTCGTTGGAGGAGCTCTGCGCCGGCGGCAGAGGTGCTAAAAGGCCAACGTTTGTTTCTGTCTTGAAAGTATTGAAACGGGAGCTGTTGCGCCGGCGGCGCGCGGCGTAAGACGCCAGCGAAGACATCTTGCGATGCAGGAGCTTGGCGTGACGACGTGTCTTGCGCTGGTGCTGACATCACGGTGCGAATTCCAGCGCCGCGTGGGTCCAAGTGACGGCCTGAGCGTCGGTTGAACCTCTTGCAGCGGCGTTGAAAGGGACGTGTGTTGAAATATTTGCATCGATTACTACAAGTGCAATCTAGAAGTTCTAAAACCTTAAAACATGGTATATTGGTACAGTGGGTTTGGAGGGAGGTTACAACTCATGTTCGGCGACGCCTTCGCGAATTTCGCTGTCGAGCTGCGCGGCTCGTCGCGCGGCGAGCGTATTAACAGAGACGAGCCAACACAATGCGATTGCGCTGTGGCAGCAAACAAGCACTGGAAGAGCACCGATGATGGAGCCGTAGACGAAAATCAAACCTTGCTGCATGAAAGATCCACCAGTTTTACCGATTTGACTGCCGAGGACATCCACCGCGGCTTTGCCCTTGGTTCGGCTGTCTTCATCGAGAGTGATGTACACCATCTCCTCAGCGGGTTTGAACAGCGAAAACTTGGCTGCGCGTTCGACGATGTAAATCACTGCACCACCGAGAACGAGCAAGGACAACAGTGAAGAGTCTTGAGACAAAGCTCCGTGACGGAGGGCATAGATGGATGTTCCAAAGAAAATCCATCCGAGGAAAATCACAGTCTTTGGCGTCACCGACAACGTGCCTTTCCATCCGAGGTTCTTAAATAAGAACGGTGCAGCAATCATGAAGATACCAGTAACCATACCACTATACGTTTGCACATCACCCATGTACGCCGCGTAGGACGTTGGATCAGGTCGCAGAATACGCAACTGCGTCTTCCACGCGACTTGGAAAATAATCGAGCTTAAACCTTGCGCAACAGCCATCACGGCGAGGCATGCAACTTCGGGAGACTCGAAAACGTACGCCATCGATGACAATAATCCAGCCTTTTTCTTTTTCTTTTGATCCTTCGGGTCAAGCTTTGCGTTTGCTTCGACGAGACGCTCGTGTTCGCGCAATTTTTCATTCATTGGCGATGTCGCATCTTTTTTAGCGTCATCACAAATGAATTTGTGAATAGCCATGATGGCGAATCCACAAAGCATCACAACTGTCATAAACAAACGCAACTTGGCGGCCCACAAGTTCTCGGCGCTGACTCCAGCAGGATGCCACTGCGTGGTGACAAACTTCATAAATACCCCAGAACACGCTTGCGCGACATTGGCCCCAATACCAAGCAGCGGATAGATGATCCCCGCCTCGCTCACGCGCGTTATTTCGTTTGCCAAGCCCCAAAACAGCAAACTCAACACCACATCGCCCCATAGCTCGCCGGCAACGTAGAAGAGAGAGTACGTCCAATTCGTAAATACGGCGATGCCTCCCGCCAAACCTCGAGGAAGCATCGTAGCCATCGCCGCCGCCGTCGCTGTTGGATGCAAGAACTCGCGATTCGGATACAAGACACCCGTGAATAACGCAAAGAACACCATAAACACCGACACAGCGAGGTAAAATAACTTTTCCCGCCCCAACTTGCTCGACAGCCGCGCAAAGAGCGACACAAACAACAGCGACATTGGGAGCACGGCGTACACAGTCAAGTACGGAATTTGTTCCGCCCCACCGAATGCGGTTACAACTAGTGTATCCTTCACGGCATCCATGATTGAATTCGCAAAAGCCATAAAGTAAAACATCAGAGACATCGGGACCAACCGTCCCCACAAGCCGTCGAGAGGTTTAGCCATCTTTCGCACTTGCTTGACGATAATATTATTCATCAACGGCGACGTCGAGCCAGAATCCGTAGAATGTACAACAACTTGCGCACGTTGAAGCGCCTTGGAACGCCATACATTCCCAGAAACCGACGTTGACACCTTTGAGCCCGCGGACGAGCCGCCGACGGCCTCCAACCTCGTCTCGCGTCCTCGCAAATGCTCAACCCCTGGCGCCATCATTCGCCCCGAAACTCGCACGGTGCGCGTATTATGCACCCTATGTGTGTTCCCACCCATCGCGCGTCCCGCATGCGGGCGCACCGCGCCGGGCATCGCCACCGTCATTTTAAAAACCGAAAACCGCCGCCAACGACACCTTGAATATTCCAAGCGTCTACCCGCGCCTCCTGCACGCGAACCGCGCGCGACGGACGTCGATGCACCGCGCGAACGTGCGATGACACGCCACCTGTCCCGGAGTGCGCCGTCGCGTCGTCGACGTCGAGCGGCGAACGACTGCGGGGTGCGCGCTCGAGCGGCGCGCTTTTGCAACGGACGCGACCGTGTGCTCGAGCTCATGGGTTTCAAACGTCTCCAATACGTGGGTTTGGGGTTTAGCTTTCATCAGGGCTTTTTTCCTCATCAGCCTCTCGCGCGCGCGCGCGTCACACGCCGACGCGTCGGTGGCCTGGGCGCGTTCGACCGCCCGCACGCGCGCAAACGCACCAGTCGCGATGGCTCTTCGCGCCACCACGGGCGCGTGCGCCCTGCGCGCGACGTCTCGCGCGTCGATGCTCTCCGCACGCCGCGTGACGCAGGCGCTCACGGTGAGCCCTCGCGCGCACCGCGTGAGCTCCACCGTGCTCACGCGCGCCAAGGGCGGCGGCGCGGATGGGAAAGGTAAGCCAGGTGCTGGTGGTGACAGTAAGAGCGCTGGCGGGATCACCAAGCGCTCGGAGGACTTTGGAAAGTGGTATTTGGATTGCATTCGCGAATGTCAGCTCGCCGACTACGGTCCCGCTCGAGGGACGATGGTGATTCGACCGTACGGCTATGCGATTTGGGAAGGCATTCAAAGATACATGGATGCACGTTTTAAGGAGACTGGGGTGGAGAATGCGTATTTTCCGCAATTGATTCCGTATTCATTCATCACGAAGGAGGCGTCGCACGTGGAGGGTTTCGCGCCCGAGTTGGCCATCGTGACGCAAGGCGGTGGAAAGGAGTTGGAGGAGCCGTTGGTGGTGCGACCGACGAGTGAGACGATTGTGAATAACATGCTTTCGCAGTGGATTCAGAGTTATCGGGATTTGCCAATGTTGTTAAATCAATGGTGTAACGTGCACCGATGGGAAATGCGCACGCGACCATTTATTCGGACGTTGGAGTTTTTGTGGCAAGAGGGTCACACCGCGCACGCGACTGCGCAAGAAGCTGAGGATAAGGCGATGGAGATGGTACATATTTACGCTGAATTCGCTAGGACGCAAGCGGCGATGCCAGTCATTCCGGGCCGCAAGTCGCGCGTTGAATCGTTTGCGGGCGCCAACGTGACGTACACCATTGAAGCAATGATGGGAGACAAAAAGGCGCTTCAAGCCGGTACGTCGCACAACTTGGGACAAAACTTTGCCAAGGCGTTCGATACTACATTTTTAGACGCCGATGGCAACACGCAGTACGTGCATCAAAGCTCTTGGGGCGTGTCCACGCGATTGGTGGGCGGTATCATTATGTCGCACGGCGACGACGCCGGCTTGCAGTTGCCGCCGCGTTTGGCGCCGATTCAAGTCGTTGTCGTTCCCATTTGGAAGAAAGACGACGAGAAAGACGCCGTGATGGCATCTGTTGATAGTATCATTGGTTCTTTGAAGGCGGCAAACGTGCGCGTGCACCTCGATGCCGACCAAAGCAAGTCCCCGGGTTGGAAATTTAACCAATACGAAATGAAGGGCGTGCCCATTCGCATCGAAGTCGGTCCGAAGGACGTGGCCAAGGGTGCGTGTGTCGTCGCGCGACGAGACATTCCGGGCAAAGAAGGCAAGGAATTCGGTGTGAGCATCGAAACTGCCGCGCTTCAATCCAAGATACAAACGGTGTTGGATGATATTCAAAACGCGATGTTGGCCAAGGCGACGGAATTTAGAGACGCAAATATCGTCGACGTGAAAACTATGGATGAGTTGAAGGCGACGATTGAGAACGGTCAATGGGCGAGATGTGGATGGGAAGGTACGGATGAGCAAGAAAAGGCTATCAAGGAAGAAACGGGTGCGACGATCCGATGCTTTCCGTTTGAGCAGCCCGCTGGCCCGCACGCGTGCTTGATGACTGGCGCCCCAGCCAAGGAGGTGTGCATCTTTGCCAAGAGCTATTAATAATAAAAGTCTTCACCTGTATAGAGATAGAAGGACAGAGCGCTTTGTTATTTCACATATTACCCCGCTGCTAACCATGCACGTTGCTAAAAAATGAGTTTCTAATTTTCGACGGCGTGCTGAAAAGCGTTGCTCTCACCGAGGACAAAAATTAGGCGAACAACAAGAACGAGTCCAAGAAGGATATGAGATGAAGCGCCAACCTCCAGGGCCGCTTCTCTCTTAATTACACATCTAAGATATATGTCATCCATTCTACTCGTCCATTCTCCTCACGTGTCAAAATTATGGAAAGAAATCAGGCGGCGGCTCGCAAAAGCATGTCGCTGTCGCTCTTCGCACGCGCTTCGTACGCGTCGATTGCGGCGGTCAACGTCGTGTGCAAACTCTTCAGCGTGTTATCCTTTGCGCAACGATCTCGCGCTTCGAGAATCATGTGCATGGGAAACCAGCACGCCGCGTGCGCCGTTCGGTCGACAGCCGAGCGTTTGGACCATGCGTTGAGCTCTTTTAGCGAAAGTTGCGCGGCGTCTTCGACAAGATTAAACGCCAAATACGTGCGCAAGAGCGCCGCTGGATTGGCAGCGCGTCGAGCCATACCAGCCCCGCTCGTGCGCGATGCGGGATTGATAAACCTGTGCGTGAGCCACGACGGTAGGGCGACGCGCGCGTCGACGCTCAAAATCGCCCGAGCCGCGGCTTCAGCGAGCGCAAAATTGCGCTCTGGCGTATCAAAGCGCTCAATAAACGAACGAAGCTCGCTCCAATACGTCTCTACGGTCGTCGATGATGATTGCACGCCAATCAAGCCTGCGGTAGCGTTGACATTGATGCCTTGGTTATCCCAGCGCTTAAAGTCTGACGCGTCTTCGGCGATGCGCGCGTCGCCAATTTGGCGCATGCTTGCGCGCGCCGCCAAGGTTGCCGCGATAATCGTCAGCGCAGACGTGAGTCTTTCTCCATCTAACCATGCGGTGCATAACGTCGTCGCGGCAGCAAAGCACCCGAATTCAATCAAAGATTCACTCAAGGCGGAGATCATGGCTGGATCTTCGTCGGCGCGCTCGAAACCGAGAGACGACGCGTCGCCGCCGGCGTGTAAGAGCTCGAGGCGCGCCGCCGACAACGCGTACTCACGCAGCACCGTCGCTAATGGGTTCTTCGTGGTGTCTACACCACTTGAAACGACATTTGCGGTGCCCAAGTCATCGTTTCCATCCATGTCCTCATCGACTTCGACGCCCCCGTCTTCGAAAGACACCGAGAGCGCGTCGGCGACGACGGCGAGCGCGTTGGCTGACGCGAGCAACGCCGACGCGTGCTTTGACAACGCATCGACGATGTCCTCGTACTCTGCATTGGGTCTGTGTGCAACCTCTTGAACGAGCACGCGGAGCCGCAAACCATACTTGCGCATGGCAATCGCCGCCTTGGCGGGCTCGCCGCGGCTCAAGTAAAAGGCGTAGAGAATGTCGCTCGGCGCCGGCGAGGCGTCGATGGGCGACGTCGCCGCACGACCTTCGAGCGCATTTGCAACCGTCTTGTAATGATGACGATCGTTGTCGTCCAAACATAACGTGCTCAGCACTGCTCCGCCATTCTTTGCACCCTTTGAGCACACAGCGGCGACTAAACGTCGCATGGCTGCGGCTTGTCGATGGTCGCCCACGGCGCTCGTCGCCGCGCAATACGCCCCTCGCCAATCTTTCGCGTCGATGGCGTATTGTAAGACATTCGCCCACAAACGCGCGCTTTGGTTTTCATCATCCACGACTTCATGTAACGCAGCGTACGCCGCTGCTGATGCTCCAGCGGCGCAGCCCAAGCGCTCGAAGAAGAGCATGACGACTTCGTAATACTCCAAACGAGACACGACGTCGCCCGGGTAGAGCTCCTCCGATGGGTCATCGCATCCAATCAAAATACTACGAATCACCCGCAAGAGTTGCACCAACAACGCATCTACGGGCCGCTGTTGCTCGCGCTGTTGCTCGTCATCGTGGCTGTCGGTGCCACCACTGCTTGACGTTTCTGGGATGAACGCAGCCGAACGACTAAAGAGACTAATGGCGCTATCGACGGAGCGCGAGCGGCGCTCGGCGTCTTCGGCGTCGTTAAAGCCAGCGAGGTCGGCACACACCCACAACGCTTGTAAGAACAACAACGCTGGTGCGTCAGAGGACGATGCGAGTTCTGATCCTGGCACTTGCTGACGCGCAAATGCGAGAAGCGTGCCCAACGCGTCGACTTCGCCCGCGGCGTACAGCGCCGTACCAATCTCAACCACGCGCTGTACCTCCGAGGAGCCACCGCTCGTGTTATTGCCGGTGGCGATGTGCGCCGCCACGGTGTGTCCTGCGATTTGCAACTCTTCCGACGTCGACGCGTAGGCGACGAAGTCGTCTCGCAGGTTGGCTAAAACAACCGCGAGTCTTGGTGGGTCCGCCATCTCCGCGCTCGTTCTCCGTGCCGTCAATAGCCAGGATGTAAACACGGCGGATCTGTACACGTGCATCGCTCGAGGAAGTACGTCGGAAACAATGCCCAACGCCGCGGTCGGGAAACCAGCTTTTGGACCGAGACGAATGCAGCCGAGGAGCAAAATCATACCGCGGCTCACCGCCAAACGCGCCCGCGCGTGTTGTCGAGCGGCATTCAACACCACCGTCTCCGCGGTTGTTTCTCCTCGAGCGTCGACGATGACGTCGGCGTCTTCACCTGCGTCGCGCATACCCGATGGTTGTGCGTCTAAAGCTTCCACGCACGCGCGCAACGCGTGCTCGGGCTCTGGGATGTTGGAAAGCGCGTCTTGCAAGAGACGAATGATGAGACGCTGCTTTGCCCGGTGCGACGCCTTTCTAATTTTCACCTGCGCTTCGCTCTCGCCGCTATCTACTTGCGCGAAGACGTCGCCCGTGAGCACGCCAGCGAAAGACTCGAGCCAATCTTGCGCATTCTGGCTCTTCGCGTCAATCTCTTCGTCACGAGCGTCAAAAGCCGTACTCTTGCTTTCGCACGACGTATCCGTCGCCAACCCGCTCGCAATCAAATCCATCGCGCTACACGCCGACGTCCCGAGCACGGCGTTCAATCGCGAAAACAGCGCCGTGAGCGCCGCCACCGCTTGTTTGCCAGTGACGTTGAATTTCAACATCGGCGAGTCTTCATTCGTAATCTTTGCGCGCAACACCGCGTCTTCGACTTTGCCGTTGACGCGTAAAGCGCTGAGCAAACCGCCGCCGCGCAGCAGAAGCGTCGGCGCATCGGTGATGAACGCGATTGGCGCGTGTGCGCGGCGCCACGCGCGAGCGTACTCTGGGGCTATTCTACACCACGCGCGCACGACGTCAGACACAGACGCCTCCTTGCCGCCGCTGGAGCCGGCGGCGGCGGCAGCGAGCAGCGCGTCTTGCACCGTCGCATCCGCCATCGAGTCGTCACCCATGGACAATATGTCACCCATCGTCGCCGTCCTCGTTCGCGCAACAATCTCTAAAACATCTTCAGACATCAATCCTCGCATGGAAATTTCATCACTTAATGCCTTGGCGACGGATGATGGCGTGTAACCGTTCAATTGACCAAAGCGCGAGAGCAATTCCGCGGCGGCGGCGTTCCCACGGCCGCTGTGTCCCCAATCCGCGAGTTCCGTCGCTTCGACGTCACCCGAACGCACTTCTCTCGCGCGATGTAACGCATTCAAAGGCCAGCACAACACATGGACGACGTCTGGATCCTCGTTGGATCCGCCGCCTTCGTCTTTAGAGTACTTTTCTTGCGCGGCGAGAACGACGTCGTCAGTCAGCGCCAGCGCCCTCGTCACGCCCTTGGAGCGTTCGATCGATGACACATACACCAACGACCCGTGCTTGACGGTGTATAACGCCAGCGTCGCGTCGCCCGGGCCCGAGGCGCGCGGATTCTCCTCTGTCGGCGCCACTCGCGAAGACACGACGACGTTCAAATGGTACCCCTTGGGCGCGGGCGCGCACGCCAGCGCGAGGGCCAACCGCTCGGGCGTGGGGTTCGGCGTTCCAGGCGCGGGAGGGAGATGCGACGCACATACGCGCACGGCTTTCGCTGCTGCCCCCTTTGATGAGGATTGGCTCCCTTTGAGTGCGGCGGTGACGTCCCAGACTTGCACGAAACCATCCGCGCGAAGCGTCGTCACCAACTCCTTGCCGCCCAACAGCGTCGAATGCGGCGTCACATCAACGATAGCTTGCCCGACTTCGCCCTTGATCCCACTCCACACTCGACTCAGTGTACCTTCTTTAAGCTCGCACATCGTCGCCAACGTTAACGCGTGCACGACGACGCCATGCCCATTCGTTCCGCCGATGACGACGCCGCTCGCGCCGCACGACCCCAACGCGGCGACGCGCGAAATAACACCCAAAGGGGCGCGCCCCACGTGGACCACGTCGTCGTCTGAAAGATTATCACTACCTATAGCGATTGAAATCACGCACGACCCATCCTCGGTGGCGCACACAAACCTCGACGACGACGACGACGACGTCGAGGATGAATCCGTCTCATCGCCGCGCGTCAACGCGCACGACGGCGCCAACGCGCTCGGCGCGCGCACGCGAACGCGCGATCCCGCACTCGACGTCACGCACACGCTATGGTTCTGGTCATCGAATTCCCACGCGTAGACGACGCCGCGAAGCGCACAGCCACCACCAGCGAGAGCGAGCGCGCTCGACGACGACGCGTGGTCCGCCAATGAATCTTCGCTCTTCTGTCGCTTACTCGCGCGGGTCGCGCGCGCGCTCGGTGGTTCCTCGGACACGCGCACCGACGCGGACGCATCGACGGTGATGGTGCGCGTGCGCGATGCGCTCGTCGTCGTCGTCATCCATCGCGGCGTCTCGGTGAGCGTCATTATTGATTGATTGATTGATTGATTGATTCAAATCAAAATCCTCTCACAACAGACTCCTCTCGCGTGCGTCGTCGTCTCTCGTTGACGGATGCGAACGTGCGAACGCCGAGACGCGCGCGCACGCAGTCGTCCGTCCGGACTCGGCGTCGGCGCGTGACGTGCACGACGCGTTCGGTCCCCGCGCGCGTCGGTGCGCCGGGCACAGCATCACACATAATGACGGGATTTGCTTTATTTTGGACGGCGTGCGCCCGAGGCGACCCACCATCAATCAATCAATCAATCAATCATCCTGGACGCAAGGGAATATGATGAATGCATGGCGAATTAGTTCTTTCAATGTTTAGTAATGATATGTACTAGTATGTATGTTTATAGGTGTGCATTAAAAAAATAGTTGATTGCGTTACTTTGCCGCCTTCTTCGCCTCGCGAGCGGCTTTCTTTTCGGCGCCGGCTTCTACACCTACGTAGACATCAAGGTCCCAATCCGAGTCTGTCGTAACGTCCTGTCCAGCCGCAAGTTTCGTCGCGCGCGCCTTCTGCGTCGCCTTGATTTCCTTACGACTCAACGCCTTCTTTTGCTTCTTCACCTTGACGACGTTTCCGAGCGCGTCGACGGTGTCCTCCTGCGGACCGTCCCAGTCAACCTTTTCGGTGGCGCGGCCAGACTTACCTTGTCCCCACTTGTTACCTTCAACTTCAACGAAACCAGTACCCGGAACGTTCCAGGTTTCCTCCTTCAACGCATCGGCGAATTCGCAGTTGTGCGTGATGAGAAGCACGCCGCCGCCGAATTCCTTGACAGCCATGGCGAGCGCGCCGAGGGCGTCGCGGTCCAAATAGTTGGTGGGTTCATCCATGACGACAATGTGCGGTTGTTGCCACATAGCGGCACCGAGTACGAGCTTAACCTTTTGGCCACCAGAGAGACCCTTGATGCGGTTGTGCGTGGCAAACTCGGCATCCAAACCAAAGTCAATCATGTGCTTTTCGACGTTGGCTTGGGTGAGCGGGCGGGCGTACAAACCTTGGCGAGCGGCTTCACGCTCGTCGACACGGTTCAAGTACTTGGTGAAACCAAACTTTTCGAGCTTCTCACGCTCCATCCAAGAGTTGGAGTCCATGGAAAGACCCTTCCATTGGCATTCATACTCGTATTTGCTCTTCTTTTGGCGACGAGAGAGAATCTTTTCGACGACGAGCTTGAGAATGGAGCCATCTTCTTGCGGGACCGGAATCTTCTCCTTCATCAAGCGCTCCTCCTCTTCGGTGTATTGCGCGGTGACCTTGGTTAAGTTTTCCTTGTCTTCGCCAGTGGAGAAACGCCAGCGGATGTACTCGTTGGGCGTTTTGTCCAAGTGCTGTTCAACGTGGTGGAACGCGTGCTGGGCAACGTACGCGTAGCGCATGTTCGGGTGACGCCAGACAGTACCAGCATCCGGTTCGGCTTCACCAGTGAGTAACTTGATGAAAGTCGACTTACCAGCACCGTTCGGGCCGAGGCACGCCACACGAGAGCTCAAAGAAAGCTGAATCGTCGCGTCTTGGATGATTTGGCGCGTCGTGTTCGGGTACTTGTACCAGCACTTGGTCGCCTTGACGATAGCCTTATCCTTGTTCTTGACACCTTCGAGGAAACCCGGAACCGGGAAGATGAACTTGAGTTCATCGTTGGAAAGTTCAGTGTACTTTTTGGCCGCCGGGCATTGCTTGACGAATTCCGTGAGGTTCCCTCTGTAGGTCACCAACTTGCGGTTTTCGTAGTGAATAATGTGCGTGCACACGCGGTCGAGGAAACCAGAATCGTGAGACACAATCATGGAAGACACTTGCGTTTGAGAGTTAAGATACTCTTCCAACCAGGCAACATTCTTGACATCCAAGTGGTTCGTCGGCTCATCGAGCAACAAAATGTCAGCCTTCATAAGAATCGCCCGCGCTAACGCGAGCTTCATCTTCCAGCCACCAGACAAGGCGACGACGGGACCGTTGATCATTTCATCAGTGAACTGGAATGACGAAAGCGTACTCGAAACTGTTTCCTTGGACGTACCGTGACCACGAATGACTTCGTTGTCAAGAACAAACTCGACGACATTCATCGTGTGTTGGTCACCTTGGATGTCGTGCTCGACGTACACGGTGCGAAGCTCCTCCGGGGGCGGGAAGTTTTCGACTTGGCCGTTGTTGATAGCCTTCATCAACGTGGACTTACCGCAGCCGTTCGGGCCGCACAAACCGTAACGCTTACCCTTCTTCATGTGAAGCGTGGCGTTGTTGAGCAAAATGAGCGCACCATAAGCCAAGGAGAAGTCGCACTTGCACAAATCTTCACCCTCTTCGTCTTCGACGACAAAAACCTTTTTGGAGGCTTCGTACACAGCCAACGCGCGTTCGACAAGAGCCTTGGTCATCGCTTCGGCGTCAGTGAAGAAGAGCTTCATGTAAGACGTCGCGCAAGACTTGTTCCAGGTGTCAAAGTCAAAGTTCTTCGCGAGAAGAGCGTTGGCGGACAAGGAGCAAATGTAGTCAAAGTACACCTTGACTTCGGCAGATTCGACAAACTTGGTCATGTCATCCTTGGATGCGCCAGTGTTTTCGCAAAGAAGCGTAACGAATTGTTCCTTGACAGTTTCTTCGTTGTAAACACCCTTTCCTTCACCTTCCGCAGATTCCTCACCGCTTTCGTTACCGGCAGCTTGGAGCAACGTCTTGTACGCGCGGGTACACACTTGACGGCACTCCGGGTCGGCGACTTCATCCATGGCGCGCTTCAAGAGCGGCAAAAGCTTTGTGAGGAACGGCGCGGCGTCCATTGGGTCCTCAACCAACTTGCACATGTTGTCAATAATAACCGCAGACTTGCGCTTAATAGCGGTGACTTGCTGGAAGAACAAACCGCGTTGAAGCAACGGACCCATAATGGACAACGTCGGCGACTCGACTTGCTGAACAAAAGTCGTAGACGCAAGCTTGTGAACGCACTCCGGGACTTCATCGACGTTGTTAATGCATTCAATCAACGTCGGGATGAAAGGCTCGATGTCAAGGTTACCAACGCACGTGGCAACGTTCGCCATGCACTCCGTGGATGCCTTCTTGACTTCCTCGCGCATGTGCACCATGACTTGCGCGAGCTCGGGAATAATCTCCGGCAAGTTCGCCGCCACCGCCTTGCGGTTACGCGCGATGAACGCGTTGAGCACACGAATAGAAGCCATGGTCGATTGCCAGAACTGAGACGCGAAACCGACGAAAATCGGAGCCAAAGCCGGGCGCACGGCAAACTCGCTCAACTTTGGGCAAATGGCGTCCACCGCGGCGTCGCCCGCCGCGCGAACATTCGACGACTTGTTATCACCCGCGAGCGTAATCGCAATTTCAAGCAATTGAATCAAATACGGTTCTTCCGCGAAAGACGCCGCACCAGCGAGAGCGGTAATCTTTTCCGCCGCAGCCTTGCGCGCGTCTTCATCCTTCTTCTTTTCGGAATCCTCCTTGATGGCGGCGACATCCGCCGTCGTAATCTTCGCCGCCGCGGGCACGGTGCATCCCTTGGGCGCCATTATTATTCACTACAACACGTTATCACACACCTTTTCGTCAGTCTCTCGAGTCACACACGCGACGCACCACACCACGCCTCGCGCCTTCGTACGCGCCTTTCTTCGCGCGCGAACCCCGTCCATCCTGTTTGGGCATGTTGTGGATAACGCAACCCCATCCATCGCCCGCGCCTCGCGCCACCATCGCCGCGCCTCGCCCGCGCGCGCGACGTCAACGCACACGAAACCATTCGTCTCCATCATTCCCCACGCCATCGACCGCGCGCCGCGCGTCGCGCACCTCTCGCGCGCCGTCCGAACCCCGACCGATGGGTCCGCCATCGACCGCGCGCGCCGCCGCCGCCCTATCGAGAGATGCACGGATGAATGAATGCCTCGCGACGGCGTCCGCGACGAGTCACGCCACGCGCGCGCGTCGACCTTGGCGCGCGCAAAACATGTTTCCCCATCGTCTCCCGACGCGCGGCATCCACGGCGCGCGTCATCGCGCGTCATCGCCGCGTCAACGCGCCGATGAGCACGCCGATGACCCGCGCCGCCGACCGCGCGCGACACATTCGACGCATGCGTTGGCGCGTCATCGCGACGGATGCGGTGCACGTACCTGGGGTATGAGGGGTGGTGGTGATGAGGCGATATTCGTGCGATATATTCGTGACCGTGACGGACGCGGGACACGAACGATGACGACGACGTCGGGTGCGGTGCGGGAGTGAATGGCGCCGGCGCGACTTTCACTGGATGGGCGTAAAAGCGACGACGTCCACGGAGGTTGATACATTGGTGGCGTCGTTCGTTCGTGGGCGGTCTGGGCATCCCTGGTCGTGATTGGCGGACGAGCCCCCGCCCCCACCCTCCCTAGGGGGTGCGCGCGGGGTCGTGATTGGTCACGTTAGGGTATAGGATTAGGGTTTGCGCCGCTTGGGCCGTTGACCGACGTCCGCCATCGATCGATCGATCGATCGATCGTCGTCGACGATTCGCGCGGCACTGATTGGCGCGAAACCACGCTCGGTCGTCTTCGCGCGTCGCCGACGAAGGGTTCGTGTGTCGATCGCATCGCGCGTGAAACAACGACCGACGCCGAACACCCGAGCGCGCGCGAGAGCGAGAGAGAGAGAGAGAGAGAAAGCGAGAGATGCTGCGCCGCGCGGCGGTGATCGGGACGACGCGCGGCGTGGGCGCGAGCGCGAATCCGGCGACGGTGGCGGCGGCGGTGAGTGGGTTGAGGTATACGACGACGTCGAGCGCGACGAGCGCGAGTGCGGCGGTGGATGCGGTGAAGACGTCGACGCCGAATGTACAACAGTTTAAAATTTACCGCTGGGACCCAGACGTCGGGGGCGCGCCGACGTACAAAACGTATGATGTGGATACGAATGATTGCGGTCCGATGATGCTTGATGTGTTGTTTAAGATTAAGGATGAGCAGGATCAGACGTTGAGCTTTAGACGGTCGTGTCGTGAGGGGATTTGTGGGTCGTGCGCGATGAACATCAATGGGACGAATGGGTTGGCGTGCTTGAGCAAGGTGGACAAGTCGACGAGCGGGGCGCAAACCATCGCGCCGTTACCGCACATGTTTGTCGTGCGTGATTTAGTGGTTGATATGGCAAACTTTTACGCGCAGTACAAGTCGATTGAACCGTACTTGAAGCTGAAGGATGATACCAAAAAAGACGGGTTGGAGCGATACCAATCCAAGGAGGATCGGGCCAAGTTGGATGGGTTGTACGAGTGCATTTTGTGCGCGTGCTGTTCGACGTCGTGCCCGTCGTACTGGTGGAATAGCGACAAGTACTTGGGTCCGGCGGTATTGTTACAGGCGTACAGATGGATCATCGACTCGCGCGACGAGTTCACCAAGGAACGCCTGGACAAGGTGAACGACGCCTTCAAGTTGTACCGATGCCATACGATTATGAATTGCAGCAAGGTTTGCCCGAAAGGTTTGAATCCCGCAAAGCAAATTGCCAAGATCAAGGCGATGGTATGAATATAAATGTGATGAAACGCGCGCGCCTGCGCAGCACGAGGCGCAATTTTTTTAACCACTGGTTACCGGTACTACCACACAACAACATGATTATTCTACTACTTTTACTACTTAGCTCGACGTGTAATGGAAACGCGCAACGCCGCACTTTTGTTCAACAACAAGTACTACTTTTACAGTTTCTTCGCGCGCCAGTCCACGAGCACGTCGTCGATGTCGTCGTCGTCGCTATCGCTATCGCTATACGCCACGACGTTCTCCGCCGCCTTTGTCGTCTTTGTCGTCGTCGCGCTCGCGCTCGCCAACTTTGCCCGCTTCGCCTCCCGCGAACTCGCCGCCGCCTCCCTTAACCTATCCACGCGATCGAAACATTCCACCTGCTCCGCAATCTCCCCTCGAGCCTTCGCCAACGCCTCGACGTCCTCCGCCTCCGCCTCGCGCGCCTCGCGCTCCGCCTCCTCCAACGCCTTCGCCGCGTCCTCTTTCCCCTTATCGTCCGCAACAGACGCCGACGACACTAACGTCTTCTTTGTCGTCGTCGTCGTCGTCGTCGTCGGAGCCCTCACCGCACGTACCCCACGCACCGTCCCATCCACCTCCGCCGCCGATGACGCCTTGGCGCTCCTCCTCCCCACGTGCGCCGCGCTCCCGGCGTCGAAAAAATCGCTCGGCAGCGCCGGATTCGCCATGACGCGCGCGATGCGAACACTACGCGCGCGCGCGCGCACGCACCGCGCCGGTCGATCGCTCGCTCGTCGCGCACCGCGGCGATGAATGCCTCCGACGCCTCTTTTTTCTCTGTCTTTCCTCCCTCAGTGAGGGACTCATCGACCAATCACGACCAGGGACAGTCGGGTGTCGGCAAAAAAATTCAAAACGAGGGGAACAAACGACCGACAGCTGAGCTCGCGCAGCCGCGCCGCGCGCGACACACCCGCGCGCGCGAACTCGCGACGCGACGTGACCCGCGCGTGAAGCGTATTTTCCGCGTTCGTGCATCGCGCACCGGCGTGAGGCGATCGGAGCGTGCGCGCGCGCGTCGGATCCTCGACGTATACATTTGAAACCGACACATCGCAGCCGCGCGAGCGATTGGCGAGCGATGGGTGGACATTCGATCAATGATGCGTACGAAAAGCTCGAGAAGATTGGGCAAGGGACGTACGGGAAGGTGTACAAGGCGCGAGAGCGATCGAATGGGCGATTGGTGGCGTTGAAGAAGACGAGACTTGAGATGGAGGAGGAGGGCGTGCCGTCGACGGCGTTGCGGGAGGTGTCTTTGTTGCAAATGTTATCGGAATCTCCGTACATCGTGCGTTTGTTACGAGTGGAGCACGTTGAAGAGGATGGAAAGGCGATGCTGTATTTGGTGTTTGAGTTTTTGGATCAAGATTTAAAGCATTATATGGACATGACGGGACGCGGTCCGGCGAACCCGTTGCCGACGAGCGTGGTGCAAAACTTTATGTATCAGCTCTGTTTGGGATGTGCGCACATTCACAAGCACGGTGTGATGCACCGTGATTTAAAGCCTCAAAACATGCTCGTTGATAAGGCGAAGAACGTGCTCAAGATTGCGGATTTGGGTCTCGGCAGAGCGTTCAGCGTTCCGGTGAAGAGCTATACGCACGAAATCGTCACCTTGTGGTACCGCGCGCCGGAAGTCTTGCTCGGAGGCTCGCACTATTCTACCCCGGTGGACATGTGGAGCGTTGGGTGCATGTTTGCGGAAATGGCTCGCAAGCAACCGTTATTCCCGGGTGACTCTGAACTCCAACAGCTGTTGCACATCTTCAAGCTTCTCGGCACGCCAGACGAATCCGTGTGGCCGGGCGTCTCAAGCTTGCGCGACTGGCACGAGTTCCCCCAATGGAAGCCGCAAGATTTATCCAAGGTTATCCCGCAACTCGATGAGCACGGGATCGATCTGTTGAGCAAACTCTTAGTGTATGACCCGGCGAAGCGCATCCACGCCACCGACGCTCTCAACCATCCGTACTTTGATTCGCTCGACAAGTCGCAGTTTGACAAAATCGAAGCCGACTTTGAGATTGAATACCGCGCCGAAAAGGAGAACAAAATGACATAAATGCATAAATCCTAACACTCAGAACACGAATTCGCATATGAATGAATCTAGATCAGTGGTTTTCGCCGCTTTTAAATCGATCAGTTGTAACATGATGTTAACGCGTCGTCGTCGTCAACAACGTCATCAATCAGGATAACACTCTGCCTCAGTCACCGACGCTTCCGCGCGCATGTCCGCCCACGCATCGAGCGCACGCGCGCACACGAACGCGACGCACCGCGCGCACCGCGCGCGCACACGAACGCGTCACGAATCGCCGAAAACGCCCGTGAGCCCGACGCTCTCGTCGTCATCATCACGTCGCGCCCGCGTGCGCCTCTGCGCGCCTTTGCGCGCGGTTGCCGAGCGCGACACCTATCGCGGCGCGCTCTTCCCGGGCGTGGAGGTTCCCGACAACGCCTTGGCTAAGAGTTTCTCGAAAATTTTCCCGTGGGGCAACGGCGCGCGCGTTACGGAGAAGGTTTTGTTTGATTTGTTAAAGGAGGAGGTGCGCGCGGCGCCGCTCTTCATTCCGCTGTACGATTACTACCGCGAATACGGCGGCGTGTACAACCTCGGCGCCGGTCCGAAGTGGTTTGTGGTGGTATCAGATCCCGTCGCCGTGCGTACGATGTTTAAGGACCAGGCGGATAGCTTTAGCAAGGGGATTTTGACGGATATTATGGAGCCCATCATGGGTGACGGTTTGATTCCAGCAAACAAGGAGATTTGGGCAAAGAGACGTCCGGTGGTCGGCGCTGGATTCCATGGCGCGTGGTTAAAGCACATGTGTGACTTGTTTGGAAAATCGGCGATGAACTTGGCGGACAAGCTTGACGAGTCGGCCGAGTCAGGGAAGACTGTGGAGCTCGAAGGCGAGCTGTACGCGATGGCGCTCGACGTCATCGGCAAAGCCGTCTTCAATTATGAGTTTGGCGCTTTGAAGGAAGAAACGCCGTTAATCAAGGCGGTCTACCGCGTGTTGCGCGAGAGCGAGCATCGGTCGACGTTTCCATTGCAATACTGGCAAATTCCTGGGGCGATGGATATCGTGCCGCGACAAAAGCAGTTCAAGCAAGACATGCAGATGGTCAACGACGAGCTTTCGGCGTTGATTGAAAACGCAATGTCGTCGCGAAACGAAACTGACTTGGCTGACATGGAGCGTCGTGATTATTCTCAAGTTGAAGACGCGAGTTTGCTTCGATTCTTGGTTGATATTCGAGGCGACGAGGCGACGAGCACGCAGCTGCGGGATGATTTGATGACGATGCTCATCGCCGGTCACGAAACCACCGCCGCCGTGCTCACGTGGACGCTGTATTTACTCGCCCAGCACCCCGAAATCGCGCGAGACGCGGTGGATGAAATCAACGCGTGCGTTGCGGACGCGAACGGCGTACCGACGCCGGAGGAAGTACGCAAACTTGAAAAGGTGCGCATGATTCTCGCCGAAGGCATGCGTTTGTACCCAGCACCGCCGATTTTAATTCGTCGAGCAATCAAAGACGTGACGTTGCCTCGCGGCGGCAATGGGAAGGAAATCACGTTGAAGGCGGGTACCGATTGTTTCGTGGCGGTGTGGAATTTGCACCGGTCGCCCGATTTATGGGAGAATCCCGAAAAGTTTGATCCCTCGCGCTTCTCCCGTCGATTTGAAAATCCCGCCATTGAGGGTTGGGGAGGGTTGAATCCAGAGCTCATGACTGGGTTGTATCCGAATGAAAATTGCACGGATTACAGCTACGTGCCATTTGGTGGAGGACAACGTCGATGCGCGGGTGACCAATTCGCCATGCTCGAAGCGGTGACTGCGATGAGCGTGTTGTTGAAGCGCTTCAATTTCGAGCTCGCGTGCGATGCCAAAGAGGTTGAGATGATCACGGGTGCCACGATTCACACCAAGGCGGGACTACCGATGAAGATTTCTAGAAGATAGACGAGGAGAGGAGAGAGTAATAATAATATAATGTTTTTTAGGTTAAGCGAGCAAAGCATGCGTTCAATGTTACAACAACAATCACTCAAGCACGAACAATTTGTTCTCAATGTGTTACTTCGTGTGTGTGGAATTCTTCTTTTTAATCCGCCTTGGCGGTTTTCCGTCCCTTTCGACGGGCGTTTCCGTAACGCTGCTCGAGTTCGAGCACGCGTTCGAGAAACTCTGGAGGCGTTTCTTGCTTTCTACGCGATTGCACCGGCAAAGACGCGAGTTGCAAAAGATTACGCCACTTGTCTTTCAAATCCATCGCCGTGCGACGTTCGAGCGCAGGATCGTCATTCTTCTTGATGATGGTCCATCGGCAACCGCCGCATTGCTCGACTCCGTCAACGAGCGCCTTGGATTCAACAAACGTCCAGGGTGAGTGGTGTTTGCTCCGTCTCGCACCCTTGGCGTTCGCCGTCGCGCCATTTTCAACCTTTACTGACGGTGCAGCTTTGGAAGCGGCATTCATCGAGGGCGAAGCGGCCATCGCGCCTTGATTCTCTTGTCCCTTGTTGACTGAACCATGACGGGACTCCGCCGCCGCGGCGGGCGTCGGCTTACTCGACGCCAACACGCGCACTTGCTCGAGGATCTCTAACGGCACACCATTCACTTCGCGACGCTTGTACAACGCGGGCAACATAGCGACTCGCAACAAGTTGCGCCACTTGTCCTTCAAATCCACCGCGCTTCGATTGACGAGCGCCTCAGACACACCGTCGGCGCGCAAGGCTTTTATATCCGCCCATTGTCCGCGACCGTAGTGCGACACACCGCGTACCAAAGCTTTAACTTCATCTAACCTCCAGGGGCGGTGCGCTTTAAGCTTGCCAGAAGCCATCGTCGACGTCTTTGCGACGCGCGCGGTTGATGCCGGCAACGTCTGCGCCGCCGCCGCCAAAACTGACTCCTTCTTCACCGACACTTCCGACGTAGTCGTCGTCACGTGCACCGTAGACTCTGAACCGAGTAAAGGTTTCAAATTCGATCGCGCGCGCGACTTCTTCATCGTCCGGCGCTTCTTCGGACACTGAATGGACAACTGCCCGAGGTAATCCGACGTCGCCGACCGACGCTTACCATTCGCGTCATCCGCGACATCCTCGTCACTCCCGCACGTCATCATCGCCAACAACACATCCGCAGCGGCACCCGGGGACTGAATTCCAGGCGTCACCGTCGCCGCACGATCCGGTCCCTTGAGCGCCTCGAACCGGGCGTGCGTCGCGATGTGCCCGCCTTGGTACGCGCTCGGATCCTTCACGAGCACTCGTCCAGACGACGACGCTCGGCTCCCGCGTCGTCCATGAATATCGTTGTGATTGCTCTTGTTCTGCTGTCGAACCTCGCCGCGATCGATGTCAACCTCATCATCGTCGCCGTCTCTGTGCGTGGTGTGATGCGACCCGTCGCTCGCCGACTCGGCGCGCCCCACCATCCCCGCAATCTCGTGCGCCTGCTTGCGCAACCCATCCACATGCGGCCCAAACGCATTCATCATCATCGCCGGCATCGTCGGCATCAAAAACGGATGATTAAACGACGCCGGCGCTCCCGCCTCGGCGACGCTCGGCTGCCCCGCGCCCGCAAACGCCGCGGCGTGCATAAACATCGCGGCGTGCGGCGCCATCATTGGCATCATCGGCATCGGCACCGGCATCGGCATCGACATCGGCATCGGCATCGGCATCTGCGTCTGCGTCTGCGCCATCGCCGCCGTCGTCTTCACCGTCGCCGTCGACGACTTTTTCCGCGTCTGCGCCGACGCCGCCATCGCGTGTGTGTGATGCCCAACGACGTGTCCAATATAAATATAAAACCCTTCAACCCTCTATATTCGTACAAAAAACAACACCATGGTCAGTCACACATCCACATATACATATACAACCCCCCAACCCTACATAAATAGAAGCGAACCCCCA
>Ga0181563_10001022_pt1 | contig 27485 bp, 37 predicted proteins | sample 011ome_25_FD_133759 | JGI IMG/M metagenome (GOLD analysis project Ga0181563, IMG submission 133759) | Coastal salt marsh microbial communities from the Groves Creek Marsh, Skidaway Island, Georgia - 011512CT metaG (megahit assembly) | ecosystem: Environmental > Aquatic > Marine > Intertidal...
GAAAAGATAGCTATAGAAGTCCAGGGAGGTCAACACACAAAGTATGTACCCTTCTTTCACGGCAATTACAAGAATAATTATTTAATGCAGTTAAAGCGTGATCATCAAAAGCACGATTTCTGCGAATTAAACGATATAAGGCTTGTAGAAATATACGAAAAAGATAAATTGTCAAAAGATTTTTTTAAAAAGTTAGATATTTATTTGTGAATAGTGTAATATATATTGAATGAGTCAAATAGATCCAGACAACCTCCCAGCCTTTCAAATACCTCAAGATTTACTTGATAAACTATACGAGTTCACTGGAAGTAGTAGTGAAGGCTCAAAGGGTTTTTTAATGGCATATACAGACCAAAATGGCGCCCCAATGATTTTTTGTAGAGCCGGCAGTCAAATTGTAGAAATGGGAATTCGTAAGGCTCTAGAAAAGTATTTAATTGAAATTGAAAATGTAGATGCTCCATTTGATATAAATGGAGACCAAGAATAACTCTTGACTTTTATAATTTTATAGTCTATACTAAAGGCTAATTATGGCAATGTATTCTTTTAATGAGGAGCAGCAGTTCCTTGCAACTCTAATTAATCACCCAGATTCATTTGTCGAGATATCTTCTTATATTTGTGAGGAAGATTTTTATAGTGAATCATCCCAGGTTAATAAAACAATTTTCTCAATTCTTAAAAGGTCGATTGAGGGCGGTGATCAAATTGATTATGTGATGCTTACGGAAAGAGCTTTATCCCTTAACTTATCTTTTGAGGATGATATAAATATTGGTGATTACATTCAAGCCCTTTCATTAAAAAAGACAAACCCAAATACAATTATAGGTTTAGCTAAAGACTTAAAAAAGTATTCAGCTAGACGAAAAATTGCAGGTTGTGCTACAAAAATCATTAAGAGAATGCAGAACGCTTCTTCTGAAGATGCGTTTAGTAAACTAATTGAAGATTCTGATCGAATTTACAACGACACCATATCTATCTATGACAATGGTTCGAATGTTCCTGAAGATTTGTTTTTTGACATGGAAGACTATGTGGAGGAAAGAGGCAATAATCCAATTGAAGAATTTGGTTTGGTGGGTCCACACAAAAGGCTTCACGAGTTATATGGATCTCTCTTGAGGCCAGGCAACATAACTACCATTACAGCCAGATCTGGAGTTGGTAAAACTCAATTCTGTTTAGATTTCTGCTTAAAAACCTCAGAGCTTAATAACTTTACCCCTATTTTACATTTTGATAATGGTGAAATGAGTAAGGAAGAATTAAGAATGCGTCTTTGTGCATCTATGTCTGGAGTTCCTTTACATCTATTAGAGACAGGGAAGTGGCGCAGGGCTGGATCTAAGATAGTTGATAAAGTAAGATCTGTTTGGCCAAAGATAAAGCAATACAATCTTCACTACTTTAATGTTTCTGGCATGAATGTAGATCAAATGGTTAATTTAGTTAAGCGTTTTTATTACAGCAAAGTTGGAAGGGGGAATGAAATGATTTTTAATTTCGATTACATTAAAACCACCTCAGAAAACTTGAGCAATAAAAGTGAATGGCAAGTGGTTGGCGAGATGGTTGATAAGTTTAAAAAGCTCGTTCAGAGAGATATTTTATTTGAAGGTGAGCCCATGATTGCTATGATGACTAGTGTTCAAAGCAATCGCTCTGGTATTACCAATAATAGAAGGCCAGAAAATATCGTTGAAGATGAGAGTGTGGTATCTCTATCAGATAGAATTACTCAGTTTAGCTCTCATCTATTTAGCTTGCGTCAAAAATCTCAAGAAGAAATGGCGGAAAGTCCAGACTTCGGCACTCATAAATTATCTTGCTTTAAACATAGACACTTAGGCTCTGATTATATGAGAGCCTTACAACCAGTTAGGTTGGCAGACGATATTACTATGGTCAGAAATTCTATTTATTTAAACTTTAACAATTTCAACATTACTGAAGTTGGTGATACAGTTGATTTAGTTCGCACACAAATGGCTGAAGCGGAAGTAAATTTAAATAATAATCCTGATGAATTGCCAGACATATGATCAGCTCAGATAAAATAAGAGATATACTTGAGCAATTAGGTTATAAGCTTAGCGATAAAGGAGCTTACTGGCAATCTTCTGCTCTGTATAGAGGCGGAGACAATCCTACTGCCTTGCAAATATATAAAGATACTGGAGCATGGAAGGATTACGTTCAAAACACTCCCTTCATGCCATTTAAGCAATTATTAGTTTTAACACTTAATACCAATGATCCAACTGAACTTAAGAAGTATTTAAATAAAGAAGAAACTTTCTTTCTTACCGAAAGAGCTAGAGATAATATTGAGAAGCTTCAAGTTGAAGAAGTTTATCCTGACAGTATTTTAGATAAGTTGTTACCTCATTATAAATTTTACAATGGTCGAGGAATTTCCGATGAAACTCTAATAAAATTAAAAGGCGGTCTAGCTACTAGATCACAAATGTATCAGCGTTTCGTTTTTCCTATTTATAATCAGTATAAACAAATACATGGTTTTTCAGGTAGGGATATGTCCAATAAAGAAGGTCGTCCAAAATGGAAGCATATGGGCAAGAAAAAAACTTGGGTATATCCTGCGTATGTTCCCACCAAAGATGGAATATTTTTTGATAATGTCGACAAAAACTATGTACTAATTGTAGAAAGTATTGGAGATGCTCTTAGCTGTATAGAAAATGGGATTAGCAATGTTTTAGTTTCTTTTGGTCTAGATATATCATCTAAGCTTTTATGCTCATTAATTCACTTTGATTTCAAACAAGTTATTCTTTCTTTTAATAATGACTCTAATAAAGAAGATAATAGGGGAATGAATGCTTGCGTTAAAAATTATTTAAAATTATTAAATTATTACGATCCTAAAAAAATAAAGATTTGCCTACCTGTCCAAAATGACTTCGGAGACATGAATGAAAATGATTTTATCAGATGGAAGGAAAAATTAAAACTTATCAATCAGATAGACCAAATACCTAAAATTATTTCTTTTGCTAAAAAGTTAGACTCTAAAAAAGGTATACCTAAAACCTTAAAGAAAAACTTAAAACTATTATATGAAGAAGCATGAGTCAGCACTGTCCGCGAGTAGAATTAAAACTCTACAAATGTGTTCGTGGAAATATTGGGGAAATTACAAACTAAAACTTCCCGACACATCTAACGATGGAGCTAGTCGTGGCTGGATATGTCACCTGATTTTCGAATTATTGGGTAACCCTAGGCACAAAAAACACTACGAAACTATAATCAAGTATGGCTCTATTTTTAAATGCCCACCAATAGAACGTTTAACTCTTTATCATGCCCGTAAATTAAACGTTCATGACGACGAAAACTTAGAGTTAATTGATTCTATGACTGTCAATGGTTTGCATTATGACTTTTTTGGAGGCGATGATCTTGAACCCACAAAAGCCATATCAGAAGAAGCTTTTGATATTGAAGTTGAAACTGAAGATTTTTCTTATAGAATTAAAGGTTTCATTGATAAGTTATTCCTTTATGAAGAAACATCTTACGCCTTAATTAGAGATTTCAAAAGTAGCAAGCAAGTATTTAAAGGTAAAGAAGTCACCGATAACCTACAAGACTTAATGTATTCTTTAGCAGTTAAACATTTATACCCTAACTATAAAAAAAGAGAAAGTGAATTTTTGTTTTTGAAATTTGATTTAAGTAAAGATCTTTTTAACAAAACTGGCAACGGAGTACTCAAGATGGAGTCTCTATCTGATGCTGAATTGTATGGCTTCCAGTATGAGCTCACTGAAATACAAAAAATTATAGATAACTTTGATGAAGAGCAAGCTCATTCTAATTTCGCTGGAGCTCAATCTTATCCATCTGATGGGACGTTCGGTGGGCCATTAGCATGTGGCAAAGATGGATTTAAAATGAGCAGAGGAGAGCCAGTATTAGATAAGAATGGAGAACCAATCCCGGCTTTCATATGCTCCTTTAGGAAACCTTTCTCTTATTATGCTCTTAAAGATAGTTCTGGTAAAGTTTTAAAGACTTGTTTTGTGGATGATTTAGAAAATTTAGAAAAAATTAAAAAAGAAGATCAAGAAATTGAATACATGGAATACGAAGGTTGCCCTTATTGGAAGCCCTCTGAATCAGAGCATGTAGACTTATTTGCTTAAATTAGTGTATTTATTATTATGGTTTTCCCAATAATAATTGCACTCTCATCTTTATCGCTTGCTGCCGTTGCAGCTTATTTTAGTATAATAGGATTAACTACGATCTTTCCAGGGGTTTTTTGGTCTATTGTTATAATGGGTAGTGCCCTAGAAGTCGGTAAGCTTGTTACTGCTGTTTGGCTGCATAGAAACTGGAAAACTTCTGGCAGACTTATTAAATATTATTTATCTATTGCTGTGATTGTACTTTCGGGCATCACAAGCATGGGAATATTTGGATTTTTAAGTAAGTCTCACATAGAGCAAGAAGCTGGCGCCTCTCAGTACGGCTCTCAAATATCTATGTTAGACAAGAAGCTGGAATCCATTGAATCTAAAAAGGCTTCCTTGGAAACACAAAAGAAAACTAACGAACAACTTAAATCTGATGACTACCTTTCATTACAGCGTTTAAACGACAGATTAAAAGATTTAGATTCAATCATTAGTCAAATTAGAGAAAAAGGTGGCTTCTCTACCTCGAGCAAGATAGAAAAAGAGAGAGAGAGTCAATCTCAAGAAAGAGAATCTATATCTAAAAACAAACAAGATATACAAAACAGACTTGAGAACTATAGAGTTAAATTAGAAAATCAAATATTTCCTGAGTTAGAAAAATTAGAGGAAAATTATTTAACTATAAATTTAGATAAAACTAAAATTGAAGCACAACTAAAAGAGCTTGAAGCAGAGATTGGCCCAGTAAAATATATCGCTGAATTGATATCTGACTTTGGAGGCCCAGAAGTAAACTCTGAATCTGCAGTTAGAATGGTTATATTAATTCTTATTTTTGTTTTTGATCCACTAGCTATTCTTCTTGTTGTTGCTGCTTCATCTACATTCAGGGAGTCTACTGGAAGCTCTGAATCTCAAGACTTAATTGAGCTTCGCAATAAACTATTGATAGATTTAGAAATGCACTTAGCAGATGGAAAGCCAGCGGAATCATTCATTGAAAAATATAAGATATAGCTTGACTTAGAGGCTAATTTTTGCTATCATAATTGAATGATAGCTTTATTCAAGAGTCATTACTCAATAGGTAAATCAATACTTACTCTAGACCATCCATCTAAGGTTAAAGAAGACGGCCCACAAAGTGTTTTTTCTGTAGCCGAACAAGAAGATACTATAACACTAGTAGAAGATTCCTTGATAGGCTTCCTTCAAGCTCAAAAAACAGCCGAGTCTATGGGTAAACATCTTATTTTTGGATTAAGAATCTCTTGCTCTCACTTAGAAATTTCAGAAGATCAAGATTCTCCATCATCTCAATGTTGCCATAAATTAATTATTTTTGCAAAGAATGATTTAGGTTGTTCATTATTAAATCAAATTTATTCTCATGCATTTTGTAATAACGAAGGAGTAATAGATCTTCCTAGCCTTAAAAAAATGTGGTCAAACGAGGACTTGCAAATAGCTATTCCATTTTACGACTCTTTCATTTTTATGAACAGTATGCATTTTTGTAGTTGCATTCCTGATTTTTCTTTCTGTGATCCACACTTTTTTATTGAAGATAATTACTTACCTTTTGACCAACAAATACGCGACAAGGTTATTGACTATTGTAAAAACTTCAACTATAATTATAGTGAATCTAAATCTATTTACTACAATAAAAAAGAAGATTTTGAAGCCTATCAAACATATAAATGTATATGCGCGAAAAAGAACGGAAAGCAAAGAACTCTATCTGTTCCAAACTTTGATCATTTGGCTAGTCCAGAATTTTGTTACGAAAGTTATTTAGAATCTTAAAATGAATAAAAAGCAAATACTAAGAATTAAAAGAGCCATGTCTTACTCAGATACTCCTGAGCAAAAAAGAACTCTACGTCAAATAAAAAAACAATATATCGCTTTATCAGATAAAGAAAAATCTCAATTCTTATCGGAAGTTGAAGATTTCTTTAATAAGCAATAGTTTAAATGAAAGAAGATCTCCTTAGATTTAATAAAAAGCAAAACTATTTGTTTTTCGATTTTGAAACTTGCTGCCTCAATCTAGGCTCGCTAGATAACAAGCCATGGCAACTTGGTTACATGGTAATTAAAGAAGGCAATATTGTAGAAAAGAAAGACTGCTGGATCTATTGGTCTGACTTAAAGATGTCTGATGCTGCAGCAAAAATGACTGGCTGGACAAAATCAAATTACGACAAGAAAGCTCAATTAGCTGAACCAATCTTGCACGATTTCGAAAAATATCTATATGATGAATCTTATATAAATGTCGGGCACAACATATTAGGTTTTGATATTTATGTTCACGGTATATACAGAAAATGCGTACACAAAAAACCAGACTACAGTTATGTTAATAGGTCTATTGACACCTTATGTTTGGCTAAAGCTATCAAGAATGACATTAAATTTAATAAAGATGACGACTTTTTTAATTGGCAATATAGATTAAATAATATGGTTGATAGAAAATCAAAAAAGAAATTAATTGATTTATGTAAACATTATGATATTAAAATTGATGAAAGTCGATTACATGATGCTATGTATGATATTGAACAAAATTACGAAGTATTTAAGAAAATGTTATGGGAGGTAAATATATAATGTCTGATTTATTTTTAAGTAAATTCACAAAGTATGAAAATTATGCCCCCCCAGGAGTTCTTCTTCCTGAGATCGATGTCAATTCAAAGTATTATGCTGACCTAGACATTGACCCCAGTAGTTCTAATTATGATTTCTTACGAGCTCTATGTATGCAAGGAGTAAAATCTAAAGGTATAGATAAACTAGACAATAGAGAAGAGTATTATTCTAGAACTAAAATGGAATTAGAGATCTTAAAAGATCTTGGTTTTATTGATTACGTTTTATTGAATTGGGATATTTTGAATTTTTGTCATGAAAATGATATACCTACTGGCCCAGGTCGCGGTTCAGCAGCAGGGTCTCTGGTTTTATTCTTAATTGATGTTACTAAGGTTGACCCAATTAAGTATGATTTATTTTTTGAGCGTTTTGTTTCTAAGAGTAGAGCAAGAAAGATTGAGAAAAATGGAGTGACCTACTTAGATGGTAGCTTGCTTGCTGACGTTGATAATGATATAGCGTATGAGCATCGCCAAAAAGTTATTGATTATATTGAAAGAAAACACCCTTCAAGAACTGCAAATATTTTAACCTTAAATACATTGAGCGGTAAGTTATGTATTAAAGAGTGTGGCAAAATAGTTGGTGAATATTCTGAGCAAGAAGTTAATGATGTAAGTGGCTATATACCCAAGAAATTTGGTAAAGTTGCTCCTCTAAACATAGCTCAAGAAGAAAGTCAGCGCTTCGCTACTTGGGTCAAAGATAACCCAAGGGTATTCAAAATAGCCAAGCAGCTGGAAGGCTTAAACAAGAACACAGGTGTTCATCCATCAGGTATCGCTATTTCTCATCAGAAAATTTCAGACATATGTCCGATCCAAAAAACTAATGACGGCTCTTATGTTACTGGTTATGATATGAATTGGGTCGCTGAACTTATGGTTAAATTCGATATTCTTGGGCTTCGTACTCTTAGTGTCATTTACGATGTATGTAATGATCTGGATATTGATGTTTATGATATTGACTTGAACGACCCTTCGGTTTTTGAGCCCTTGGGTGACCTTCGTAATCCTCATGGATTATTTCAAATTGAAGCAGATACTAATTTTAGAGTTTGCCAAAAAATTAAACCAAAAAACATGGAGCAATTAAGTGCTGTAGTAGCTATCGCAAGGCCAGGAGCTCTTGAATTTGCTGATCGTTATTCTGACTATGTAGCTACTGATCGCTTCCAAAGTGTTCATGAATTTTTTGACGATGTATTAGATTACACTGGCGGTATTCCCTTGTATCAAGAGCAGTTGATGAAAATGGCTGTAAAAGTAGGCTTCACTCTTGATGAAGCGGAGCAACTTCGCAGGATTGTTGGAAAAAAGAAAGTTGACCTTATGCCTGAATGGCAAGAGAAAATTAAACAGAAGGTGCAAGATAACAACTTACCCGTTGAAGTTTCTGATGTATTATGGAAAGTAGCAGAAGATAGTGCTAATTATTCTTTCAATAAATCTCACTCTATATCTTACGCTACTCTTGCAGCGTGGACCACTTATTTAAAATTTAAACATCCCAAACAATTCTTTTTAAGCTTACTTAAAATGTCTCAATTTGAACCTAACCCTCAAGAAGAGATAGCAAAGATAAGTAGAGAATTGCAATATTTTGAAATTAATTTACTTCAACCAAATTTAATTAAATCTAAATTTGATTTTACAATCGATAAAAATAATATTAGGTTTGGACTTAATAGCATAAAAGGTATTAGTGAAAAAAGTTTAAAAGCATTAGAGGAATTTAGAGACACAGATAATTCTAATAAGTATGATGTGTTTTTATCCGCGAAGCAAGCTGGCTTGAATATTGGTGTAATGTCTGCATTAATTCAGGCTGGAGCATTAAGTGAAGATGAAACACTCAGTCGTCCAAGATTAGTTCTTGAAGCTCAAGCATTTAATTTATTAACTGATAGAGAAAAGAGAAATTTTATAGCTCTTGGCCCCAAGTACAACTATGATATACTTGAGTCTATACATGCAGCAAAGAAAGACACTCTATTAGCTGATGACCAAAAACCTCTCATGAAAGAATCTAGGTTCATTACATTCAAAAAAAAATACGATAAATACAAAGCTATATACGAACAAAATGTTCAGTACGAAAACTTTGCCAATTGGTATTTTGAAAAAAAATTATTAGGCTATAGTTACTCATCAAGATTAAAAGATGTTTTTAAAAGTGATGCTATAGAATTAAATGATTCTTTGAGTTACAATTCTATGTTAGCTAATGATAGAGGTAAATTTATAGGTGTAGTAGAAGACTCTTTTCGCAGTACAAGTGCAAACGGAAATAAATATATTAAAATATTATTATCTGATGAAATGGGAACAATCCCAGGAATAATGGTAGATACTAGGCGACAAATGACTTGCACAGAATATATAGAATCTGGGGGCAAAGTTCCAGATAAAGACAATATAGTTGTCATTGTTGGTAGAAAAGCTGATGATATTTTATTCATAGATAGTCTTTCTATAGTAGATGAAAAGATTTGTATGAAATTAGCTGACTTAAAATAGTGTATAATATATTGTATGCGAGCAAATTTTACTCCTAGAACTCAGGAAGTTCTTAGTTTATCTAAGAAATTAGCTTTTAAATTTTCTCACCAAGAAGTACAGACAGAGCATGTTTTATTATCTTTAATTAAAGTAGACTCTTTTGTTATTCCGAGTATAGAAGATCATTTAAATATCACTTTAAACCCTGTTGAGAATACCTTAATTGAAGCTCTTTCAGCTTTTCCTAAAGATCTCCTAAGCGATGTCATAAACTTTTCAGAAGAAGTTAAATCTTTCATAGATTATGCCTACAATCTTTCTTCTTCTAAAATGCATTCTTATGTCAGTGTAGAGCATTTACTTTATGCTATGATATCTGATATTTCTTGCCCTGCTGCAGACTATTTTATAGCTTGTGATCTAGACATCTTAAAAATCCAAGAATATTTAGAAGAAATTTTATCTAAAGATTTATCTACCATATCAAAAATGCTTGGATCTGAATCTAGTGAGCCTTATTTTTCTCAAGAGAAGCCTGCATCCACTGCCTCAATTTCTTTTGTTGATCAATACGGTATTAACTTTAACTCTCTAGCTAAAGAAGGTAAGTTTGATTTTATTTTTCCTAACTTAAATTACATGTTAAACATGGAAGAAGTTCTTTGCAGAAAAACTAAATCTTGCCCACTCCTAATAGGTAATGCGGGTGTCGGAAAAACAGCGCTCGTTGAGTCTTTAGCTAAAAGAATAGTAAATTTAGAATCAAACGACTATTTAATCAGCAAAACAGTTATCGCATTAGATTTACCAGGTATGGTTGCTGGCACTAAATATAGAGGTCAATTCGAAGAGAGGTTGAAATCTTTCATTGATGAAGCTAAAAGTAAAAAAAATATCATACTATTCATAGATGAAATACATACGATTGTAGGAGCTGGAAACTCGGAAGGAGCTTTAGATGCAGCCAATATCCTCAAACCTTACCTATCTAGAGGTGAAATTACTTGTATTGGCTCTACTACCCATGAAGAGTATAAAAAAACTTTCGGTAAAGATGCAGCTCTTAAAAGAAGGTTTCATTGTATAAATATTTCTGAACCAACTGAGGAGGAAGCTGTAGATATAATTGAAAAACTAACTCCCTCCTATGCTAACTTTCATGGCTTAAATTATGATTTTTCAGCCATTACAGAGTCCGTTAAATTGTCAAGTAAATACATTAACAATAAACAACTGCCAGATAAAGCTATAGATTTAATTGATCAAGCTGGATCGCTATTAAAGATTAAATACTATAAAAAACCTAAAATTGCAAAACAAATGGAAAAGGTTTTAACAAGTGAAAATGTAGACTCTAAAATTAAAAATAATTTATTTCATAATTATACTAATATACTAGACAAGTGGGGCAAAAAGAAAAGTAAAAACCCAGCTACAGTCACGGCTCACCACATTAGGCAAGTTTTATCAAACAACCTTTCAATACCGATAGAGTCTTTGTCTGAAACTCATTCAGAAAAGCTCGTTAATTTAGAAAAAAGAATGACTAAAGATGTCATTGGTCAATCTAATGCTATACAAAAAATATCTGATGCGTTATTTAAAGCTCATTGCGGATTAAAAGATCCTAATAGGCCGATTGGAAGTTTTCTCTTTTTAGGAAAAACTGGAGTAGGTAAAACTTTAACTTCTAAATCTTTAGCTAAAAATTATTTTGGGTCTAGTAATAAATTAATTTATTTTGATATGTCTGAATTCTCGGAATCCGTTTCCGTCAGTAAGTTTTCTGGATCTTCTCCTGGTTATGTAGGTTATGAAAGAGGTGGAATTCTTACTGAAAAAGTAAAAAGAGAGCCCCACTCAGTGGTTTTGTTTGATGAAATTGAAAAAGCTCATCCGACAGTACTTCAATCCCTTTTGCAAATCCTTGAAGAGGGTAGGCTCACTGACAACTCTGGAGAAGAAACCTCTTTTAAGAATACGATAATTATTTTAACTAGTAATCTTGGTGCAGATTTAATAGATAAAAAAGGTTCCGTTGGCTTTTTAAATGAAAGTAATTCAAATCAAGATAGGATTTTTGAAGAAGCTAAGAAAAAACTTAGCCCTGAATTAGTTAATAGGTTTGATGGTATAGTTTTATTTAATAATTTTACAAATGAACACTTAAGTAAAATAACTAAAATAGAACTTTCTAAAGTTAGAGATAAACTTAAATTAAAAGATATAAAATTAAAAATAAGTCCAACCGTAAATAAATATATAGTTAGTAAAACAGAATCTGAAAATTTAGGTGGCAGACCTATCAGAAGAATCATTCAAAATGAAATTGAAACATGCCTATCTAAGTTTATCATATTAAATGAATGTTCTAGTGTAAATATAACTTACAAGAATAAACAATTAATATGTTATGCGTCGAAGAAAACCTAGAAATGTAACTAGATACAATAATCAGTTATTGTATTTTTGTTTTGACGCTCAAGACTATCATTTTAATAATAATCAACAAGAAGACCCCAATGGTCTTTTTAGAAATATATCTTTTTTAGATTGTAATGGTAATAGAGTTAGGCAGTTACATAGAGTTCAGTCTATTCAGTATAGTATCAACACCAATCTTGAAAAATTAAATCAATTTGGTCATTTAGCGTATTTTGATGCAGCAATAGCCTCAAATCCAGATATTACTTTAGATTTTGAGTATGTCCTATCCGACGGATACAACGAAAGTGTAATGGGTTTTGTCTTAGATGGTAAACATCAAGCGTTATCTAAAATAATGAGTAGTTCTAGCAGTTCTGGCAGTAACCTTTTTCTTGGAGTTGCTCCTGTAGGAAGCAGTATAGGCGGTGCGGATTTATCAACCTTTGGGGATGATTTCACATCTATTGGTTTTGGTAACTCTTTTTTTAGTCAGTATGCAGTTATTGCAGAAGTTGGCTCTGTACCTAAAGCTAGAGTATCTTTTGAAGCTTTTAATATAAATTCTAGTTATGGCTATAAAAATTTACCCTCCCCAGCTCTGGACATTAAGGCTGACTGCATATCTAAAATGAGATACAGCTTACCTGACACTTATGAAAATTTTCTTTATCCAAAATTAAAAGGCTTAGATCAAGTAGAGTATAAAAATTTAATTGGAGGAATTCGGCCTGGCGACATTAAACTTTACTTAGGAGATTCTGCTGTTTTTAGTAAACTTTTTGACTCTCCTACTGGTTCCAGAGAAGGTTGCGCCAGCATACAAGGATTCACTATAAACCTACCAATTGGCACAACAAAAGTTAATAGGGTTGGTTCTGTTTTAGGGTTCACTAGAACGTTAAACTTTCCCACTAAAATAGAAATAGAAGTTAATGCTATTATGGGTAACCTTAAGGAAGCTGATGGCTTACTCGGTGCTCTTTGCAAGCAGGAGCCAGTAGATGTGGTTCTGGAGCTTTTAGACTGCAAGAGTTTAATGATGTGCGAAACAGATTTAGAAAACAGGGTTGCCAGTATGCGCTTCGTTATCAAAAACGTCTCTCAAGAATCTGAGAGTTTCGCTTCTAATATTGGTGACAATAAATCTGTTAACTTAAAGTTTAGTGGAACGGTTGCTGGCCCAGAGGATACTAAAAATGGATTATTTATTGAAGCTAAAACTTTTATGCCTGATAGACCTAGAGTTATATCCTGGGGCCAACCATTATAATTAGCTTGACTTTTTTTTAAAAAAGTGTATACTAATTTTTGTTCTTTGATAAATTTATGGGCGTGTTCTGGATTTGATTTAAATTGGATCAGTATACTGCAAGTAGGAGTTGTGTCTGGCTCCTTTAAAAGGCACAAAAATCTACATGGCAATAAGTCACGTGTTAAAGCTTTCGCCTTCAAAAAGCGCGAGCTTGCTTTAGCAGCCTAATCTCTGCTACCTCGCAACCTTTGACGCAGATAAAAGGATTGCGGGGTCATGTATCTGCAAAACAGATAAAAGTTTATTCGTTTCATAAACTGCACCACTGAGTATTCGGGGGCCTCAAGTTTGAGTGAATAATTGAAATGTTTAGTTGGATGTCGATATCATAACTATAAAAAAAATCGACTAAACTTGTAGATGTATATCTCTTGAAGGTTTAAAGACGCGGGTTCAACTCCCGCCACGTCCACCAAATTTAAAAGGAGAAGTGGCTGAGTGGTTTAAGGCGGCGCTTTGCTAAAGCGTTGAGGGAGATAATTCCTCCGCAGGTTCAAATCCTGTCTTCTCCGCCATTTTTTTATTGACTTTTTTCTATTATTAATTTAATGTTATTAACATGAATCTTTTATACAAAACAAAAACATATTTAGTCGGGCACATGCAATACCTTAGCGGTAGAAATTGGCGTGAAGAAGTGACCAACAAGTTAGAACCCTTAGACATTATGTGTTTTGATCCATATAAAAAACCTTTTGTTAAAGATGTAGAGGAAGATGAAGCTTCTCGTCAAGAAATGGAAACTTGGATGAAGACAAAGCAATATGATCGCGTTACTGAAAGAATGAAAATGGTTAGAGCTTACGACTTAAATCTTGTTGATCGTAGTGATTTCATTATCGCTCACCTCGTTCCTGATGTAGCTAGTTGGGGCAGTGCTGAAGAAATTGTTACTGCCGTACGCATGAAAAAACCTATCTTTATCAGCATGGAGGGCGGCAAATCTAAAACTCCCCTCTGGATGCTTGGCATGTTACCACATAAATATATTTATAATAGTCTTGACGAAATCGTAGAAATGCTGTATGCTATAGATAATGGTAATAAACCAATAGATTCCGACAGATGGAGACTACTTCAACCTAAATTTAGATAATTATTGAATATAAGAACATTATATAATATAATATGCTAGATACTTATTTTTTTATTTTTTGCTGTGTTGTTGTTTTTTTATATTTAGGACACATATCCTCAAGAAATTAAGTACCTTAAATTATTAATAATTAAACTTAAATTACTTTCATTAATGAAACTAAAATTCACTTTTTTATCCTTTCCAACATATATTCCCTCTTGATATTCTTCAGAAGTTAATATTTCTTCAATAAAATCATGAGCACCATATTCTTTTATCCACTTCCAATACATACTTCTTGTTCCTTTTGGACACTGAAGTAAATTACTTGCATTTAAAAAAACATTACTATATAATGTTACATCTCTAAAACAATGAACTGAGCTAGGTGGCTCAGTCAACACTGAATCATATATTACAACCATAAAATTATATACACATTATGTTAGAAGAACAAAACACAAAATCTGATTGGTCTCAACGCGAAATTGGAGCTTTCTGGACTAGAGACAGCGCCAAAGGTAAATATCTTTCGGGCAGCATCGAAGTCGATGAGCTTGGTGTAAAGAAGAAAATGAAGGTAGTCATGTTTCCAAATCGTTATAAAGATAACGATAAAAAGCCTGATTATGTTTTGTATGTATCAAAAGATGCAGAAGCAACTACCACTGAAGATCCCAGTAAGAATAACACTGAAACAACAAAAAAAGAAGAAATTCCAGACAGTTTAGTGTAATCATTACTACATGAATGTATTGTACGGTTTAATTAGTTTATCTGAATTACTAAAAGAGAAGCAGTCCGATGGAGCTTACACCTTTTCTGGAATAACTCAAAAAACTTTTTCTGGAATCAAAGAAAGCCAAGGAGAAGAAGCTGCTTTACTAGAGCTTTCCAACAGAATTATACACAATCTAAACTTAACTGAAAATATAATCGAGTTTTTACCAAAGGTCGGCATTACTCATTATAGAATTAGTTCTTCTATTTTTAGTTTGATTTCTGATTTTTCTAATAATCTTAGTTTAAGTATAGACTCACTACCAAACAACTCAAACATTCTTAATAAAATTAGGTCTATAGGTGTTATAGCTAGACAAAACAACATCACTCTATCCGTTTATCCAGATTCATCTAATAGTTTAGTTGTTGAAGATGAAGATAGCTTAAATACAGCCATACAAGAATTAAATTTTCATAGCTGGTTCTTTGAGACGGCTGGGTTTCCTTCTAATGCTTCTAACCCAATCATAATTAAGCCATTTGCTCAACCAAAATCTTCAAGTCACGAATCTGCCGTTAGTTTAGTTAAGTCTTTTTACGATAACTTCAAAAAATTAAATAAAGAAACTCAAAAAAGAATCGTTCTTCAAAATGAAGAAAAAGGTTTTTGGAACCCAGTGAATCTTTTTAAGTATTTTCATGTTTATTTATATGAAAAGTTTGGAGAAGGCATGGTTCTTAGTTATTATAATATAGCTGACCAAAGAAACCCGGGTTCTTTCGGGTCGGAGTCTGTTGAGCCTATTGTAAATATTGGAGCTTTTCATGAAACTTGGATGGGTGTAGTTCCAGTTTTTCTTTGGTCTGAAAAAGAAAAGGAAGACTCTAATATTTCCAAAGAGTATTTATCTGGACCTATTCCTGATTTTAATTACAATATTAAGTGGGAATGTGATGTGCGCAAGAGAGATAAAGCTATCATAAGATACACGATGCCTGAAGATGAAGACAAGGTTACGGAAGAAGTTATTGTTACGATCACTAAAAATAAGTACAAAAAATCCCAAGATGCATCTCGAGCATTTAATGCATTATATGATTCTTAAACTTTATGGCAGAGAAAAAACAAAACCACAAAAGTTACAAAAAACTTTTTATTGAAATCGCTGAATCTAAAGGATACAAAATCAAAAAACCTTCTTTTGCTGAGCGAAAAGCAAATGTAGACTTCATACTTGAAGGCCAAAAAAATGGACATTCTAGTGAAGTTCGTATAGATTTAAAGAAAAAAAATGGAAAAAACGCCAATCACTGGGTATATATAGAATATGAAAACTCAAAAGGCAGCGAAGGATGGCTTTACGGAATGTCAGATTTCATTATTTTTGAAACTTCTAAAGATTTCATTTTCATCCCAAGAAAAGGTTTAATAAAATTTTTAAATGAATCGCAAATTGTCAGATGGGATTTACCTTATGTTGATAAGCCTTGGAACTCTAAGTATAGACTATTTAGGAGAAAAGACACTCTTGAAACAATTACTCAAATCAAAGTTCAGGACTTATTGAATATCCCAAATCACCAAGTATGGCCGAAGCATTTAAAATAATTTTTACGAATTTCTGGACTTTTTCTGGAACTATAATTATTATTTTATCGATGGGCTACTCTTTAGCTATCCCATTTTATTGGTACTATAAACTAAAACAAATTAAATTAAACAGATCGATATGGCATCATCAGTAAAAAATAAACCGAAATGTCAAACAGGTAACTGCTCTATTAAAAACACCCACCAGAACGGCAAAGGGGATAAAACTCGCCCTTTTTCTAAAAATAAATACGATAAAAATTATGAATCAATTAATTGGAAAAGAAATTAAGCCAACATTTTATGTTGTCACCAGAAACGGTCGTCGAGCTTGGCCTAAAAACTATTGGACTATACAAGAAGCTCAAAACCATGCTCAAAGCTTAATTGCTTCTTTAAAAAAATTTAAAGATCCTGATCAAAATAAAGTAGTGATCATGGAAACAGAAGAGCCAGAATCAATTAATTAAGTCTTGACAGTTTAGTTTTTTTGTCTTATAATGGCTTCACAATCAAAATTAGATGAAGCATACCTCGACATTTGTAAAACATGGTCTCAATTATCTTGCGCTAAACGTAAGAAAGTTGGCTGCATTATCGTTAAAGATGGAGCGATTATATCCGATGGATATAATGGAACACCGAAAGGGTTTGACAATGTTTGCGAAATCGAGTATGATGGTAAACTTAAAACTAAAGATGAAGTCTTACATGCAGAAAGTAATGCTATTACGAAGCTCGCAAAATCAACACAATCTAGTGTCGGAGCTACAATGTACATTACAATTTCTCCATGTATAGACTGCGCTAAGTTAATCATTCAATCAGGCATATCTCGAGTAGTATATAAAGATTTTTATAGAAACGATAAAGGTATAAAATTATTAAAACAAGCTAAAATAAAAGTAGAACATCATGAACATTAATAAATTAAATTCAGTAATTAATTATACATTAAATAAATTTTGCCCCATTGCGGTTGTGGCATTCTTAGTTTTTATAAACTTTGGTTTTCAAACTTGGGAGCCATATGTGATCATGGGGTTAGTATATTTCGCTCAAACATTTCATTACAAAGTAGGATACAGTGTTGCTATTTGTGAAGAAAGGGGCTTACTAGATGAATAATTTAATTAAAAGAATTAAACGTAAACTTGCTTGTTTATTTTGTAAGCGATATTACATTGTGTATCAAGATCAACATAATAAAATCAAAACATATCAGATAGGAAATATTAATTTATACAACTCATTCGGCAACAAGCGAGATAAGCGAGACAACGTAGGCTTCAAGGCTTTCTGCTTTGCGAGAGGACAAATGAGATCGTTTCGCCATGATCGCATTATATCCATCACAAAAAAGTGAGTTTTGAATTTTTTATTGGAAATTTGCCTTTTCGGGTGTATAATATATTTAAGTTATACAATCTTTAAACTAAAAGAAAAACAATCTAACGCCGATTCATTAGAAAAACAAAACACAGATCTAAAGAATCAACTAACCCAAAATTACTCACAATTTCAAGAGCGCGAATCTTACTTTAAACAAACAATAGATCGACTACAATCTAGTTTTAATAAAGAACAAGAACTCATAAAAGAACGCAAGCTTGAACTTGATTTAAAAGAACAAAAACTTTTAAAAGAACTTAATGATCTAGAAGAACGTCTCACTACCGAAACAGAGAATCGTAGAAAAGTCACATCTCAAAAGAAAAGTAGTGAAGTTCGATTAGGGCATATAGCAGAAACGCTAGCTCCTTTTTTAGATCAGTTTGATTTTGATCCCGAAAACTGTACATTCCTTGGCCAACCGATTGATTATATATCTTTCGGTGATGATGAAATTACTTTTATCGAAGTTAAAAGTGGAAACAGTCAGCTCAATAAAAAACAAAGGCATATTAGGGATTTGGTCAAATCTAAATTTGTTTCTTGGAAAGAAGTGAGAATAAAATAAATTTTAACCCATAAATTATTATGAAACTAAAACTAACATCATTATTGGTAGCCTTCGGGCTTCTTACTAACGCCGCCCTCATGGGTAATTCTGCAAAGATTGGCTACGCCTCCGATTTCTTTTATCGAGGCGAACAAAAAGCTCTTGAATCAGTTCAAGCTGCTGTTGATCTTGAAGCTCAATTACTCGGTCTTGATGGCAAATTACATGCATGCACTAATCAATCTGTTGATGAAGGTGTGGACAGTTATCGTCTCGCTGCTGGTCTTGGTACTAGTTTTGCTGAAGGTTTGTTTTCTGTCTATGGTGGATTTAATCATTTTGAAGATGTAGCTGGAGAAGCTCTCTCTGAAATCGAAATCAGCGCTTCAGTTAATGTGTTTGCTAATCCTGCTGTGTCTGCTTTCAGAAATGTAGATGACGATCTGTATACATTCGAAGGTTCTCTCTCTGAATCTTTTGATCTTTCATTTGCTTCTTTAGATTTGCGTGGTGCAGTTGGCAATACTGAAATTACAGCTTCTAACGATAGAACTTATTATTCTATCGGAGGAGCTTTAAATCGTCAAGTTGGAGCAGGAGTAGATCTTAGCCTCTCCGTTGACCTCGTTGACTCTGACGACATTGAGCGTGAATTTGTATTTGGTACAGCTCTCGCTTTTTCGTTCTAATTTAACCCTATAAAATAACATGAAAGAAACATTACAAAACATCACATGTGCAGTAAAAGGTATTGCTGCTACATTGCTTAGCGTACTTGGCCTACTGATTGTAGTTCAAGCTGTATTCGGAGCTGCTGCTCCTGTTAATGTCATCGGCAACCTCGAAGCTTTGCTTGGTGGTTTTGTCGGAGCTGGAGCTGGGTTCACTTCCTTTGTGACCTTGGTTCTTGTAGTAGCTTTGATCGGTAAGCTTAATTGCGACGGAGGCCAATGCTCCAAGGATAAGTAAATAATATTTATTCTTGACTTTAAGGGGAGAGTCGACTATAATGGTCGCCTCTCCTCTTTTTTTTATTTGAATGAAAATTTTATCTTTATTCGCAAATGTAGGCTTTGGTGAATACTTCTTCAAGCAAAATGGATTTGAAGTTGTCGTAGCCAACGAACTACTTCAGGAAAGGGTAGATTTCTATAAGGATTTTTATAATGATTCTACTGATATGATTTGTGGAGACATTTGTGATTCTAGTATTAGAGATAAAATTGTATCTGCATGCAATAAGTCTGGACCAATAGACATTATTATAGCTACTCCACCATGCCAAGGAATGAGTATCGCAAATGCCCAAAGGTCGCCCAATGATATTAGAAATAAATTAATTATTCATGCCATGGATTTGTTTGATCGATTATCTCCAAAGTATATGATGATTGAAAATGTTCCAGCAATGCTCAACACTTATATAAACTATGAAGGTCAAGCTACCAGAATAATAGATTTTATTAATCATAAAATTCCTAATAATTATTCCTGCAATGCTAAAGTTTTAAATGGAAAACATTTCGGAACACCTCAATCTAGAAGTCGATCCATTTGTTTAATTTCTAAAAATGGAATTTGGGATCACCCTAAAGCAGAAGATACCATTCTTACTTTAAGGGATGCTATTGGTGATGATCTCGAGTTTCCTAGCTTGGAGAGCGAAGCTCACTCAAATATACCTTGGCATTATGCATCAAAGCATAACCCAAATCATATAGAGTGGATGAAAAACACCCCAGAAGGTGAAACTGCATTTAACAATCCAATACATTACCCTCATGTAATGGAAGATGGACAAAAGAGAATGATTTCTGGATTTAGAACTACATACAAGAGAATGAGCTGGAATGAACCAGCTCCAACGGTCACTATGACTAATGGCTCTATATCTAGCCAAAACAATGTACACCCAGGTCGCAAGCTTCCGGACGGCACTCAATCTGATGCTAGAGTTTTATCTATTCGTGAAACTTTGGCTGTCTGCGGTTTACCTACTAATTGTTTGGATAAATTTTGTACCTTCAATTCAGATGGTACATTCAAATATAAATACAAACCTAACTTTATTCGCAAGGTATTAGGAGAATTATTTTTACCTAAAATGGCATTGTCTATGTTAATGTCTATACCAGAAGAGCCAAAACCAGAACAAATTAAACACACTCAATTAGAATTTAATTATGAATAAATTTGTGCATGAAAACTTTCAATCTTTTAAAGATGAATTTGAAAAAGCATTTGGATGCAATATTTGCGAATGGATTAGGGATAACATAGACATTAAGGAAGGTCCAAATTCTCGACCACCGATTGAGGTTTATGATTGGTTTGCTTGCATATCTTTATTGAAAGATCCTGACGATAGATTTTTAAATCTATGCAATAGATTGTTTGGTAGCACAGGTAATAGAAATAAACGTTCCCCTCATATTTATTTAGCAGATCAAGTTAATGGCACACTAAAAGAAGCCTTACATGCTAAAAAGTTATCAAAGTTATATCCTGATTATAAAATTAATATAATTAGTTCTGAATTTAATTCTGACAGTAATAAACGCGAAATTTACACTAAGCCAGGCAGGTTAATTACTCGTAAACCTGACCTTAGAGTAACAGCAAAAAATACTCCCATTGACATTCACATTAAAGCCAATAATTCTTTTCTTCGCACACAAAAATTAACACTACGTGGCGGAAAGAACCCAGAATATCAATCAATTAAAAATAAAGAGTATTATGTTCATCTTTTAGCAGATCACAGCAACTACATATCAATCCAAAATTTTAATAAAATAGAAAACCACATTTCAAAAAAAGAAATACTGCCAGAAAATAATTCTTGGGGAGGTAAAGGCGCTGTATGTATTCATTTTAAACCTTCAATCTTAGACATTGTAAGAAAGTATTAGCAAAAAAATTTTCGAAGCAAAATTAAATCACAGTGGACGATATACATTCACTAGAAAAAACAATTTTTAAATTTATAATAACATTATGCCCAAAGACGACGACTTATTTATTTCTGGCCCTAAGGACTACAACGAGCAAACAGATTCTTTTAGATTTGATTTAGAGAATCTTATCTATAGATACATAGATGAATATGATCTTAATACAATCACTATTATTGGTGCATTACAAGAAAAAATTGTAGAGTTATCAAATGAAGGCAATGTAGACTTTGAATCGGATATAGAACTAGAATAAAATATGAAAAAATTAATTGGAATATGCGGCTACGCAAGGTCAGGTAAAGATACGTTTTTTGCAAGATCTTCAAAATATTTAAATGAAAACGGTTTTAACGCTAAACGTTATGCTTTTGCGGATGCCTTAAAATCAGAAGTTGATCCCTTATTGAGTAAATATGTTGGAATTTCCGCTTTTACCGAAAAAGACATTGAAAAAGAAATAGTCCGACCTCTTTTGGTGACCTACGGAACAGAGATTAGAAGAAAGTTAGATCCAAATTGCTGGATTGAAAAAATTACTCCTAATGTAAATGAAGATTTATTGAAAGACAATTACGTTTTCATTACTGATGTGCGTTTTGAAAATGAAGCGCAATGGATTAAGTCTCAAGGCGGTCTTATGGTTTATGTTGAGCGTGAAGACATAAAGCCAGCCAATCATGAAGAGCATAAACAAAATGTAAGAATGAAAAAATATTTAAATTACAAAATCTTCTGGCCAACATTTGGTTTTGATGATTTAGATAAGTGTGACGAACATGTTCACCCAACAATCGCCCACATTTTAAAATCTCAAACTAAATTTGAGCAGGTTATGTAAAAAATTTTCCGAGAGAACTTTGACTCACAGTGGACGATAGACAATCAAAATACATAAAAAGCCAAAAAGGTAAAAAAGCTATTGAAAAGGCTAGAGAAAAATATGAAGAAGAAAATAAGGAGAAGCGTCGCATACAAAAAAGAGAATATATGAGACGTAAACGTAGAGAAGATCCAAATTATTGTAAGTGGAAATAGCTTGACTGTTTTAATTTAGTATGGTATGATTACCTCATGCCTAAAAAACAAAACTCTCAATTCAAATATAGAAACAAAAAATTCTCTTTTGATCAGTATTGGAAGGTAGATTATACTGAATATAATAGTAAAGGTGAAGAGTGGGATTTTAATACTATTATTAAAGCTAGATCTGCTGATTTAGCTCAAAGAATCTTAAGAAAGAAAGTTAGAGAAGATAATCCTTCTCATAAAATCAAGGCATTGCAAATATTTATGTTTGCTCATGACACAGCTATGCATAGCTTGAGATTAAACATTAAAGACTGGCAATGCATTAAAGACGCAGCTTTTCCTAATTTCGCTAACCATTTATTTAAATACAATAAAACTCGACCCAAAGGTTATAATAACCGCTTCAACAAAGGCACTCCGCCCAAGAAGGGAGTGGGTTTTCAAAAAGGCAACAAGATTCGACCCATTCATACAGCCAAAAAAGAAGAAAAACCTTATATGTTATGGCAAGGTAAATGGATAGAATGGCCCAAAGAAGAGCGTGAAGGGCTGAAAGAGAAAATTCAGCTACATTTATCGCTTAACGGTAATAATCGCACTAGAGCAGCTAAATCAATGAGCATGCCAATTAGATCTTTGTATAAGTTGATGGAAAAAAAATTTGTTGAAGTTGATTGGCAAAAAGAATTTCCACCACCACCACCTCGTATAGCCCATGCTTTAGCCAACAATGAAAGAAGAATTGCTGGCATTAAAAACGCTTGGCAAAAAAAATCTGAAGCTCGCATAGCTAGACTTGCGCCGCAAGCTGTAAAGATGAGGTTGGAGGGAGCAACCTTTAATATGATACGCGAAAAATTAAAATGTAACTACCAAACTGTTAAAAAATGTCTTAATTATGGAAAATAAAGATCAAAATATAAAATGGTTGTCTGAATATCAAGACGACATGATTAAAATTGTAAGTAAACACAGGAGACCTCACCACAAGTTAACTGTAGAAGAAATTATTTCTGAAGTTAACAACTATTTTATGAGTAAATTGTGTGACACTGTTTTTGAAAATGAAACAGAATTTAGAAAATTTACTCATATGACTTGTCGAAATTTTATTAAATGGACCGCCAATGGGGCTTTCTCTTATAGAGAGAAAAAATATCTCGAAAGAAAAGATGATTCTCTAGTTAAAAGTGACGAGGGCGATAAAACTATTTTTGATTACATGTGTCAAACTATAGGTGCCGAAGATCCTGGTTTCGCAAAATTAAATTATTCAGAAAAATACGACAATATCATTAAATGGTTATTGGATTATAGTGACATATTAACTCCTCGCCAAAAAAATATTTTCCCATTTGTCTTACAAGGTAAGACTCTTGATGAGCTTGGCAATGCTCTAGGAGTTACTCACCAAGCTATCTCTCATTCTATTATGGATATATATGATAGAATCAAATCTTATATCAAAATAGATATAAATGAAGATTGCGACAAAAATATTTTAATTAAAGGTAATAAAGCTATAAATTATTTGTTTAGTGAAGAAAGAAAAAAATCTAGATCAAAGGCATAATTAGTGTAAATTAGTTTGTGCCTGATCCTAATTATAGTTCCCACATAAATCAAGCTCCTAGCCGCAATCATAATGTAAATTATAATTATGTGTGGGACAATAGTAATAACTATTGGACTCCTATGTCTGTAAATAGTTATGATTCTATATTAAATCAAGCTAAATCAAATATTCATAAATTTGGATCGAATAGTAATGTACCAAATCAAGTTTCTATAGAGTTCCCTGTTACTGTTTGGGACTTTCAAACAAATTATAACTTCCCTGAAGATGGCGGCGAAGCTCTTTCTGTCGTATCTGCAGATTCTACTGATATAGGTCAAGAAATTACGGTTGTCGGTCTAGATGAAAATTTTGCTTCAAAACAGCAAACAATCAACTTAAATGGAGACACTAATGTGCCCCTTAATGGATCCTGGTCAAGGGTATTTAGGGCTTATAATAGCGGCTCTAGTGAGTTATCCGGAGACATTTCAGTAGTAAATAGCGAAGGCGATGTATATGCTTATTTGATGCCCGAAAACAATCAAACATTAATGTCTTTATATACAGTTCCAGCTGAGTATACTGGCTACTTAATGAAATTTCACTGTTCCGCCCAAAACACCTCTTCTTCTGCAATCAATTATACAATTCACTTAAAAACGCGCGAATTCGGAAAAGTTTTTAGAACTCGCAAGATTATATCTTGCTCAACAAATCAGTCAGATGAAGAAACTTTATTATTTCCACTAGAATTACCCTCAAAAACTGATATAATATTTCAAATAGTTGGCGCAGATGGAAATGGTGGCGCGGTTAATGCAGATTTTGATATAGCTTTATTATGAAATTAAACGGAACAGACATCCTCTTCTTTTTGATTGTCTGTATTTTACTTTGGTTTACAAATAAACAACATGATCACATCATTTACCTAGAGGACACTATTAAGATTCAAGATCAAGCCATTTCTAAACAACTTTTTTTAATTGAGTGTCAAAATATGTTAATCAATAAAAAGATTAATCCAAGTCAAGATTTTATTCCCTTTTACGAAAAATTTAATTAAATGAAAACAAGTGAACTATTTAATGAAGTAAAATTTAAAGATGTCTTTAATATTTTATACAAGCAGTACTACAAAAGCCGAAAACTACCTTATGATAAAATGATGGAGTTATCTATGTCTTATCAAGAATTATTTGAAGAGTGTCAATTTGATCACTCTGACCTAGAAGAGTCTATTACCAAAAAAGAATTAGCCGCCCATATATTATATTACTTGCATAAGTAGTGATGATAAACCTAAGTTCAGTAGATCTAATTGCTGCTGATGGTAGTCAAAGTTTAGATCGAATAAATCTATTAATTAAAACTGCTGAACATAGTTCGAAATTCATAGAATTTAATTCTATTAAAATTTTTACGGGTTATCCTGAAATTCAAAAATTACCAAAGAATAAAAAGCTTCAATACATACCTACGAAATTACACTCTGTAGTGGATTACAGTAAATTTGTCTTAACAAGACTGCATGAGCATATTGATGCTGAATATTGCTTAATTTTTCAACATGATGGGTTTATTTTAAATCCAAACCTTTGGAGTGATAGATTTTTAGATTATGATTATATTGGCGCTTTATTTCCTGAAGCCCCATGGAGCAAGGTAAATCGAGTAGGCAATGGAGGATTTAGTTTAAGAAGTAAAAAGTTAATGAAATACTGCTCTAATTTAGATTTAGATTTTTCTTTTAATGAAGATAAGCTTATTTGCACAGACTACTACAACTATTTGTGCGACAATGGGTTCTCTTTTGCTCGAGCAGTTAGCTTCTAAATTTTCCCTAGAAGAAGACAATCAATATAATAAAGATATTAACAAGGTTTTTGGTTTTCATGGTAGTTCCCGACGACCTCACTTGTATTCTCGAACATTGGAATTAATTAATCAAATTTAAGAGTGTATAATATGGTGTGAGGTTGTTGTTTTTTTTATTAATTTTATTTGGTTGTCAAACCAAGCATAACCTTAAACCTTCAGATACAAAATTTAAAGAAAGCGAGCGAAACTGGGAGCAACTTTATGCTCGCGAACTACACAATGCCCTAAAAAACGAAGATGATGCTGCATTTTACTTCTTTTGGCCTTATTATTTACAAGAAAGACTATATAATAAGTGTAAAAAGTATAATTCGAAACATAACATAGATTGTATTTGTCTACAAAAATGAACTTCACTAATAAATTATCCGTCGTCCTATTAGCTACCCAAAAAGAATACGATTCTGGGTTAGTTAAAAAATGCCTTGATCGTTACTTCCAAAGCGATGCATCTACTGATAAGTCTATTGATTTAATTATCTTTTTCAACAATGGCGGTGAAAAAAAATATATTGATTTATTACAATATAAAAACTGCAAAAATGTAAATGAAGTAAAAATAAAATCACATAATTTACAAGGAGTTGACGATTTATATCTCAGAACACCACAAGAATTACAGTCAGCTAATCTAGATAAAGTTCCCCCACTAGGTGGATCTAACGGTGCAAACAATCTATTTTTTGATAGTATGATTCCACTAATGCAAGAGGATTATCGTGACTTTTTAATGATTGAATGTGACACTTTTCCGATTATGGATTATTGGATCGATAGAATTATTGGTTATTGCGACAATCATACTTTCATGATCGCTGGCAGCACATACAAAGGAAAACAAAAATTACCCTCATTTGAAGCCTGGACTGGACATTTAAATGGTGTTGCTATTTATCGAAGATCTGATACTCTTGCTACTTTTTTTCGACTATCTAAACAAACTATTGCTTATAAAATCTCTAAAAATAAAAACCATTTTATTAGTTTTGATGTCGGAATGCATGCTTTTTTAGGCACTTTAAATGGCAAAAAATTCTTCAACAATCCTTCTTTACCACAGAATCATCTTATTGATTCGCCAATTATTAGCAATTATTCTTTACCCATCGACGCAGAAACAACGATTGAAAGTGTAATAGAACAATATCCAAAAACAATTATATTACATAAAAAATGAAACTAAGCCAACAACCCAAGAAGATACCTATATATTTACATATCCCAAAAAACGCTGGGACATATCTAATACATTTATTCACGAATTATTTTGTTCGCTTGGTTGGAAATGCATCAGAATTAGCTGTACAACGCTTAACTGTTTGTGGTGATAATTTTAATCTAACTCTTTTTGTAAAATTTAATTCAGATTATTGGAAGACAGATGAAAACATGAAAGAACATCATTTTGTTGCGCCACGAGCAACAAAATGCGGATTCCCTACATTAAAAACATACATAGAGAACAAGCAGCTGTACGTTCTTGCTATCGTAATAGAGCCCGAAGATGTCGAGCTTAGGCCAAGTTTCAGCAAGGCAGAAGAAATTTTAAACTTATGCGAATCTAAAGGAGCGTATTTTTCTATATTCAGAGAAGTATTTAGCAGACAACAATCTATTTACCATTACATCACAGGC
>Ga0181563_10001023_pt1 | contig 27466 bp, 26 predicted proteins | sample 011ome_25_FD_133759 | JGI IMG/M metagenome (GOLD analysis project Ga0181563, IMG submission 133759) | Coastal salt marsh microbial communities from the Groves Creek Marsh, Skidaway Island, Georgia - 011512CT metaG (megahit assembly) | ecosystem: Environmental > Aquatic > Marine > Intertidal...
ACCGAATGCGCCGTGCTAATTTCACCTGTTGCCTCGAGTGCGCGAGCGCGCCAATATTGCCACTGATCTTTCTGCTGCGCGTCCAATGACAACCACGCTAGTGCTTGCAACACATTTTTCCAATCGCTCTCTTGCACCTGCTTGCGTAGATAAATCTCGGTCAGCTCATCGTCTGCAAGACGCTCAAGTTGACTTAACAGCCAAGGATCCGGCACCGCTGCCTGAGCAAACAGGCTGTGGCGAGCGATCATAGATTCCATCGCCTCAAGAGACTGATCGGAAAAGGCTTGCACACCAACGGCATTAGCAAGTGCAAGGCGCGCCTTCTCAGGGTTAATGCGTGCTAAACGGCGAATACCCACGGTCATCAGTTGAGCGTGCATAAAATCGGGCTCATGTGCATCGTGCACTAGGGCGTCCGGACGGTAATACACCCCATAAAGCTCTTCTAACACCGGTCGCAGCGCTTCAGATGCGTAGCGCTGTAAGTAGCGAATCAAGTGCGGGTTACGGGCATCAAACGCTTTCAACGCCCGAGACCAAATGAGGCCGTCATCGGGTCCAGAACCCTGAGTCATCCATCGGTCGAACAACGGGTCGCAGGCATCATCTTGTGAGTAGCCGACATTCCACAGCGCGGCAGCACCCGCCCAAGCTTCAGATTCTCGACGATTCGCCCGCAAGGCTCGATAATAAAAACACTGCAACCGCTCATCGCGTGGTGGAGCATCGAGTACGCCCAAGAGCGCGCGCCAGCCCTTATCACGTCCCTTGTGTTCGATGTAGGCCGCCAAAAATCGATTGTGGAGCGGCGAGTGCTCGGCGCTTTCCAAAAACTGCAACGCTTGGGCTGCAGTCATGTAATGCAGGCGGCTGATGGCGTACTCATAATCGAGGTAAATTGCTAGGGGGTACCGTTCCAACTGCACCCTCAGGCTGTTGTATCGAGGTCCAGCTCCCGTGCGTAGCTCGTTCATCGCTTGAGAGAACAATAGACGCGCGGACTCCTGACTGACGTCCGAATTGGCCCAAACGACGCTACTTGCCAGCAGGAAGAACACGCTCCGCGCCAACGTAAGCGCGCCCCTCAACCCTCGCAGAGCGAACACGCAGCAAATAAGTCTGTTAAAACAGGTGGCACGCAACACAACAACTTTTACACCGCAATTAGAAACCAACAGCTTCTCGCGAGCAGCTTTAATTTTCAACCAAGTAACCTCTGCAGTAAACTAGCGGTTTAACGTCATCGAGGCGACACATGTCCGACAAGCCCATCAGGCTTACCCAATACAGCCACGGCGCCGGCTGTGGTTGCAAAATAGCGCCCGATGTATTGACAACCATACTCGAGGGTAGCGTTGCCGTAGAGGGTGCCACACAATTTCCATCGCTACTTGTGGGTAACCACAGTCGCGATGATGCCGCCGCCGTTGATATTGGCGACGGTCGCGCCATCCTTAGTACCACTGACTTTTTTATGCCCATAGTCGATGATCCCTTCGATTTTGGCCGTGTGGCTGCAACCAATGCCATTAGCGATATTTACGCCATGGGCGGCACGCCACTCATGGCTGTGGCGATTCTGGGATGGCCGATCAATATTTTGGCACCCGACATTGCCGGACAAGTCATCGCCGGAGGTCGAGCGGTGTGTACTGAGGTAGGTATTCCCCTAGCGGGCGGTCACAGTATTGATGCACCAGAGCCTATTTTTGGGCTCGCTGTTACCGGTGAATTGCCAATTGACCGCCTTAAACGCAACAGCACAGCGCAATCCGGAGATCTACTCTATCTCACCAAACCCCTAGGCATTGGCATCCTCACCACGGCGGAGAAACAGGGAAAGCTTGAAAGTGACCATCGTGGGATCGCCACTGCTACCATGTGTCAAACCAACCGTATTGGAGCTGACCTGGCGGCCATCCAGGGCGTAAACGCGATAACAGATGTCACTGGGTTCGCCTTGGCAGGTCACTTACTAGAGCTATGTGATGCCGCCGATCTCTATGCCGAGATCGAGTTTAACGCGCTAACCTTACTACCCGGTATCGAGGGCTACATAGCCGCAGGCTGCATACCCGGAGGCAGTCAACGCAACTTTGCGGCGTTTGGCCAACACATTAATGCTATTTCCGATCTAAAAAGACACGTTGTGTGTGATCCACAAACAAGTGGCGGCCTGCTAATTAGTGTCAGTTGCGAAAGCAGTGAGGAAGTCGAAGCATGCCTGGCTACTGCAGGACTACCCGCCTCGCCCATTGGCTGCCTGCGGAAGGCTGTAAGCCCAACGCGAATTCACATCGGCTAATGCCTGGTGTCTCTCGAAATCAGTCATTTTGAGCGCATTTTTATCGACGACATACCGTTGATTGACACCCGCTCACCCGGAGAATTTGCAAAAGGCAGTTTTCCTTGCGCCCATAATCTACCACTCATGACTGACGATGAGCGCGCTCAAATTGGTACATGCTACAAATACAAAGGCCAGCAGGCAGCTATTGAATTGGGGCACCAGCTTGTATCGGGCGAAACTAAAGCCCAGCGCGTTGCAAGTTGGCAGGCTTTTGCTACAGACAACCCAGAGGGCGCGTTGTTCTGTTGGCGCGGTGGGCTCCGCTCAGAAATCACTCAAAGCTGGTTGGCGGAAGTGGGCATTTCTTATCCACGTATCCAGGGGGGCTACAAGGCCCTTAGACGCTGGCTACTGGAAACCTTTGAACGTTTATGCTCTCAGCATCCACTGCTAGTGATTGGCGGCAAGACGGGTTGTGCCAAAACACGACTGCTGCAGGAGGGACAGGCGGGCAGACCCTTTTCGGGCAGCGTTGATCTAGAGGGTCTAGCCAATCATCGGGGTTCGGCGTTTGGTCGCAGGCTTGGGGGGCAACCGACACAACTTGCCTTTGAAATAGCACTTGCAATTGCTTTCCTGAAAGCCAGTAAAAATCAGCCTGGTCCAATCCTTATTGAGGATGAGAGCCGATTGATTGGTCGCTGCGCCCTGCCTCCCATTCTGCAAGAAGCAAAAAAATCCGCTCCCATGGTTCTGCTAAACGCACCGCTTGAGGCTCGCGTTGAACATTCTTTTGAGAATTATATATTAGCCAATCTGCGAGAAATTGAAGCGCAAGAGCCCGCTAGTCAGATAGCTTTTGAGCGCTTCAGCAATGACCTTTTGAACGCGCTAGGCCGGGTACGCAAACGATTAGGGGGGGACCGGCATAAGCAATTGTATAACATTATGTTATCGGCTCTGCATGATCACCAGCGCGGTGATCCATCTGGCCACAAGCGTTGGATACGCGTTATGCTCGAGCAATACTACGATCCGATGTACAACTACCAGCTCGAAGATCGTCGCCACCGCATTGTGTTTGAAGGCGATCACAAACAGGTCGCTGACTATCTACGCACGCTGTACGCACCCTCAAAATCGGCGTAGCACGCTCAAAATTTCAACATGCGGGGTTTGGGGGAACAGATCAAGAGGCTGCACTTCGCAGAGCGTGAGTCCGTGCGTAGCGAAGTCGGCACAGTCCCTCGCCCATGTTGCCAAATCGCAAGAAACATAGACCACCGTATGCAATTTGCGCAATCGCTTGAGCAAGGGAAGCCGGACCTTAAGGCCATCGCGGGGCGGGTCGAGCACCAAGATTTGGGTACCGGCTTGCCGACGGGCCAACTCGTCAACAACCAAAGGGTCAAACAAATTTTGCGCTTCAGTGCTGACGCTCGCGAATTGCAATTTTTTGAGCGTTTCCACAGCGGCCTCATCACCCTCCACGCCATGCACCTGCGCAAAATGCTCAGCGAGCACCGCAGTGAAATTCCCAGCACCACAAAACAGTTCAAGCACGGGAGAGGCAGAGTCCATTTGCGCAATCTTACCGGCCAGCCACTGTCGCATAACAGTATTTTGCTGAGTGTTACCCTGCCGAAAAGGCAGACGAGCATCCAGACTGGGGCTATCAAGCTGATCGTCAATATCAATGCTTCGCCACAATTGTGTGCGGCCTCCTCGCCAATCGACATTGGGTAGCGTGGCACGAAGCGCGGTTAGCTGCGCATTACTAGCGTCGCTCAATACCGCACAGTGTTCAACATCTATCAGCGCGTGAGAGCCCGAAGCTACATAGCCCAACGCAAGACCGTTGGTTTTGAATTGAGCACGGTTGCGATAAGCCCATTGCTGGGTTGATGCCATAATGGGTTTGAGCACCGACGGGGCAACAGCCATTTTTTCAAGCTGTGCCAATACTCTTCGTTGTTTAGCGCGAAGTTGCTCTTCGTAGTCAATAAACATCCATGGACAGCCACCGCAATGCTGATCGGTATCGCCCTGATGGCGACACGCTGGCTCACGACGAAATGCAGAAGCCTTAATAACGGCAACTGCCCGACCAAAGCTCACGCTAGTCTTGTGAATGGTGGGCTGTACTTTTACCACTTCGTCGAGCCACGCTCCGGACACCAAGTAGACCCTGCCCTGCTCATCGGTCACCACAGCACGACCATCGTTTGCCATGTCGCGCACCCGACCAACAAATGAAGGCGCTAAGGGCAGAGTTTTTCGGTTTGTTCTGGATTGCCTGCGATGTTTTGGCATAATTACATTCGTGCCCTTGTAGTTAAACAGGATATAACTACTGCCTCCTAAGCGGTGATTCCAGGTTCGAGTCCTGGCGAGGGCGCCATTTCTCCAAGCGTCACAGCCGAGTTAGCGAGTCGTCAGGGTTGCGTGAACAGCGCTCGTACCTCATTGTGTGGCAGCGCTCTCACCTGTAGACCATCCACCCCTACCATTGTCTCGGCTGCTACCATCGCGTTCACAATAGCTTCTTCAGTTGCATCCACGGCGGCGCGAAAGACAGTAGCTAATTGATAATTGGGAAATACTCGGACGTTGGAAAATTGAGTCTCGTCCAAGGCCTGCCGATTGGCTGTTGAGAACGCGACAAAGATATCCCCTGAGCCATCAGTGGAGATGGCACCCAGCCGCCCCAGTGCCAACGAGGGGCGCTTGGCTAAGCGTGTTAGCTGATGTGGCAGCAACGGTGCATCGGTTGCCAGGACCACAATAATTGATCCATCTCGTGTGCGAGGCTCTTGGGTTGTAGCGGTATCCTTGCAGTAAGGGTACCAAGCTTTACTTCGCACAATACTCGGCTGGGTATGACAATGCTGACCGACGGGTAAATCTTTGTGTACGACACGCCCGCCCAAACGTAAATCGTCGCCGTCCCAATTATAGTTGCACTGAACCAACACGCCCAAGGTGAACCTCTGTCCGGCTACATCAAACACTCGTGACGCTGTGCCAATCCCACCTTTAAAGCCATTGCAGACCATTCCCGTGCCACCACCCACGGCACCTTCAACCACCGCTCCCCCGGTAGCCGAGGCGAGAGCTTTGCGTACATGCTCGGTGGTGACATGTTGTCCATCGATATCATTGAGAGCGCCATCATAGGTCTCGGCGACCACGGGAGCATGCCAATCGGCACGCCAACCGCGATCGACCATCCAAGTAACAAGCGCATCCCGGACAACACCAACGCTATGAGTATTGGTAATAGCCAGAGGTCCATCGATGAGGCCGCGCTCGGCCAGCCATGTGGTGCCTGTCATCTCACCCGATGCGTTTAATGTGAACCATCCACCAAACACGGGATTGGTGCTGCCCTTGCCACGTGGATGAATAACTGTGACACCCGTCCTCACTGGCCCGACACCTCGCTCGAGGGCTCCCTGTCCCCGGACAACGGTGGTGTGACCCACCTCAACGCCCGCAACATCACTTATCGTATTGAGTGGCCCACTGTCGCCCCCAAATGGTATACCCAAATCTCGCGCACGGATTGGCCGTTCGCTGCCCCATAGACCCAATGGGTAAAGCGCTATCACTAAAAAAGCACTTACCGCCCAAACGGTGTGTTTGTGCTTGGATCGAATCATAAAAATCTCCCCGTGCCGATCAACTTGCCCCGTGCGCCGGTAGAAAACTGCGCAACTTGAACCAACTTGCCTCGTGTAAACGACCTTCTCAAGGCTTGCGCGCTACCGCTTTCGGATCGCCCTCCTGCGGGTCCTGTTTGGTATGCTCACGCCGGATGTCTCGCTTAATGGCGATCACCTGCCATAGGCCAAAACCCAGTGCCACGCCAAAAAACAGCAGAAACTGAATTCCCTTGAAATGGCTGTAATCCATTCATGTGCCTCCCCTCTGCAGACGCAATAAGCCACTTAGCACCGCTGTTACCCTGCACATCTGCCGTCTGTGTTGCAAGATTAGCATTATAGCTTTGTGCATTAGCGAATAATGTGTCACCCGAACTTCACCGCGAAATCACCAAACCTGAAACATAGAAAAAACCATCATTAGGGGCTAGCGCCGACCTTTTTTATTCAAGTAAGGTGTAGGTACCCAAGCTAGGGTTAAGCCGTTGATAGCGTTGCGCGGTCTATTGTGCCTGCACACCGCGAACCGATAACGATAAAAGACGTGAAAACGCGTTGACACCCAAATAGATTCCCTATTTGGTCGTTAGCCACACAAGCGTTGCAAGCGCCCACTGGACCATATCAGCTGGCGTTTGTAAAACTGATGGGAGCAGCCCATGACGGAACGAATTAGCAGGCGTAAGGGCGGCGGCCGTGCCGGCAAGCGCGCAGCCAGAAGCAATGACGGCGTTAAAGCGGCTGCGTTTATTGAGCGCAAGATTCCGTACTTTGAAATGCTGTCAACGGAAAGCCTCGAGCTCATTGAGCACAACGCCGACCAACTGCTTGCAGAAATAGGCATTGATTTTCTTGACGACCCCGAGGTTCTCGATCTGTTCAAGGGCGCAGGCGCGGATGTCGACGGCACACGTGTGCGCTTTGCCCCGGGCTTATGCCGATCTATTATTCAAGCTTCCGCGCCTAGCGAATATATCCAGCATGCGCGTAACCCAGAGCGCAGCGTAATCATTGGTGGAAAGAACACGGTATTAGTGCCGGCGTATGGCTCCCCTTTCGTGCATGATCTCGACAACGGACGACGCTATGCAACCATCGAAGACTTCAAGAACTTCGTAAAGCTGGCCTACCTCTCACCGGGAATGCATCACTCGGGTGGCACCGTCTGCGAACCGGTTGATCTGCCAGTCAATAAGCGCCACTACGATATGGTCTATAGCCATTTCAAGTACAGTGATAAACCCCTCATGGGGTCGGTTACTCACCACCGCCGCGCTCAAGACTCGGTCGACATGGCAAAGATTGTCTTTGGCGAAGACTTTGTCGATCAAAACTGTGTGCTGACCAGTCTCATTAATGTTAACTCTCCAATGGTGTTTGACGGCACGATGCTGGGCTCACTCAAAGTCTATGCGCGCAATAATCAAGCGACCGTTATCTCACCTTTTATACTGGCCGGCGCCATGTCCCCGGTAACCGTAGCCGGTACCGTCACCCAAATTCTGGCAGAAGCATTGGCGGGTATCGCTCTCACCCAGTTAGTTAGGCCCGGAGTGCCAGTCGTATTTGGAACTTTTGCCGCTGCTGTATCCATGGCGAGTGGAGCACCCACCTTTGGCACACCTGAACCAAGTATGGTTATTTACACTGCTGCCGCCCTAGCACGTCGATTGGGGGTACCCTTTCGGAGCGGCGGCGGCTTATGTGGCTCTAAGCTACCCGATGCGCAAGCGGCTTTTGAGGCAGCAAATACGCTGCAAACTGCCGCCTTGGCTGGCGTTAACTTCATGCTTCATACCGCAGGTTGGCTTGAAGGTGGATTGGCGATGGGATATGAAAAGTTCATCATGGATTGCGACCAAGCCAATATGATCGCAGTACTCTTGGCCGGCATGGATCTCTCAGAGAATGCGCAAGCCATGGATGCCTTTCGGGAAGTGGGGCCTGGCAAACACTTTTTGGGATCGGCTCACACCCTAAGTAATTTTGAGACCGCGTTCTATCGCTCGACCGTCGCCGACAACAATAGCTACGAGCAATGGTCGGCAGAGGGCAGCCTCGATACAGCACATCGGGCCAATGGGATTTGGAAGAAGATGCTTGTTGACTACCAGGCGCCTGAACTAGACCCAGCTATTGACGAGGCTCTACAGGCCTTCATCACTGCGCAAAAGGCTTCTTTCGCCGATCGCGACTACTAATTTTTCAGGAGGCATTCGCAATGTCCGACGAACAAGACATCATCCTCGCTGAGCTGTCCGATGACGATCTCATTCTGCAAATGCATGATGATCTCTATGATGGGCTTACAGAGGAGATTGAAGAAGGGACGCAAATACTACTTGATCGTGGCTGGTCGGCTGAAAACGTATTGAGTAAGGCGCTTGTCGATGGCATGACTATTGTTGGCATAGACTTTCGCGACGGTATTTTATTTGTTCCCGAGGTACTACTGGCCGCCAATGCGATGAAAGGTGGTATGGCTATCCTCCGTCCACTACTCGCCGAGACCGGAGCCAAGCCTATTGGGACTATGGTCATAGGCACCGTGAAGGGCGACATACATGACATTGGCAAAAATCTAGTCGCCATGATGATGGAGGGCGCGGGTTTTGAGGTCTACGATATTGGTATTAACAATGCTGTGGAAGACTATGTCGCGGCTCTCGAGCGGCACAAACCCGATATTCTTGGTATGTCTGCTCTTCTCACCACAACCATGCCTTACATGAAGGTTGTGATAGATGCGATGAAAGAGCAGGGTATCCGTGACGACTACATTGTGATGGTAGGGGGTGCACCTCTGAATGAAGAGTTTGGTGAAGCCGTTGGCGCTGATGCCTACTGTCGTGACGCTGCTGATGCAGCCACAACGGCAGTCCGTTTAGTGACCGAGCGCAAAAACGTGCTACAGGAAGCCTAAATTCCCCTTGGTTGCTAATAGGTTACTCATTATTGGTTGTGGCGCGCTGGCTCGAGAGATAGAGTGGATCAAGCGCCAGCATCAGTGGCAATACGTTGATATGCAATGCATTGATGCAGAGCTCCACAACCGTCCAGCGCGTATTGCACCGCGCGTAGCCTCACTCATTGAAAAATATCACTCGCACTACACCAAGATATTTGTGGCCTATGCTGACTGTGGTACGGGTGGACAACTCGATGAGGTGCTGTCGCTGTGGAATATTGAGCGGCTACCAGGCGCACATTGCTATGCGTTCTACGCAGGTGAGGCAACTTTCCGTGCGCTTTCTAAGGACAACCCCGCTACTTTTTATCTTACCGATTTTTTAGCGCGACATTTTGAACGTCTGGTTGTTCGTGGCTTAAAGCTTGATGAGCACCCCGAACTAAAAGCGCAAGTGTTTGCACACTACGAGCGCGTTGTGTATCTGCAGCAAATAGCAACCTCTGCGACCTTGGAAGCGGCGCAACGCGCTGCTCATTGGCTAGCGCTGCCACTGACCACTATCCATACGGGCATGGGCGATTTAAGCCGAACCCTGGATCAACACGTAGTTCGTGTTCAAACAGGCGGACGTATTCATGCAACGTATTGATATTTACTGGCGCGACATTCCTTCGCAAGTCCTAATTAAACGCGGCAAAGAACGCGGCAAATACTTATTGAGTCAACGCTTTCAAGCGGCTATTGATCGCGCTGCCATGCGCGCAGGTAAAGGCAATAGTGATGCTTATCTAGACGAATGGCGACGTGTAACGCGTGCGATAGAATCTGACCAACCGGCCCAACAACTCGCAGAGCAGCTAGGTAAAACCATCGAAGAAAGCTACAGCAATACTGATATCACCGCACTGATAAAAGCTAATGGCTTTCACAAGGAAGTACAGTGAAAGCCGTGCGCGATTGGTCTGTAAAGCATGCGCAGATCCTGAATAGGATCTACAATTTCTGTGAGAGCACCCTCTTATTGGTCAATCCCGTGCTCAGGCGTATCGGTTATGAGCGACTCGACAAACCCTTTGCCAACGTCGAGCGTGCCATTAAGGGTTTTCTGTTTGACTCAAAATCCTGCGGCCAATGCACTTTGGGGTCTACCGGTTTGTCATGCCCAATGAATTGCCCGAAAACTATCCGTAACGGACCCTGCGGTGGTGTTCGGCAGGATGGAGGCTGCGAGGTTAAGCCAGAGATGACTTGTGTTTGGGTGAAAGCGTGGGAAGGAAGTCAGCGAATCGGCAATCTCGAGACCACCATCCAAGTCATCCAGCCACCTGTCGATACGCGGCTGCAAGGGCGTAGCGCCTGGTTACGGGCACTGCGTCACCGTCTGGGGGGTACCTCATGAGGTTTGATGATGAGCCCAAACCCGGCGAGCCACTACCGCGACTTCCCGGGCATAGTTCTCACGGGCGGTTCGAACGGATTTTGCGCGCAGGTAAGTTTGCCGTTACCGCAGAAATAGCACCGCCCGATTCGGCCGATCCAGCGGATGTCTACTCACGCGTAGCGTTGTTTAACGGCTATGTCGATGCCATCAATACAACCGACGGTTCGGGCGCTAACTGTCATATGTCGAGCATGGGGATTTGTTCACTGCTGACGCGCATGGGTTACGCAATGATCCTGCAGATGTCATGTCGCGACAGAAATCGTATCGCCATGCAGGGCGACTTGCTCGGAGCCGCAGCCATGGGCGTCAGTAATGTGCTCTGCCTCAGTGGTGATGGCGTCCAGTCAGGTGATCACCCCGAAGCGAAACCAGTCTTTGACCTCGATAGCTTATCGGCATTGACGATGGCGCGTACCATGCGGGATGACGCTCGCTTTCTGAGTGGTCGACCCATCAGCTCACCACCGCGCTTGTTTTTGGGTGCCGCAGCAAACCCCTTCGCACCTCCTTTTGACTACCGACCTTTGCGCATGGCCAAAAAAGTCGCCGCTGGCGCGCAATTTATCCAGACCCAGTACTGTTTTGATATAGAACGGTTGCGCTGCTTCATGGCGCAAACGCGTGACATCGGGTTGCACGAACAGGTGTTTATATTGCCTGGCGTGGGTCCCCTTGCCTCAGCTAAGTCCGCCGAATGGATTCGTCGACATGTACCTGGGGTGCATATACCAGACAATGTTATCAAGCGACTATCGGGCGCCAAAGATCAGAAGCAAGAGGGTGTGGATTTGTGCATTGATCTCATCCAACAAATCAAAGACATTGAGGGCGTGAGCGGGATACACCTCATGGCCTACAAGCAGGAGCATCGCATCGGCGAAATCATCCAACGTTCCATGGTACTCGATGGACGTATTCCTTGGCAGCCCAATGTCAGCCCTTAAGCCCAAATAAGGAGAAGCCCATGGCAACCACCACCATCAGTTCTGCCACGCGCGAGGTACACATCGGTTTCGACCAACCCTTTGTTGTGATTGGCGAGCGGATCAATCCCACAGGGCGCAAAATTTTAGCTGAGGAAATGAAGCACGGCGATTATAGCCGCGTTGAGGCTGACGCATTGGCACAGGTTGCGGCCGGCGCGCATATGCTCGATGTTAATGCAGGTATACCGCTGGCTGATGAGCCACGCATCCTGGCCGAAGCGGTGCAGCTGGTGCAATCAGTTACCGATGTGCCACTGAGCATTGACTCGTCAATTGTGGAAGCATTGGAGGCTGGTCTCGCTGTCTACCAAGGTAAGGCACTGGTAAATTCGGTCACTGGCGAGGACGAAGTCTTGGAACGCGTACTCCCGCTAGTAGCCAAACACGGGGCGGCAGTTGTTGCGATCTCCAATGATGAAACCGGCATTTCAGAGGACCCAGCAGTGCGCTTTGCTGTCGCAAAAAAAATTGTCGAACGGGCCGCTGATTACGGCATTCCTCACAACGATATTGTAGTAGACCCCTTGGTTATGCCCATTGGTGCAATTAACAGTGCCGGGCTGCAGGTTATGGATTTGGTGCGCAGACTACGCACAGATCTTAAGGTCAATACTACCTGTGGCGCATCAAACGTGAGCTTTGGGCTACCCAATCGCAATGGTATCAACGCTGCGTTTCTTACCATGGCGATGGGTGCGGGCATGACCTCTGCCATTACCAGTCCACTGCATCCAGAGGTCATGCAAGCGGTGCGTGGGGGCGACGTGATGATGGGCCATGACCCAGACTGCGCCAGATGGATTAAAGCTTATCGGGAGCCGGCGCCTGAGGGGGTTGGTCGCGGTGGGCGTGCAGGTCGAGCAGGACGCCGCCGCAGCTAAGCATGGCCTCACGACTGATTAAAGCCATATTTCTCCCCTCGGGACGACGAGGGGAATTTCCTGCAGGCACGCCACTACTGAGCGCGGCACGCGCCTTGGGTGTTGATATTGATTCCGTTTGCGGAGGCCGAGGCTTGTGCGGTCGCTGTCAAATCCGCTGCATGCAAGGCACCTTCGCGAAACATGGGATTGCATCCGACCATGATCATTTATCTACACTCACCCCGACCGAAATTAAATACAGTCAACGCAAAGGGCCACTTGGGGATGACATGCGTCTTAGCTGTCATGCCAAGCTGCTGAATGATGTGGTTATCGATGTACCGCCTGAGAGTCAGTTACACCGCCAGATTATCCGCAAAGATATTGAACATCGCGATATTCGCCTAAATACCGCAACACGTCTTTATTACGTTCAAGTCCCTGAACCAACGCTTCAACATGGGGCTAGCGAGGCCCAACTGTTACTCGACGCGCTACAGGTCGAGTGGCAAGTCACATCGGTGACACTACCAGCAACACTATTACCCGCTTTACAAACCATCCTGGCGACAAGCGACCGCGGTATAACTGTAGCTGTTTATGCCCAGACAGAAATCATTGGCTTATGGCCTGGCTTATTTGATCGACCCCGAGGCGTGGCAGTTGACGTAGGTTCGACCACTGTTGCCGCCCATCTATGTGACCTCAATACCGGCGACGTTATAGCAAGCGCAGGCGCAATGAATCCGCAAATACGCTTTGGTGAAGACCTCATGAGCCGCGTGTCGTACCTCATGATGCAACCCGAGGGTGCAGAGCAAATGACCAGCGCCATACGCGCAACCCTTAATACCCTCTTTGAGGAGTTGAGTCAGCAGATATCGGGTGTTGTCAGTGATATCTTAGAGATCACTTTGGTTGCCAACCCTATCATGCATCATCTCGTGCTCGGTATTAATCCCGTCAATCTGGGTGGCTCCCCTTTTGCCTTAACCGTCGATACAGCGGTAACGCTCCGCGCGCAAGACATAGACCTCATTGTGCAACCCGAGGCCAGACTGTATGCCCTCCCCTGCATTGCCGGCCACGTCGGTGCAGACGCTGCCGGCGTGATATTGGCGGAACAACCCGAGCAAGCTGACGAGATGACATTGCTGGTCGATGTCGGTACGAACGCCGAAATCATATTGGGTAACAAACACCGCATGCTTGCCTGCTCAAGTCCTACTGGCCCTGCCTTTGAAGGCGCTCAAATATCCTGCGGTCAACGCGCAACTGTGGGTGCCATTGAGCGCGTGCGTATCGACCCGCACACGTTAGAGCCTGCCATCAAAACCGTCGGATCTGATTTGTGGTCTACCGAACCCGACTTTGACCTAGCGTTAAGTGAGCGCGGCGTTACTGGTATTTGCGGATCCGGTATTATTGAGGTGATTGCCGAGATGTACCTCGCAGGCATCATAACAACCGACGGTGTTATTGACGGTAGTTTTGCCGAGCGCACCCCGCGTCTACGTCAGACAGGCCGAACATGGGGCTACGTGCTGCACTTTGCCGATGACAGAACTGCTTCTGACGTGGTGATTCATCAAAATGATGTACGCCAGGTTCAACTAGCTAAGGCAGCGCTTTATGCCGGCATCAAACTGCTCATGGACCATATGGGCAGCAATACAGTTGATCGTATTCGACTGGCAGGTGCCTTTGGTAGCCACATCAGTGTGACCCACGCCATGATTCTGGGGCTTATACCCGATTGCGCTCTAGATAATGTCTCACCGGCAGGTAATGCGGCTTCTGTGGGGGCGCGCATCGCGCTACTCGATCAATCAGCACGTACTGCAATTGAGCAAACAGTCAGTGGTGTCGAGCGGATAGAAACCGCGGTTGAGAATGCTTTTCAAGACTATTTTGTGAATGCCATGGCCTTTCCGCACAAAACAGATTCCTTTGAGAATTTGTTCAAGGTGGTCAAACGTCCGACCGCAAAGACTGCACCTAACCAAGCCGCCATGTCGAGACGCCGAGAACGTCAGAGTCGCTAAGTACCGGCAAGTCTATAATCGCGTGGCAACAACATCACACCACTGGACCTGAGTAACCTGCCTAAAACTCAAGCACCAACTATCGAGCTCTTAGCAAGGAGCCTGGCAGTGACTGGCATCTCCGCGCCGGGGCACTCTCGCAGTCGAAGCTCGCAAACAGTATGATCACTTATCGTTTAAGCAATGGGTTCATGCCCACGCGGTAAACGAATAGGACGGAGACAAAGCCATGAATACGATCCTCGAAACCACATCCCCAGTCTGTCTAAAAGTAAACCATGAACCCTCCTCACACCTATTGAGGCGATACTGTTTACTGTTGCGATGGCTTGCTGCTGTATTGATCCTGGGAATCACCGCTAACAACAGCACGCTAGCAGATACCCAAGACAAGATGAGTCAGTCCCATGGGGAAGCTACTGACATCCCAAACCCAATGCATTTTAGCTCAGAAGGCAATGTCCGCATCGATGGTAAACGCATCGATTACAAGGTTTTTGCCGGGCAACTACTTATGCGCAATAGCAAGGGCGAACCCATTGCGCTTTTTGGTTACACCGCCTACACCAAAATTGGTGACAGCGCGGCCGACCGCCCCGTGCTATTTGCCTACAATGGTGGGCCGGGGTCAGCTTCCATGTGGTTACACATGGGCATTTTAGGGCCGCAACGTACGGTTCTTGACGATCCAAATTTCACCACGAGAGCGCCGTTTAAGCGTGTTAACAATAACTTTTCTGTACTTGATGTTGCCGATCTAGTGATGATCGACCCGGTTGGCACCGGCTATTCCAAAGCTGTGGGTGATGCTGAGGACAAAGACTTCTGGGGTGTCGATAATGATATTCGCAGCGTCAGTGAATTTATTGCCCGCTGGACAACGGTTAACAATCGATGGTTATCACCAAAATATTTACTGGGAGAGAGCTACGGTGGCATGCGTAGCGGCGGTGTAGCCTATGACTTACTCACTCGCCATAATCTCACGCTTAATGGCGTCATCCTTGTATCCCCGTTCATGGACTACGTAGGGGGCTTTGCAGGTCTACCTTTTGATCAACCCTATATCAACTTCTTAAGCAGCTATGCGGCTACCGCTTGGTATCACCACGTGAGCGACTATAGACCCGACACTGTCGAACAAATAGTCGCCGAGGCGGAGATGTTCGCACGCGGTGATTATGCGCGCGCACTACAGTTAGGGGCACAACTTGGTGATGACGACCGACAAGCGATTCTGAACCGGTTAGCGCAGCTAACTGGTGTCGCTGCCAGTTACTGGGACGCAGCCAATCTTCGGATTGATGAGAGTCGCTTCACCAAAGAACTCCAGCGATTGGCTGGTAAAAATGTGGGTCGTATCGACTCGCGCTACGTGGGGGATGCTATTAATCATATTGGCGAATCTGTCGCCTATGACCCATTCTTCCCCGCGGTGGGCCCGGCAGTGGTTGCCACCTTCAATGACTACTATAGCCGAGACCTTGGCGTAACAAGCGATACGCCCTATGTGACATCTGCAGGGCTTTGGCAAGACTGGACGTTTAACCACAACACGCCGGGAGTGGGTGAAGTTGCTGCAGCCAACACCGGCATCGACTTAAACCGCGCGATGCTCGAGAACCCGCATATGCGAATTTTGGTTCAGCAGGGCTTTTACGATCTGGCCACACCTTACGGGGGCACTCGCTATTTTTTGGATCAACTGCAACTTCCCGAGCATTTACGCAGCAATATCACCGAAGCCTACTATGAGGCTGGCCACATGATGTATATCCATGAGGAATCAATGGCTAAATTCAAAATGGATCTCGCTAAGTTCATAGCTCAATAAGTTTGCCCCAAGAACTTTTGCGTACTGAACTCACTGACAACAGGCTTTTTCAATGCATTCAAAGCTCGGATCAATTTTAAAGCGTTGGCATAGCTGGACCGCAAATCCAACAAAGCTGCAAAAAAAATGGTCAGGAGACTTCTACCAAGCCGAGTCCGATTACCTAGAGTCGGTGGCTTGTAGTACCTGTCCGAGTTTTGACTCCGCTAAAAATGCCTGTGGTATTGGTTTTGGCTCACCACTGCGAAAATGTGTTGTTTCCAGCATTGAAGCCAACTTTACTAACCTCTCGGGCAAACACGCCCTAGAGATTGGTTTTGGACGGTTTATGCTGGCTAAAAATCTCATTCGACGCAGTGGTGGTGTGTGGACGGGTATCGAGCCCAAAATTCCTCCCTCTGTGAAACCTCGTCTTGGAATAGGTAGCCACGGTGATGCCGCAAATATCCCCTTTGACGATGAGACTTTCGATCATATTTTTGGCATTCAATCAATTGAACACTGGGGTCAACTGACCGGTGGTAGACAACCCTCTGATTACCATGACTGCTTGCAAGAAATCCATCGCGCGCTCAAGCCTGGTGGAACAATTTATTTTGACGCGCCCATTTATTTTCACGGCCATGAAATGTTTATCGCAAACGACCTACCCCGCATTCGTCAGCTGTTTGACGACCATTTGTGGTCGAACGTGAAGATACGAAAATGGCGCGAGCGCTATACACCGCTATCGCGGTATGAACCCTCTGACGCTGTAGTCAATAACGATTGGCCGGTCGATTTGGAATCGTATTCCTGCACAGAACTCAAAGATATGAGACACCAGTTGAGTGTCTATATGATAGCGATAACTGCCAAGAAAAAAGTGGCCTGATTTAAGCGGTATGTGCCAATGAAAAACCACTCCATCTACACGTGGGACGCTCACTCAGATCAGCCCCATGTCATCAGAGATAAGCGAGCCAAACGAGCCCTCTATCGACGGGGCTTGGTCGGATCGATCAAAACCTTAGTTACCACCTTTCTCTTACCTATTATCGCAATCAGGATATTAACGCAGAGCCGTACACGCACTGCGAAAGTTATCGATATATTTGGTCTTTGCGTCAATATTGATACGCCGCTACCAGAGAAGACTCCCGTCTCCAACGATGAGCTGTGGCAGCTGACCGATGATCTGGGCGTTGAAAATCTACAAATAAGAATCCCCCTCTGTGACATTGACAACCTACAATCTTATGTCGAGCTTGCTTTGGGCTTTGAAGGGAAACAGTTACTCATCACTCTCTTGCAAGACCGCCAACACATCGAGGATGAGAGCTTACTCCGCCATAGTCTGCAGCAAATTTTTGATGCGCTCCACCACCGGGTTACTTACTTTCAAATTGGCAATGCTGTAAACCGACGAAAATGGGCGTTTGTATCGCTCGATGAATATCTACACTTTTTCTCAGTCGCTCAACAGCTACGCGATCAAAGCTATCCACACTTGAGGCTTCTTGGGGGTGGCATTATCGATTTCGAGCTGCCTAATTTTGTTCGTTCGCTCTTCCATTGCCATCCAGTCACTTACGACGGCGCTGCCGCATTACTTTATGTCGATCGTCGTGGCGCGCCTGAAAATACCCAACTATTTTGTGATCTCAATGCCAAAATAAATTGGTTCTATGAGACCGTGCGACTGAGCTCAAAGTGCTCTAATCAATTGTGGGTGACGGAAGTAAACTGGCCACTCATCGGAACCGAACCCTTTGCGCCAGCAACGGGACACTGCATGGTAGATGAGCAATACCAAGCCGCCTATCTAGTACGTTATTTCTTGCTTGCTATTGCAAATGGAAAACTTGAAAAATGCTACTGGCATCAGTTGATTGCCCCCGGGTACGGGTTAATTGATAATCGGGGAGGCCATTTGCGCAAACGCCCCGCTTACTACAGTTTTAGGACATTGCTACAGCTGTTTAACGGGGGATGCGTGGTCAGTTTTGAGCGAGGTAAAAACCAAATCTATCGCCTCAAAATACGCAACCAATACGGTCTGGTTGAGGCTATCTGGACTAACGGTACCACCAAAAACATCACTGTTGATGCAAAATGGAAGGCCTATAATCTTCTGGGAGCGCCTCTTGAGCCGGCACGCACCAACAGCCTTCGTGTGGGTGACGAAGTGATCTACTTGCTTGACTACGATGGCGGCAAGTAGACCCATGCAAACTGAAGACATCGAAATTATTCTTGGCAACTCCAACAAACGCTTCTCAGGCGTCACCTCCACGATGCTGCAGGTCCTGAGCCACCAACAAAAGCTCGCGTCTGTTGGCGTACTCGGTGGCCATAACATGCCCAACAGCGTACGCACTCTTTCGTACCTAGCGTTTATTCGGTTATGTCGACGTCCCCTCGCCGATGGGCGTTGTCGTATTTTTCACGCGCGACGAAATGATGAAATGATACAGGCGCTTGTTGCGAAAAAGCTCTTCGGTGCGAAGATTAAGATCGCCTTCACATCGACAGCACAACGTCATCACAGCCGTTTCAGTCGTTGGTTAATGCGGCAGATGGATGCGATCATTTCAACGTGCAGCGAAGCTGCGAGCTACTTGGTAGAGCGTGAGCCCGACATTATCATTCCCCATGGCGTGGATCTTACGACCTACACACCTGCCGTCTCGCGTGAGTCAGCGTGGCGAGAAACACAGCTGCCGGGCCGTTTAGGTATTGGTATCTTTGGGCGTGTCAGATATTCCAAAGGCGTAGACATCTTGGTCGACGCAACTATTCCGCTATTAGCAAAATACCCTGACCTGACCATTGTTATATGTGGAGAATGTGCGCCCAAAGATCAAGCATTCTTACAACAACTCCAGAGAGCTATCGCGCGGGCCCAACTATCGGAGCGCTTTGTGTTTCTTGGAAAGCAACCCTTCTTAGCGCTGCCCACTCTGTTTCAAAGCATGACTGTAGTTGCTGCCCTGAGTAGACAAGAAGGTTTTGGGTTGACTCCACTAGAGGCCATGGCCTGTGGCACCGCGGTTATTACCAGCAAGGCTGGCGCTTGGCCGGATATCATTCGCAACGGCGTCGATGGCTATTGCCTATCCACTGACAATGTCAGCGATGTTACTGACAAGCTAGATTCAATGCTTGCCAATCTCGACAAAACCTATGGTATGGGCAAAGCGGCGCGCACGTACATGGTCAACGAATACTCGGTAGAGCGTGAGGCTGAACGTTTAACAAACTTTTTACGAAGCTTGATCGCCCTCGAGCATCCTTTGTAATGTGTAGTACCCAACGGTCCAGCTGGACACAATACTAGCGGCTTAAACATTGATCATTAGCCAAAGCATCAGGCTCTAGCTGCAGTAATATCTCACCAAAACTTGAAGTACTTCAGTTGGCCACGCATCTTCAAATTCCTGAATAGATTAGCTGGCTTCCGGTCTTGCCACCCAGACTCAAGCATATCAATAGCTGCCTGATACACCCGTGCAGCCGATTGACCATCAAGGTAGGGGGTAATCGACGCACCGTAACTGTCAATGGCCAACTGCAAGTCAAGGTGGGGCTGCAATGCTCGCTCAATCGCAGATTGAAGCTCTGAAGGATCGACAATATTGATGAGATGGGCTCCGGGCGAGCGGTTATTGACAGTGACAACCGGTTTTTTAAGTAACAAAAACTCTTGCAAGATTGACGAATTATCGCAGACCATCACATCGGCCCTGTGCATGGCATCAATGACTTGATCATTGGTGCAAAATTGCAGGTTTGGTCCCACAAGCTGCTGATATTGACTGACAATGGAGGACGACATCTTAGGGTGCAGGGTGACCAACCATTGCCAGTCACCCTTTTGGCTCAGCGTTTGGATAGTGGTAACGAGCGTCGCAGCGCAAGAAAGACGCGGAGTGAAGGTAGAGGCGAAGAGTATGGTGGGACGGGCTGATTCTGCCGCGCCTAACCCGGCCTTAGAGTTCGAGTAATTGAATAGCGTATCTAACTTTAACCATCCGGTTTCGCAAACGTTAAACGTATGCCGGCCCGAGATTGCACCCTTTAGCATCGCCGTGCGACCAGGCCCCTCGGTGCAGTATAAATCGAACAGCCCTCGCTCGGGATAAACATTGCCGCGCTTGTCCTCATTTAAGCCATGAAATACCTGCACCTTAAGACCGGGAATAAAGCTTGGCACACGGTCTCCGGGTACAAAAACAGCCTCTGGTTGTAAGCGGATGGCCTGGGAGACGCTCTGCACTGACAGCTCACTGGCCAGCAGCCGCCCGGGGGAAATGTCATTGCCAACAAGCAGCCAATGCACGCTACCACCCTGAGACGTTATATGGGCTTGCAGCGGCCGCAGAATATCAAATGCGTAGTCCTGCTCTGCATAGAAAAGCGCTTTGAAGCTCACAGTAGGCTCATAGCTAGGAGTTACTGGAAAGTATAGACCATTCAGTCTGTTACATTGAGATACTTTTTGCGCGCTGTGAATGCAGGTATAGCCGGTTCACACCGGCTTTTCGCCAAGAAATCGATTTAAAGTGCGTGCAGCTTTACCGGTAAATCAATATAGCCGCGCACAAAGCTGTTGCAGGTGCGCACTGGCTCACCAACAACTTCAATGTATGAGAAACGTTTCATCGCCTCCTCCCATAATATCTGCAGTTGCATCTCGGCCAGACGATTACCCATGCAGCGATGCACGCCGCAGCCGAACGACAGATGGTTGCGCACATTGGGTCGATCAATGATGTAGTCATCGGCATTAGGGATAACGGTCTTATCGCGGTTGGCAGAGACATACCACAGCACAACCCGACTGCCTTTGGGTATTTTACGCCCTTTAAACTCGACATCGCGCGTCGTGGTGCGACGCATATGCGGCAAAGGTGTTTGATAACGAATAGTCTCGGACACCATTGAGGGAATCAAGCTGTGATCAGCTTTTAATTTGTCGTACTCGGCCGGATTCTGATTCAAAAAGTAAACGCTACCAGACATAGAGTTACGCGTAGTGTCGTTCCCGCCTACAATCAACAACATGAGGTTGCCCATGTAGCCCAAGGGGTCATCGACCAAATTTGCAGTCTTCGGGTCTTTTTGTAACAAGCGAATTAAATCAAAAGACTCAACACCGTCGTCTTTATGGCGGTGCCAAAGCTCAGTGAACTCTTGCAACATCCCCATGACAATGACCCGTCGCTCATCAATAGTAAGTCCCTGCCCTGCCGTGATGCGCGCGTCTGAGGTAATGGCATCAGACCACTCTGTAAGCTTGTGGCGCTGCTCATAGGGGAAGTCAAACAGTGTCGCTAGCATCTTGGTGGTCAGGTCAATCGACACTTTATCTACCCAATTAAATGTTTCTCCAATGGGTAGGCTATCTAAAGTGGCGGCTGTGCGTTCACGGATGAGTGCTTCAAACTCTTTGAGGTTCCGCGGTGCCACCGCCGACTGCACAGCCCTGCGTTGGTCGTCGTGTAAAGGCGGATCGGTGGCTATAAACATCTGCACGACCATGTCGGGCTCGGGATCCAAAATAGCGATGGACGGCTCCGACGAAAAGGTTTGCCAGTCTTTTTCTATCTCTACAATGTCTTCAAAGCGACTAATAGACCAAAAGTCGCCCTCGCTACCTTCACCGCCCGGTCCGTAGGGCTGGTAATGCACCGGTGATTCAGCCCGAAGACGTTCAAAGAGTGGCTGCCAAGTGTCGTGTTCAAAGCGACGTGGGTCAGCGATGTCCAGCTGATCCAACGGAGTTGTTATTGGGTCGGGTAACCCATCGAGTCCTTTCAATGCCTGATTCACAGTGCAGCCCCTCCGCTTGTTTCTCTTGTTTTTCTTTGCGTGTTGAATGTATTCACAGCCTTACATTTGAAATTCTGGCAGGCGTACCACCATATCACCCGTGGTATCACTCACCCGTAACTGGCAACTGAGGCGGGAGTTATCCGCTCGGTCGGGGCGCAGACCCAACATCGACTCTTCCGTAGGATCAACGGCAGGTAACTCTCCGGCTCTTTCTACAAAGCAATGACAGGTGCCACAAACCGCAGAACCACCACAGTCGGCATCAATACCCGGAATGTTGTATTTCATTGCAGTTTCCATGACCGACATACCGTTATCGGCATCTACCTGATGTTCGGTACCGTCAAATTCAATGAAGGTAATCACGGGCATTGCTTATCTCCTCAATAGTTAGCTGGCACCCAACGGGCGCGCTGCAAGTGGTGTACGGGTATTCCTAGGCCAACTATGGCTGCTTTGTGGTCATCAAACAATGCACGATAGCGGTACCATGGCACTCGTGGGAACGCATGATGAATGCCGTGGTAATTTTGAAAGCCCCATAGCCAAGTCACAATACTCCTTACCAACGCCGGCGGCTCAAATATCGAGGTATCAACAAGTGGACCCACCCTCTGGTGAGGATGGTGAACAATAAACGCAAACAAATAGACCAAGATAATAACGCCCACTACAGGACCGATAACAAGCACCGAGATTGTAGTAAATACCAGACTCCAAATTGGCGTCTGTGCACTTGCCCCGTATCCGGTGAGCATCACTCCCAGAAGTGCGAGACGTGCAACGACAATGATAACTGACTCCAACAGAAACACCGCCCGATCTTTTCTCGATACCGATAGCCAACGCTGGCGAATAAAGAATTGGTATTGATTAGTAATCATACTGAGGGGTTTAACAACAAACGCCCAAAGACTGTCGGTCATACCTGAGCACAAAAGATCCGGGTCCGAACCAGGTTCATTCGTTTTGCCATGATGCGCAAAATGCTCATGCCGATGGGCAGTCAAAGGAATGCCCGTAACAAGCCCAGCAAGATACCCCACCAACTCGTTAACCAATCGAAATTGCGAACGGCCCCCACAAACAGCGCCGTGCACTGCTTCATGTAACGGCGTGTAAGCAGCATAAGTAATGACGGCCATAAGGACACTGGCGGCCAGTACCGACAGCGACCCGCGGATAGCAAGCACGGGTACTGCAACGTAAGCGGCTGCGGTCAGACACGCCAACACCACCGTGGGCCATGCAAGCGCAACACAATAATTATTAGCCACGCGCTTTAATGCAGCAACGTTGTCTGTTGGCGTTTGTTTTACCGTCATACTCAAAGTGTACGGCGAGTCTTTTTGATTTGGGGGATTCCTTCTGCGCCAATGAGGTGTCATTATCAGCCAAAAGGGGCGTTTTATGATTAGCGCGCATTATGCCAAGGTGATGTTTCGCGAACTCATCGCCGCTGGTTTCACCGAACACGAGATCCTCGCGGGAAGCGCTATATCCGCAGGCGACCTCTGGTCTTTACCAAAGATCAACCCTGACACCTTTTTTTTACTGTTAGAAAACGCTCGAAGCCTCGTGGGCGACCGCCCCCTTGCCCTCATGGTTGGTGGCAATAACCGTATTGCAGCTTTAGGCTTGATGGGCATGGCCATGATGGCAGCGCCTACGCTAGGTGATGGTTTGCGGGCCATGACGAGCTTCTCGACCGTTGAAGCGGATTATCTGCGCTTTCAGGTCGCTGTGGGTCGTGAAACAACACGGGTCATCCTACAGTCCAACCGAGATCTGGGTGCCACCCTGGACCTCCACGTAGAAGCCGTTTATCTGATTATTCAGGACTATTTAACCGACATTGTGGGCAGCGCACTTGATGGTTTGTGCTTTACGGTCACCTACCACAAGAAGGATCAGCACAACAACTACCCCGCTATTTTTCAAGGGCCCGTACGCTTTGCCGACACACAAAATAGTGTCGAATTCCCAACGAGCTGGCTTGAAACACCCTCTCCCTTTCATAATCCAGACAGCTGGCTGCTTGCCCGGCGACAGCTTAGAGAGCAACTTCAATCCATTGCCACACCCAACAACAAACCGTTCTCTGAGCACCTCCGTCAGTCCCTTCGAGCACAGCCGCCGCCGCTACCTGACATTGTCACCACCGCAGACTCACTGCACATGTCGCAGCGTACTTTGAACAGACGATTGATGCAGGAAGGGACCAATTATCGGCTCATTAAACTTGAGGCCACGCACAGCTGGGCTCAATCGATGCTTCTAGAGGGCGCAAGCGTAGAAAGCATTGCTTTGGAATTAGGTTACGAGAACGCCGCTAACTTTCGGCGCTCCTTTCGTGAATTTGTCGGTTGCTCACCCAGCGAATGGCTAAAGCACCAGAGCGATTAACTCACTCGGGGCGGGCCTTGATGCGGAAAAAGCGCCGCGTCCATACCGACTGAAACAATGGGTCTAGCCAACGATAAAGACGCCCCGAAACCATCACGGGCTTACCCCGCTCCACTGCCTTTAAGCCATCGCGCACAACCACATCGGCGTTACACCAAAGCCATGTTGGCATACCGGCCTTCATCTCCAACAATCCCGCGCTGGCATGAAAATCTGTGTGGGTAAACCCTGGGCAGAGTGCGGTAGTGTGTACACCGCTACGCGCAAAAGTCACATTCAATTCTTCCGATAACGCCACGAGATAGGCTTTGCTGGGGCCATAATTACACCCACCCGAACGGGGGATACGGCCCGCCACTGAGGCTATATTGATAACACGTCCAAATCCGCGCTCTACCATTTGGGGCATAAAGCGGTGACACATTTCAGCAACCGAGGTCATCATAAGTTGAAAAAAGTCACGCTGCTCCTGCCAGTCGCGATCTTTGATCAAATCGGGGCCGGCAATGCCCGCATTGTTAACCAACCGATCAACCACCCACCCTTGCTGTTGGCAGCGAGTTTCTATTGCCGCAGGCGCAGCGGGGTCGACTAGATCTGCCAAGATAACTTCGATTGCCACCCCATACTGTTGGTTAAGAGTACCGGCAAGCACCTCGAGCCTGTCTTGTCTGCGGGCTACCAAAATAAGGTTGTGTCCCATCGATGCCAACTGACGGGCAAATTCGGCACCCAACCCGGCTGAAGCGCCGGTAATCAAAGCATAGGTCTTCATTGCGCTATCACTTCATAGCCTGTTCGCGGAAAGTGACAATGAATAGCGCCAAAATCATCTGTTTGACGCGCAACAATGTATCGCTCGGGCGTTTGTGCCACCAATACGCCCAATACCGGCACACAGCCATAATCGTTGGGTACAATACTCACCATCTTACCCAAAAGGTCCGTGTCAGGATCTGACTCTGGCAGAGGACGCGGCTCGTTGTCCTTGGCCGCGTTATACGCATCAATAGCCTCCAGCTCCTCTCGAGCCCCATGACCTATGTGTGGAATTCGCTCAAACCAGCGGCTGACATGAGGGTATGCATTGCCGAGCGCATCGCCGCCAACATTGGTCTTTAGCCAAATGGGATGAAATACCGCAAAGTCGGCATAGCCGGGCTCATCGCCAGCCAAAAATGTCTGCTTCGCCAAAACCGCATCTAAATCAACCAGAAAATTGTTAAATATCGCCTGCGCTTCATCGCCCTTCGGTGCTTGCGTGTTGCCACTTTTCATCATTTCGGCTCGGTCTTTGATAAATCGAACCATACCCAAAGGGCCAAATACGGCTAATAGTTTCAGCATCACCTTTAGCGGTTTAACACTGCCAATCGCCGAAAAAAATACCTCACCCTCGGCGCGCTCCACCAAAGCGGCAATCGCCCTAGGGATGCTAGTAGGATTTAAATCGGGCCGGTTCGCACGGTGCGCTAACTCAATAGCAATTAGGTGGGTATCACAAATGATATCGGCACCTATCTGCCCAATTGGGATACGCCGATAACCGCCGCTCAAGGGGTCAACGTTTGGGCGCGGCGGCATAGGTGGTGACAATACCGACCCCCAAGAGAGGCCCGCAAGTCCAAACAGCAGCCGAATTTTTTCGGCGTACGGGGATGCTTCGTAGTGATGCAGAATGAATGTTGGCTCGGCCATGGTGCACGTATCCTTGTTTAGACGACTGCTGCCCTGTTACGAGTGCCAGATGGGGCTACCGTGTTGAGATGCCCTGGCTGTTCCTTTGAAACAACTTTTTAAGCCTATGATGACAACTTTAAGCATCGTGTTCTAGGCACCCGAAATCATTAACGCAGCGTAGATAATGTGCGAGAGCACAACTCCCAAGGTCAAATGCAAGCGCATGAGGGGATACCAACCATCGACGCCATCAACCCTGCGCTCATACCACAACAAAGTCAGATAGCCCAACATCAGTGACGCGCTGGCTACGGTTGTCTGGCCGATAAGCAAACAGGTAACAGCAAAAATAACAACGCCATTACTGACAATCAGGCGAAGTGTTTGGTCGGTATTTGGGCGTGTCCGAGCAAAACCCCACACCGATCCCCCCAGAAAACTGAGAATGGCCAGGGAATAGATCAAAAACCCTTGTATCGCGAGAGACCGTGGATAATCTTCGAACCATGCGAAAGCGATGAGCGCGCCATAGAAGGGTAATAGCCCAGAATATCCCAGTATTTGAGCCGTTAGCTTGGCGCGCATGTCACCTGTTGCTCTGGATGGCGGACCAAGGTGAGCAGTATTTCACCGACTTCTAAACCAAACTTATTCATAACCGATTGATTAATAACCACGTTTTCACTCACCCGGTACATTCGGTCGTCAATACGTAAGTCTATGCTATCGCCGTCGGCCAGCTGCACGCGCAATACGTAATCGAGAAAAAAGGCATTGCCTGCTGTTGTAGCATGGCCATCTCCGATGACATCTCCAGCTGTTGCCAGATAGGTGCTGTCGGCTTGGGCTCTTAATGTCCACAGTCGAGTCTGTTTTTCTCCGTCGTCAAACACAAAGCGTTCGTCAAGGGTGCCTATATCGCCCGTCCAACAAGCATCGATATCAGCATTAAAGGTTCGAGTAACTTCACCACGAAAATCTTTGATGACACCGTGAGCAGTGATAAAGCCCGAGAAAAATGTTCGCGGATCAAACGCTGGCGCGCGTTGCGCGTAGCGATCAATAGAAGGCACTGAACATGCCGTAACCCAAGAGAAAAGTACGAGGAACGGTAGCAGTTTTACAGATCGAATAATAAAAAAACCCCGGTCACCATGACCGGGGAATAAAAACCATCTGGGGGAAGATGGTCGGAAAAGCTCAAGAGCAAGTTTCACAAAGGCTCACAACAGCCTAGATACAAGAAATACGCCCCCCGATTAAAACTGGATCACACCCTGTGAAATAAAAATTTTGGTAGCTTCCCGTGCCGCACCAGGGGCAGGCAGCGGAAGGTGTCAATCAACAAGCGAATATCGTGGAGCGACTGATAGAACCCTTCCGGTGTCAGACCCGGCATGACTCATGAATGTCAAAGGCTGATTCATTGCGATGTCTGAGGCTGCGGGCCTTACCACAGCACAAAAAAAAGCGGCCCGAGGGCCGCTTGATCAATTACTTTTGTTGTTACAAGGAGCCACTA
>Ga0181563_10001053_pt1 | contig 27240 bp, 15 predicted proteins | sample 011ome_25_FD_133759 | JGI IMG/M metagenome (GOLD analysis project Ga0181563, IMG submission 133759) | Coastal salt marsh microbial communities from the Groves Creek Marsh, Skidaway Island, Georgia - 011512CT metaG (megahit assembly) | ecosystem: Environmental > Aquatic > Marine > Intertidal...
AATTTCTTGTTCGTCTTGAAGTATACGACGTAGACTTGATCGAACCGGATGAGGGTCTGGAATAACCGGACGTCAGCTTCGGTGAGGACGTCGCCGGCGATGTATCGTCGCTGGCTGAGTAAGACGTCGCATCGGTCGAGCGCTTTGAACAATTCCTCGACGGCCTCGTCGTAGGCGCTCTGACTGATTGCGAACCCGCACTTGTACACACCGTTATTAATACCGTGATACACCCAATCGTTAATCTCGTCTATGGTCGCCCGCAAGTGCTCTGGGTACAAATCTAAACCGGGATTCGTCGCCAAGTGATTAAATTTAGAGTTGAGCTCGCGGACGAGCACGCTGGACTCGTTGTTCACGATGGTTTGCGTTTTTCTGTCCCAAATCAACGGCACCGTGAATCGTTGTTCTGGAGGTGCGCCAACCATGTCATACAACGCACGTATCGTTTTCACGCCCGCGCTACCGCTTGACGAGCACGCGGCGTCGACGGCGTACTCGCCTTTGCCGCTCGGACCAGTCACCGTGGACGTTTCGTCGGCATCGACAAAAACCCAACCGCAATGCGTGTCGTCCGCATCGTCTGGTTTCGTGCGCGCCCACACGGGGTGGGTGACGTGCACGTCAAACACGTGTTCGAGGCCTTTAAGTTTTAGGACAGCCAACACGCGACAGGCCCAGGGACAGGCCAAGGATACATTAAGTTCGTATCTATCTGCCTCGGGCGCGTACGCACCCTCTGCGAACGCGTTCAAGAATGTGGATTGTTTTCGAGCGAACGCGCCCGTGGCGCTCACGTCTGCGACCGCACTCGCGGCGGATAGTTTGGTGAGATTGTCCGAAGGCATGGCGCGCGAGTCGCGGTGTGACGCTTGTTTTTTCATCATGTTGTGCCGTGCTGTGTCGTCGCGCCAATCGACAGCGAGAGCAATTTTGCTATATTTTGCTACCGGTATATTTCAATGGTTTTATTTTTGTACATGCGCGCGCGCTCATCGTTGCGCCGGCGGCGCCGACGGCGCGTCGCCCGCTTTGCTCGACATCGTCGTCGTTATTTTGTCCAACCCGCTCGATACGCCTTGCCCAATCTTCGCCGTGACTTTATGCTTTTCATTAAACTCGCTCGCCGCCTTGGCCGACGTTTTCACCGCCGATGCCGCTTTGCTCGTTATCCCGTAGTCATTGTCCACCTTTTTCACCGCCTTGGCCGTCGTTGTCGCGGCTTCCGCAAGCTTTGTCGTGACTTTATAATCTTTATTCCACCGGCGCAGCGAAGAAAACGCATTCGCCGCCGCCTTACCAGCACCGCGCGTCACGCTGCCTATAGAATCCGTGCGCGTCGTCCCGTACGCCATGGCACCCGCTGCGGCGACGGCGCTCAACGGTCCCAAGCACGCGGCGCCCACCGCGCCGCCGACGACCGCGGCGCCCGCGACGACGCGCGCGCCGCCGCCCCGCTTCACCTCCGCCTCCGCCGCGTGCAGTGCATCGATGGCTTGCGTCGAACTCGAACTCGTCGCCTCGCGCGCCAGCGCGGTCTCGAGCTCGATGGCGCGCGCGTTATATTCGTTCACTTTGGCAAACACGCTCGCATCGCCGGTGCGCTCGGCATCCAACACCAACGCGTCGGCAGCTTGACGATACGCGCGAATGGCCTCCGCGCGATTGCCGGCACGGTCGTGCTGCACCGCGGTGTTGGCCAGCGCCGTGGCCTCCGCGGACGCGGGCATGGAGGCGCGATGTGAGGCGCGAGTGTGCCAACTGTCAGACTTTCATTTTGAAAACGCTCGACGATGACGGCGTCGTTTGAAAACGCTCGACGATAACGGCGTCGATGATGGACGACGGTAATTCAAAATCTAATTATGGATATAGAACAAACTCACACTAGACCACCGCGCGATTCCTCGCGCGATGGTGAACTTTTCGCAGCGGCGGCGTTACGCTCGCCCACGCCCGCGCCCGCGTCCTCTACCGCGCCCGCGTCCAGCCGCTGCCACAATCTTCGCCTTGGGCTTCCCTTGCTTAGGCGTATCGTCTACTAGTAAAGTGTCCAAATTTAGCGAGTCTGGGAGGATGTAATATCGAATTGTGTTCCCGCGCACGCTCAAGTGGTCCATCGTCACTGGGTTTTTCCCTTTAAGCGTAAGCTTCACCTGCTTGAGATGGGTATTCATGCTCACATCCACGCCTGCGCGAGATATAAACGTCAACATTCGTCAGTGTTTGCATTCGCAACGCATGCATTGGGTACGCGACGGGTAAACCCGCGGTATCCATAGCCGCCTCGCGCGGCGATCGAATCCGCGACGCGCGCATTCCCGAGCTCAAACCCCTTTTCGCACTCCATGCCGTCGCACACCTCGCAGCGACGCGCGCTCAAAAGATGCATACGTACCCATGATTGTCCCGTGCGCGGTGGTGCCATTCTTCAACTCCACCGTCACCGACTCGTTGCTCAATTTCTGTAAAAACCTCACGAGCTTCATGGTGTCGCCTCAACCAAGCCGCCGCGTGTCTTCGATCCGTCGAGCGCGCGTCCGATGCGCGTCGGTGCGATTGCAAAGTCACGAACGTCTCCTCGTGACACGCGCGCGTGGGCGTGTGCTGACGACGACGACGACGACGCGGTGTGCGTGTCTGATTCTGACGACCAATTCCGCATTGTGCGCTGTGCGCGTCGTCATCACCGACGTCGTCGTCATGGCGGCGTCCATCGTGAGCGCAGCGTCGTTAGCGTTGACGTCGCGCACGTCTGCACCGAAGCGCGCCGCATCGCGCGGCGTTCGCGCGGCGTCGCGCGGGGTGCGTGCGATGCGACTCCGGGACATCAGCCTCGCGCGTGCCTTGTCGCGCGGTGATGGCGACGCCAACGCTGACGACGCGCGACCGTCGCGCGCGTCAACGTCAGGGTCGTCGTCGTTGTCGTCATCGACTGGGGCGACGATCCCAGCCGATCTCGACCGGGCGACGCAGGCGGAGATGGAAGCGTTGTACCCGCGCGCCAAGGAGGCGTACTACGACGGCGCGCCGCTCGTAGACGACGTGTATTTCGACGCCCTCGAGGCCAAACTGATGTTTTTGAATTCAGACGCGGTGAAAAAGTATCCACGGTGCTCGGTGCGCGGGAAGGCGGTGTATTCGGATTGTGTGACGGATGAGGCGCAGATGCGCGCGTTGCAGACGTCGTACGCGGTTATTCTGGCGGTTGGCGCGGCGTTTATTTTTTTTGATTTCGGAGACGACGTACGCGCGCTGTTGTCGCTGATTTTTTCACTTCCCGATGGGCCACGATTGAGGATACCAATCATGGGGTTGATCGGCATCGGCTTGGCCTCGCGTGGGGTTGAAAAGTTGCGTTCGGTGAAGAGCGGCGAAACGCTGGCGATGACGGGCGAGTGTCCGGCGTGTCACGAACAAGTGTATTCTTTCCTTTCAGTGCGTGGTGCGCAGGGCAAATCGCGCACGGAATGTCATTGTTGTGCGCGTAAGATTGTGTTTGAGACGCAATTTGAAAAACGCGAGAGTTCGCCGTGGAAGGTGGTCGGTAAAGGACGTATTTATCTCGTCAGCGAGCGGAGCGACTACGAATCCTCGTGACGACAAACATCGTGATGTATTCTTCTTCCTCTGCTTCCCACGCGCGCGCGTGGGAATGTGAATTTGTACAATTATAATTATCTAGCCGCAGCAGTGATGCTGACGTGTACCGGTAGTATCATCAATACTGTACGTACCTTTTCTAGCGCATCTTGTAATAGATGATCATCAAAATGGCAAACGCCAGCATGCCGCTTACGCCGTAAAACACAATCTTATTTGCCCGCGCGCGACGACCCATGTTGCTTAAAATCTTTCTCGATCGTCCTATGGTGTCATCAGCGCCATGCAGTGACTCTCGACTGCGTTCAATCGTCTCCCGCTGGCCTTGTAAATCATGCAAAATGCTCACGCCCAAATCCTCCGTCTCGAGCAACGCTCGTCGACTCTCCTTGATGCGCTCACCAGTACGCGCTAATCTATCCGTCGTCTCCATCGCTTGGCCGCGCGCGGAAAAATCTCCACCGCTGTAACCGCCCCCACCGTCACCACGCTCAGCCGTGTTCAACAAATCATCTCTCGCGTCCGCCGTCGCCGCCGTCGCGCTCGCCTCGCGCCCGTCCCGCTTCAACTTTGCCAGCTCACTTTTATATTCTCTCAGCTTTCCCAGCAGTGGCGCCTTGACGTTGTCATCCGTGATCGAGCGCGCTTCGAGATCCATCCGGCGCACGAGCGCTTCGCACTCCGCAACGTCCGTTTCGATCGATTTTACCGCGCGTTGGCGTTGCGCGCCATCCCCAGCGCCTCGAACGTTTTCAATCCCACGATGAATCGAGCTGGAAAACTCACAAAACTCTCGTTCATAGCTTTCAAAAATCTGTGCGTGCGAATCACGCGCGCGCGCAAGGTTAGTCGAATGCGTCGCGCACGGCGGCGACGGGCGAACGGAGTTTTCAACGTCGTCTTTTACGTAGATGTTGAAGGATTTTCGACAGTCAAAAATCAAGCAAATTCACGCGTGCGCGCGACGCGACGCGACGCGCATCGCGCGGCGAGACCGCCACGATGTCGCAGTCGCACGCGTCGCGCGCGCACGCGCGTTCGGGAGTCGCGATGCGCGCCGTGGTCGACGTCACGTACCGCGCTCATGCTGCGATGTCACTGCGCCTCGTTGTGTCGTTCTCCGCGCTGAGCTCCGCATCCGCACACGTCGTCGCGCGCACCATCCGCAGCGGACGACGGCACAGGTGACGACGCATCGACGACGGTCGCGGTGCGATTCGCGGGTGAGCGCGGCGACGCCGGACGCGCGCGATGCGGTCGTTTCTCGCGGACATGAAACGCCAGGCGCTCCAAGCGACTTCGACGACGAACGAGCGCGCACCAGCGCCGACGACGGCGTGGGTGAGCGATTTCGACGATGACGCGAGTCACACCAGTAGCGCTGGTGGGTTTCGCACCGCGCTCGACGCGCGGTCGTCGGCGGCGGCGACGGTGGAGCTACATCCTTTGGCGCGCGAGTGGAGCGCGCGCGTGAGCTCGTCGACGGTTCGACAGGCATTCGTGCGCGAAAGCATCGACGCGTACACGTCGCAACACCCTCTGAAGATGTTCTGTGGGTCTTGGAACACGAATGGCAAGGCGCCCAAGGAAGGGATGGACATACGGTCGTGGTTAAAGATGGACGCGAGAGGCAGTTTCGGCGCGGATGCGGCGGATGTTGTCGTCGTGGGATTTCAAGAAATCATACCGCTCACGCCTGGGAATGTGTTAGCCGTGCAAGATAGCGCGCAGACGGAGATGTGGGAAGCGGTGTTAGATCGTGCGTTGAATGGTGACGCGGCGAATCAGGAGTCGACGAGAAGGCGGGGGGCGTTCGCCGAGAGTAGTTACGAACGCGCGGCGAGCAGGACGTCGACGCAAAACGTTCAGGATGCGACACCCGATGCGTCGTGGGTGAATTTCGAAGATGGTGCGAACGATGATGATGATTTATTTCAGGCGATGAACGCGCGGAATGCACGACCACGGCCGCCAGCAGTGCCGACAATGAAGGGCGTGGCGATGTACCGGCCAGTGGCGCAGAAACAGCTCGTGGGCGTGTACGTCACGGTGTGGGTCAAAGCCACACTTTTAACGCACGTAACCGAGGTTCGCGTGAGCACGGTGAGTACAGGGATTAATTTAGGGCTGGGCGTGCTCGGGAACAAGGGTGCGGCGGCGGTGTGGATGAAATTACGCAGCACGCCGTTGGTGTTTATATGTTCGCATTTGAGCGCCGGAAGCAAACCTGGAGATGAAGTGAAGCGTAACGAAGACTACAAAGCAATCGTAGATCAACTCGCGTTTGGGCCTCGAGAGGGTGTTGATATGAGTCAAGAAGTGCACAGAATTGATGACGCCGCGAGTGCGATTTGGATTGGTGATTTGAACTATCGCTTGAACCTTCCGGACAGTGTTGTACGCGCGTCCATCGAGGCTGGTAATATTTCGAGCTTGCTCGCCGCTGATCAGTTGAATATCGAGCGCGTTGCAGGTAGAGCCTTTGCAGGCTGGCATGAAAGCGAAGTGACGTTTGCGCCAACTTACAAGTATAGACCCGGAACGAATGTGTACAGCGGCGCGGGTGACACAGACGATAACGACATCGAAGGTGCGCAAAAAAAGGAAGAGGAAAAGAAGCGCTCGCCTGCGTGGTGCGATCGAATTTTATGGAAAGGTGACTTTGATATCAATTTGATTGACTACGGACGAGCTGAACTCACGCATTCTGATCACAAACCGGTGTATGCGTTGTTTTCGTTGGTCGTTCGCGAGCTACAACCACAAAAGCTACAAGATCTATTGTCCAACTTGAGGCGACAACTCGACGCAGAGGAAATGAAATCTCAACCAACGTGTGCGATACTAAATCCAACGGTTGATCTCGGAAGATTAAGATACGCTGAAGAGTCAAGCGGTAGGTTTACGATGTCAAACACGGGTGACGTACCCGCAAACTTTAGTTTAGTTTCACCTGTACCGGGAGGACCACCATATCCAGCATGGCTCAATGTCAATCCCACGAGTGGTAGATTACTACCTGGAGAGGAGTGCATCGTGAACATTCAGGCCAAAATCGAAGGAGGTCGGATGTCGGGGCCGACAGCGTTGAGTGGCTCACGTTCGACGTCGTCCAATGCGCTGGACACTCTGGTAGATGTGGAGCCGCAGCCAAAGGCGGCAGATGCGATTTTAGTCATTCGCCTCGAAAACGGTCGTGACTTTTTCGTGTCTGTACAAGGGCAATACACTCCGTGCGTATTCGGGCAGTCGCTTGAAACTTTGCCGACGGCGATGTTTCCACCAAATGTACCGCAAGTCATTGGCATGCTGGTGGATCATTTATTCGAATCCACGAGTGCCGCTCCTGGACTGTTCCGTGTACCTTTCGATAACGTCACTACAAAAGGCGGCATGGCCGCGGTGAGTCGCGCTGTGAGTGGCATCACACGGGGAGGTTCGGTGAGTTTAAGCGTTCCCGGCGTCAATGCGTACGATGTTGGCCAATCGCTCATTTCCTTCTTCAGCGCTCTTCCAGAACGTCTGTTGAGCAGCAGCGCCATAGTCACTGCCGCGGATGCTGTGAACCCCGATTTACCGCCGAGTAAGGACTTTGTCGATGCTCTGGTGAATGCGCATTTGTCCACAAAGGCGCGCGCTACACTGCGTCACACGACGACGCTCGTGCACCGTCTCACTGAAGAATGCGCGCAAACAGGATCAGCTCCTGACATAGCCGCAATCGTAAGCACATTTGCCAAGTGCTGGTTCCCTGAATCGTCAATGATGCCATCACGCTCGCGCGTCGCATTCGTGGGCATACTTGCTGGATGTCGACCGTCGTTCATTCGCGCCTACGTCGCCGACGCCGTCGAGCCGACATCTGCAGCGTTCGCTCCACAATGGGCCTCGCTCGCCGCACCCGCGCCCACGCTCGGGACGACATCCAGTGGTAACTTAATAGATTTCTAGCTTTTCATCAGCACGCGTTGTAAAGATACATTAGCAAATGCAAATGTCATGCGAGTTCGACGCGCGCGCGTTTACCCCCAGCGAGTGGCACAGTCCACCGCATTCGCGCGCACGCACTCTCGACGACCGAAGAGCGATACCCTCCGAATCTCGTCCGAGGCGCACACGCGACATCACATACTATACACGCGCGCGCGAAACGACGTACCCATGGCGGCCGCGCTCGCAAAGCTCGCAAAGCTTTCGCTTGTGAACAAAGTGACAAAGGAGCTCGAGAATCACCTAGGTGTGGGCGATAAAACTCTCGCCGAGTTCGTCATCTCGCTCGCCGAGGAACACAAGACCGCGGATGCGTTTCGTGAGGCGTTGAGTGCGGTCGGTGCCGACGTCAGTGACGGGTTCGCGGAGAGTTTGCTCGGGGTCATCTCGCGCGGAGGCAAGCCGTCGTCGAGCTCCGCGGCGACAGCCAAGGCGAATGCGGCGAGCGCGACGGTGGCGAGCGCGAGCGAGAGTCAGTATCCAGGTCTAGCTGCACGTGATGATGAGGAGCACGCGAAGAAGCTCACGCGGGAACTATATGGTGATCGAGACGTGACGGCGAACGCCGCGGATGACCCGAGATTCAGCGCCAGAGCAAACGCGAGGGAAACGTCGCATTCTCACGCGAGTGCGCAAACGCAAAACACGCACGTCAAAACTAAAGATGGCGAGCCCAGTATTGGCGCGGTGTATCGCGGAAGGGTGACGAATGTTTTAGATTTCGGCGCGTTCGTGGAGCTTGTGGAGTTTAAGAGGAAGTTTGAAGGTTTGGTGCACGTGAGTGCGTTATCGGATAGGCATTTGAAGAGCGCAAAAGAAGGCGCTACGCGCGGAGAGAACGTGTGGGTGAAGGTTCTTAGTCGACAAGGTGCGAAAATTTCGCTTGCGATGAAAAGTGTGGATCAAATCACCGGGGAAGAGACAGCGAGTTCGCGCGGTGGGACGTTTGGCGGCAGTCGGAGTAACCCGGCACCTCGGAATTTGCCCCCACCCGCACCGAACTCCTCCCTTCGTGGGCTTTCGGGTATCGCGCCTAGTACTGATGATATGGGTGCGAATTCGCGCAAACGACCTGCGAAGCGATTGAGTTCGCCCGAGTTGTGGGAAGCGCGACAACTCATCGCGAGCGGCGTGCTGAAAGTTCAAGACTATCCACAATTCGACCCCGAAAACGATGGGATGCTATCCTATGAAGAAGAAGCTGAAGAAGAGTTCGACATTGAACTCAACGAAGACGAAGCGCCGTTCTTGCAAGGGCAGACTGCGGCAACCACTGGGGATGTGTCTCCGATTAAAATTGTCAAAAATCCGGACGGATCCATGTCACGCGCGGCGATGACACAATCCACATTAGCCAAGGAGAGGCGTGAACTGCGCGAACAGCAGCACCGAGCTGATGCAGACCAAGGTGGTGGTGGTGGTCAGCAATTGACGCGACCTTGGGAAGATCCCATGGGTCGCCACGAAGAAATCGAGAATGGGCGTCCACATTTTGGTGGCGGACGCTCTGGGCACCATGATATGCCGGAATGGAAAGCCAAAGCGATCGGTGACGCTCCTCGAATGGGTCAGCCGCAGACGATGCCGATGCATATGCTGCGTCAAACACTGCCGATTTACAAACTTCGAGATCAACTTATTCAAGCGGTGAATGAAAATCAGATATTAGTCGTTATTGGTGAGACTGGTTCAGGGAAGACGACGCAAATGACGCAATATTTAGCCGAGGCGGGATACACATCTCGTGGTAGAATTGGGTGTACGCAACCCAGACGTGTGGCTGCGATGTCCGTAGCGAAGCGTGTGGCTGAAGAGTACGGATGTCGATTGGGTGAAGAAGTCGGCTATGCCATTCGTTTCGAAGACTGCACGTCGCCAGATACCGTTATCAAGTACATGACCGATGGTATGCTTCTGCGCGAGGCATTGTTAGATGAGCTTTTGACCCAGTACTGCGTCATCATGCTCGACGAAGCGCACGAGCGTACGATTCATACAGATGTTTTGTTTGGTTTGTTGAAGAAGTGTTGCGCAAAGCGGAAAGATTTGAAAATCATCGTCACTTCCGCAACCTTGGATGCCGAAAAGTTCTCAACGTACTTTTTCGACTGCCCTATCTTCACTATTCCCGGGCGGACGTTTCCAGTTGAAGTTTTGTACACAAAAGCGCCCGAAAGCGATTATTTGGACGCGGCGTTGATCACTGTGATGCAAATTCATCTCACCGAACCAGAAGGGGACATCTTGCTCTTCCTCACAGGACAAGAAGAAATCGATGCCGCGGCGGAAATTCTGTTCGAACGTATGAAGGCGTTAGGGCCTGCGGTACCCGAGCTCCACGTCTTACCCGTGTACTCTGCATTACCGAGCGAACAACAGACGCGCATTTTTGAACCCGCGCCGCCTGGCAGCCGTAAGTGCGTCATCGCGACAAATATTGCGGAAGCTTCCCTCACTATTGATGGCATTTATTACGTCGTCGATCCTGGTTTTTCGAAGCAAAAGGTGTACAACGCTAAAATCTCGATGGATTCGCTCATCGTCGCCCCGATTTCTCAAGCCTCGGCTCGACAACGAGCCGGTCGCGCGGGCCGTACTGGTCCAGGGAAGTGCTACAGATTGTACACGGAAAGCGCATTCAAGAATGAAATGCTCCCAACTTCTGTGCCGGAAATCCAACGCACAAACTTGAGCATGACGGTATTGACAATGAAGGCTATGGGGATTAATGACTTGCTGAACTTTGACTTCATGGATTCGCCACCTGCGGCGACGCTTGTGACGTCGTTGGAACAATTGTACAACTTGGGTGCACTCGATGAGGAAGGATTACTTACGAGACTCGGACGAAAGATGGCGGAGTTCCCACTCGAACCACCGATGAGTAAGATGCTCATCGCGAGCGTAGATTTGGGATGCTCTGAAGAAATTTTAACCATAGTCGCCATGCTCAGCGCGCAAAATATCTTTCATCGACCAAAGGAAAAACAAGCTGCCGCAGATGCAAAGAAGAACAAATTCTTCCAAGCCGAGGGCGATCACTTGACGTTATTGTCAGTGTATGAAGCATGGAAAGCGCAAGGGTTCAGCACGCCGTGGTGTTTCGAAAATTTCCTTCAAGCGCGCTCGTTGAAGCGCGCGCAAGACGTGCGTAAGCAGTTGCTGACGATTATGGATCGATACAAACTCGAGACAACGAGCGCCGGGCGAAACTACAATAAAATTCGCCGTGCAATTTGCTCGGGATTCTTCTTCCACAGCGCCAAGAAAGACCCACAGGAAGGCTACAAGACTGTCGTGGACAACACGCCCACGTACATTCACCCATCGAGTGCGCTATTCCAACGCCAACCCGATTGGGTCGTCTACCACGAACTCGTGCTCACCACCAAAGAGTACATGCGCGAAGTGTGCGCAATCGACCCAAAATGGCTCGTCGAACTCGCCCCTCGCTTCTTCAAACAAAGCGACCCGCGTCATTTATCCAAGCGGAAAAAGAGCGAGAAAATCGAGCCATTGTACGACAGATACAACGACGCCAACGCGTGGCGCCTTTCACGCCGTCGCGGGTAAACGCGGCGCTCGAATCCCACTCCACGCGCGACGCAACGCACAACATTCGCGTACACCATTGTTATATCACCATCTATCGCTGCGTAGTCCGTACACCCGTCCCGCGCTCGCGCTCCCAGTCCCGCTCGGCTCGGTCGCGGACGAGTCCCCCTCGTCTTGTGTTCATTAATTCGTCACAGTCCCCCGTCTTGAGTCATTCATTGGTCAAGCATGGTGATGGTGTTCCGATTGGGTAACCCATCCGATCGTTGCGCGCGCCGGCATTCGCGCGCGCGCGCGAGCACGACGAACGCACACGCGCGCAACCGTGTCAACGGTAATTCTTACGTGCGTGCGAGCGTGCGAGTGCGATCCGACGCGATCCGACGCGGTGACGGCGAGCGATTCGCGTAACCGTTCGCCAATTCGTTGATCAGCCGCAAACGTCGGTCAATCGTTACCGTCGTCGTCGTCGAGGCGAGTCGAGGCGAGGCGTTGGTTCGTGCGTCGTCGATATCGTGCGCGTCGTGAGGACGTGAGAGATGCCGCCGTCGCAGGATACGTACGTGGGGCCGACAGTGAACCAGTATACAGTTGGCGCTGGGACGTGGACTCCGAGCGCGTGGGTGACGACGACGCTCGAGGATTCGAGTGGCACAAGATGTCCTTGCCCGTCGTCGTGTAAGCATGATTGTGCGGTACGCTCAGAATGGCTGTTTGATGCACAGGGTGGTGAAGGGCGGACGATCGAGTTATTGAATGCGAACTCAAACGTGCCTACGTTGAATATGAATGTCGGGACGGTGAGCGGCGAAAGCGCGGCGAGGATGCACATTTCCTCATATCGGGATTTGGACAACTGTCCACCGGATGAGATGATGGAGTGCCTGAAATGCGATACGGCTTCGGGGTATTATCCAGTGGCATATTCGGGTGAGTACTCTATTGAAGGTATCAAGCGCGTCGGCTCTGGGCTTGCGTGCTTCTATGTTGAAGTGTGCGCGGCGGATGATTCATGCGACGTGAACACGAAGGTGGGAGAACTTTTTACACTTGTGGGTGCTTACTTAATCGTGTTCGTTGGATTGTTTCTCTTGTTTGTGTACTTGCGCAGCGTGAAGTGGTTGCGGTTGGCGATAGACTCTTCAGCGTATGTCGAAAAAAGCAACCCGAACTACCCGCCGCGAGAAATTCCGTTGCCAAAACCTAGAGAAGGTCACTTTGCGTGGTTAATTGATGCTTGGAAACGCGATAACGATTGGGTGAAAGAATTTACCACTCCAGACGAATACATGCTTGTTCGTTGGTTCAAACTCTCTGCACGCTTTTTCACCGCGTGTTCCGTAGTCTGTTGTCCAGTCTTGATGGGATTGTACAGGGCTGACGAGACCGCACTAAGATCGCCTCAGATTATTGCAGCGCTAGAACAGCAAGGCATTAAGCGGTACACGTTGTTGAATGCTCGAACTGATAGTACGTTTACGGCGACCGTCATCATGTGCTGGATTATCAGTTTCTTTCTCATGGCGCTGATTCGTCTCGAGACGCGCAAGTATGTCGCCATGATGTGGTCCGTAGATCCAAACAAGACGGGCATCAAAGCGAATGCGATCGTGGTACAAGAAATTCCACTCCTTACTGCGGCTCCGGTACCAGCGAAGTTTGCCAACAACCTTAAACAGGTGGATGTCAAAAAGCTAAACGCGAACCTCAAAGGTTCGGTGAAGTTTTTGGATATCGTCTTTGACGACGAAGGCTTGAGTTTCTTCGCCAAGTTGAAATACTTCATCGAAAACGGCAAACTTCCTCGAGCGCATGACAACACGAACCTCAGAGTGTTGCACAAATCTGAAAGCGTTGATATGCTCATCGCTAAATTCGAAAACGTTTTCGGAAAGGACTGTATCGCGTTCAAGATGCTCGCTGCGGATACACGCAAGCTCGACGCCGCGGCGAAGAAATGGGCCGCCGCGCGAGAGTACCACACACAAACGATGCAAGCGATTGACGATTTGCGATCCGAAGAAAAGCTTCGTACTTTGAAGAAATGGGAAAAGCGACAGCTCGCGAGATCGCTCAAGGAGGTCGAAATGTATGGTGAGACGGAGCAAAAAACGTTTGCCGAATTCGTCAACATGCGTGACGACTTTATTAACGATTCGTCACCAGCTTCGAGCGCGATTATCGTGTTTGCGAGACAAATGGATGCTGTCATTGCGTCTCAGATTCAAGTAGACGCTGTTCCAGGGCAGTGGATCAGTACGCCGGCGCCAGGTAACTCTGATGTCGTCTGGCACAATCTCGCCCTCAACGAAGGCATGCGAAAAACAAAGACGACGCGCGCGTTTATGTTTGCGACGTTTTTGGCGTTGTTTTTCATGTATCCAGTGAACGCAGCTGTTGGCGCCATCGCCACATTGAAGACTGAGATCGTCAACTCGCTCGGTGAAGCCGTGTATAACGTCATCGTTTCCATCGTTTTGACCATTTTCCTCGTCGTCGGACACGTGTTGAGTCTCGTCGTCAGTCGACAAACGGGATACATTGCCGTGAGTCAAATGGATTCTTTTGGCGCCTCTATGTATTTCTGGCTGTTGATTCTCAACTTGGTTTTCGGTAACTTGAGCTCTACGCCGTTGTGGGAAGACTTTCAGTCGTGGATTTACACTCCGCACTTGTTCACCTATCAGTTTATTCTGCGTTTGATGAACACGAGTTCCTTCTTTTTGCAATTCATCATGTTGCGTTGCGCGACGTCGCCCGTGTTGGAAATCATCCACCCTCCAGTGCTTCTTGGGTTTGCCACGAAGTGCTTGGCATACCGTGGACGTGCGCGCACGTGGCCAGCGCTTAAAAAGAGAATGCTATGGGCGCAGCCGACGGCGACGCCAAGTCACCGGGTACCCGCGCAAACGATGCTCGTGTTTTTCATCGGCATGATTTACGCCGTTGTCGCGCCGGTGTTGCTCCCGTTCTGCGCCATCTTCTTTGGCTTATTCTACCTCTTCTGGAAACACAACATCGTGTATCACTACATTCAGCAGTACGCCGCGGGTACGTCTATGTGGTCATGGCTCGTGAACAAGATGTACTTCAGTCTCTTCTTTTCCCAAATCATCGTCGCCTTTGGGTTGCCGACGCTCGGGTTCAACACGATGCGTTTCCGCATCACGGTGCTGCCTCTCATCATCATCACCGCCGTGGAGTGGGCAGCGACAAGCATGCAGCTTCGGGAAGCGTTGAAGGTGCCTGTGTATTCGAACAAACCGGCGAACGAGGTTGACAGCGACGAAGAATTCTTTGGCGATGCTGACACATCGACAACGCCCACCCGCGCCGAAAGCATCCAGAAGGAGTTGACGACGACGTCCCTCGGGAGAACGATGAAGATTCGAAAGGGTATCAAGGGTGTGGTACCGAGTTCTGAGCTCATAACGAGCAGGCACCGATCGTCGGCGAATCTCGCAATGTTGAACTCGGCTGAAGCGGGCAAGGCGGAGATGGAGTTCAAAATCAAGGCGGGCATTTGGCAGACGTACGCGCCGTCGACGTTGTGGCCTCTCGCCGCTGAAAAGTCAGCAGGTTCTATTTTCTTACGAAAGTGGAAGATAATCAAGGCGAGAAAAGCCAAGGAAGCGGCGCTGTGGGATACCGTCAAGGATTTACCCGAGGGTCACCCTAGACGCACTGAAGTCCTTCGCGATTTGGAGTTGAAGAAGACGATGCGAGAGAAGGCTGCAGAGGCGGTGCTGAGAAAGTCGACGTCGCCCTATCTCAAGAAAATCCGCGAAGACCGCGCGCGCGCAGAAGAGGAAGAGCGCATCGCGGCTGGTGTGACGCCCTCAAAGCCCGCGCCTGCGTCTGCGCCAGCACCCGCGCCAGCGCCTGCGCCGGAGAATTAAAATAACGGTGCGGCGGCGCGCGTGAGTGGAGCGCAGACATAAAATTCCTCACGCATGTGCTAGCGCCACTGAACGCTCGTTCGTGTGCTATATAATACTACTACATGTGCATATTACACGCTACTGGTAACTACTAAAAACCACACATTCTACTCTCTCTCTCTCACGAGCGGTTCGCACGGATAGTACTCTGGCGCTCGCGCATCCGTCCACGCGTCAAAGCTCGCGTTCATCTCCGCCTCCACCGCGGCCACTTCTCCCGCCCCGTCCAACCCATACATACGTACCTTCACATCATCACCCCCATCGCCATCGCCATCGCCGCCCCACCGCATCTTCACCCGCGCTAAACGCGCGCGCAACGCCTCCGCGCGACGCTCCGCCTCGAGCGCGCCCGGCGTCCTCGCCCGCGCGAGCGCCCTCTGCTCCTCCCTACGCGCATCCACCCGCGCCGCCCGCGCCCGCGCCGTCGCCGCGAATCGCATCGCCCATTCCGGATGCATCGCCAACATCACCTCCTCCTCCTCGTCGTCGTCCTCGTCGTCGTCGCGCGCCATGAATGCCTCGCGCGTCATGCCATCCTCACTCGAGCGCAGCTCATCATCATGACGCTCGCGCCGTCGCGGTTTCGGCGGCGGCACCGCCGCCAGCGACGGGGCGACGTCGAACGCATCGATAGGCGTCATGCGCGCGCACCGGGCGAGACGTCCGCGCGCGCGCGAGTGCGGCGGCGACGTTCGCTCGCGTCTGGTGGCGCTCAACCAATGTTCGGACATTCGGCGTGCTCCAAAACGTCGTTTCGAGTCAACGTCACAAATCGTCACTCCAACGCGCGCGACGCCTCGCGCATCGCACGACGAACGCGATGGAACGCACGGTGCTCAGTGGTTCTTTCGCGCACACGCGTCGCGGGATGCCACGATGCGCGTCAGGCGACGGAACACGCGTGCGCCAGGCGCGGGTGATGGGCATCAGGGGAACCAAACCGACCGCGCGGTCGGGGCTTGTGATGCGTCGCACGCGCGCGACGTCGGGGTTCGTCGCGTACAGTGACGACGATGGGGCGTATGGGGATCGCGAATACGCATCGCGCACGCGAATGCGATCGAATGGGCGCGAATACGATGGGTATGAGATGCGTGATGATGAGTACGCGCGCGCGGGGGAACGTCGGCGTCGGGGGAACGAGGCGGAGGACGACGACGACACCATCATGCTTCGCGCTATGGGTGGTATTTTTACCGCAGCGTTGAGTGCGTTACGTTGGGGGTTACCGCTCACGGGTGGCTTGGCGTGCTGGGCCGCGGCGGCGGCGAACACGGGTGGAGGTTTATTGAGCGCGTTGAGCGGCGCGTTGCTCGTCGGCACGACATTGGGCGTGTGCGCGTTGATTTTTGCCGCTGCGAGCGCGACGATGAGTGGTGTGACATTGATGTATATGATGGTGCGACGGAGTATTTTTGGTGGTGCGCGGAAGCCGACGATGAGGCGAGGACGCGAGATTGAGGAGGAGCGGGACGAAGAGGAGGAGGATTTCAGACAGGCGCCGCTCCGTCATCGACGGGATAGCCGACTGGCGTACGGCCACGACGACGACGACGACAACGACGGTGGTGCGCGCGTGCACCAAAGCATGTCGTTCGGTGATTGGACGCCCGAGGTACCGGTGGTGGATCCGCGATTACCCGGTCGATGGGGCGGGAGAAACGAACGCGTGGCTGGGGACGCCAACGCGTGGGGCACGCATCGCACGCCGGCGGATTTCAGACGCGAACACAACGACTCCCTGAGGCAGCAGCGCGAGCGCAGCGCGCGAAGGAACGATGGGGAGAACCCATACGGCCCGAGCGAGTGGAAGTCGCGCGCAGCGTACAAGCAAGGCGCGGCGCACGCGGCGAATGAAGACGAAGAACGACCTGCGGATGCGCGAGAGGAAATTATTCGCAAATTTGAGCCCGCCGAGCGTTTGCTTCCGCGCACGCCTCCGAAGCCCAAGCACGCGTATATTCCCACGGAAACTCTCATCGCCATGGGTGGTGCATCGCTCGAGACGCACATCAAGAGCGTGAGCGCGCAAGGCTTAGCCAAGGCGTCGTCGGGCGCCAGTCGTCGGCCGAGCGGCGCGGTGACGTCGAGTTTCAATTTTTCCTCTGGCGGGCCTTCGATGATGCCCCCAAAGCCGCCCGGAGCGAACGGTCGTGGAGCGTCATCAAACAGAAAAGAACGCCCCGACTCGTATAAGATTGAAGACGACGACAACTGGAGCGATGAATTTACCCGTCGCGCGCGCGAACGTTTCGAGCGCAACTTGTCCGACGCCTTTGAAGACTCTCGCGCGAGCATGTACGACATCGATCACCGCCGGGCGAGCGAATTCATCAATCGCAAGAGCGATGATAGACGATCGAATTACGGCGACGACATGTTCGGTCTCGGTCGTACGCGTTAGGTATCGCGCGAATGAGCTCCGTTAACTTCTTCGCCTTGTAATTTTTCACCCACCTCACGACGAGCTCCAGCTCCAACGCCCTCACATCGCGTCGCCCATCGCCTCGCACCGCCACCGCGTCAAGCATGCCGCACCGCGCCGACGGGCGCACGCTCGAGCAAACGCGCGCGCTCGTCGTCGCCCTCGACGTCGTCCGCGCCTCTGCCGGTTCCGCCTACGTTGAGCTCGGGGACACGAAAGTCTCCTGCGCGGTGTACGGCCCGCGACACCCCGCGCGCGCCGCCGACGCGAGCGTGGCGCGAGGACTCGTCGACGTCGACGTGCGCTTCGCCCCGTTCGCGCTCGGCGAGGACATTCTCGCGAGCGGCGATAAGTCTTTGACGTCGTCGGCGCCGACGGCTGCCGAGTCGAGGTGCGCCGACGCGCTCCGTCGCGCGCTCGCGCCGGTGATCCTCACCGAGACGTTCGTGAAGACGCAAGTAGATATATACGTCACCGTGATTGATGCGCGCGGGAGCGAGGACGCGGCGTGCGTGCTCGCGGCGTCGGCGGCGCTCGCGAGAGCGGGCGTGGAGTGCCGGGACGTGACGAGCGCGTGCTCGTGCGCTCGGGTACCGAACGTTGGCGTCGTGCTCGATCCGACGCAGGATGAAGTGGCGCAGAGCGATGGATTGGTTTTTGTAGCGCAGATGTGCAAAGTAGGAGGGTACACGACGACGGAGGTGAGTGGGCGTTGGGACGCGGACGCGACGGCGGCGGCACTGGACGCGGCGAGCGCCGGGTGTCACCGGTTCGACGCCACGATTCGCGATGCATTGCGCGCGGCGAGTGAAGGGCGAGGGGCATCGGCGTGAGGTGAGCTGCTCGAGCTGCTCGGCGTGTGGGATTAGTAGTAGTAGTGGTTTTTGTCGTCGCGGAAAGCGTTGTAGTAGATTTACAAAAAAAATGGTTTCATAGAATGGTTTGTCGCCGCGGGGACGACGGCTTCTGCTGTTGTTTGTACATGTCGTTCGTCGTGTGATCATAAACCCAATTCATCGATGGATTCTGCGAGTGATGTCATCGTTTCGAGCTTCGCGTCGGGCTCGGGTGAACCTTCGGGGGTGAAAAATTCGTCGACGTCTTTCGCGGCGGCGGCGGTGCAATACTTGGCTTGAATTTCTGCCGAAATGACAGCCATTTCAGCGCGAAGCGACGCGATGCCCTGACGTAACTTGACACCCTTATCTGGTAACGTGTTTACCACTGCGGGCATGCTCAGAATGACGTTTTGTTTGTCAATAGTGGCTTGATGCTCCGCGAGTTTGGCGCGAAGTTTGGCTTCGCCGCCGCGCGCCAGGGAATCGTTGTTGGGCGACGATGTCCTCACTGGCGCGCGCGTGGGTGACACGGCGGCGAGTAAATTGACGCCTAAAATACTCCCATCTCCGCCCCAACCACTATTGACGTTCTTCCATGCCGCACCGCTCGGAGCCGCTTTCTTTGGCGTCGACGTTTTGACGCCGGTTGATTTCGCCGGCGCCGACGCCGACGCGGATGACGAATCATCGTTATTAAACAACAAATCGTGATCGCTCACGCCGCACACGCACGATAACGCCTGTACATACGCGAGTTCATCACGTAATTCATCCGTCCACTTACGATCGGCGGCGTGCAAGGCGTTGAGTTCTCGCATCGTCGCGCTCGAGCGCGTCGCTTGAACGTCGACGTCAAAGAGTCGACTGGCGTCGTCGGCGCCAAAATACCCACCGCAATTGCCGCCACCATCCGTCACAGACTTGGACAACGCGCCTTTGAACACTTGCTTGCGATAAATTTTCTCCTCAATCGACCCACAGGTGATGAGACGGTAGCACACCACGTCGCGATGTTGTCCGATGCGAAAGGCTCGGTCGACGGATTGGTTATCCATGGATGGATTCCACGCCGGGTCGTAGATGATGACGCGCGTCGCGGCGGTGAGCGTCAAACCCATGCCTCCGACGCGCGCGGTGAGTAACATGAGTTGCACGTCATCGCGCGTTTGAAACTCTGTGACGCGGCGATGACGCTCGTCGGCGCTGACTTTACCATCGACTCGAAGAAACGAGAGACCCGCACGCTCGACGTTGCGTTGAATGACATCCAAAATCGCTTGCGATTGACTGAAAACCAACGCGCGATGGCCTTGAGTTCTGAAACGCTCGAGCATGTGCATTAAGAATTGCATTTTCGACGAACAAGACGCGTCGGCGTCGGCGAGCGCGCCGGGGTCGAAGGAGCATTCGCGCGCCGCCGCCGCGACGGCTAAAGCCGCTTCGCCCGCGCCACTTTTCCGCGCACCGGCATCGTCATCGTCGTTTTCGTTTTCGTCATCGACAAAATCAGTCACATTGGTGTCGTCAATATCGCCGTCATTTGCACCGTACACCGTCGACGGATGATCGCAAATCTTCTTGAGCACATTCATGCACGTAATCGCGCTCCCCGTCTTGTTCACGACGTCACGAACCGGCTTGGATGCGCAGAATTTCGTATATAACTCGCACTGCGCCGGCTCGAGAGGAATCCATGCGATCAAATCATTTTTTTGCCCGAGTGCGGCGGGAACGTGCGATGTGTCCTTGCGATCGATGAGCTTTGTCGGTTTCTTTGGTTCGCCGACGTCTCCTTTGGAATCCGCCTCGCCAAACAGACTCTTCTTATCTCGACGAAGATAATACGGCGCCGTCAACTGGCGAAGCTCTGCACTGAGCTCTTTCGCCTCTGTACGTTGCTTCTGCGTCGCCCCTGGGGCTTGACCGGCGTGAATCTTGTGCACGAATCGTCGACGGAACTCGCGCTCGCTCCCGAGCAATCCGGGGCACGTCAAGTCGTACAGCGCCCATAACTCCCCAAGATCCGTCCCCATGGGCGTGCCCGTGACGATGAGTCGTAAATTAATCGGTAATTGACGTATCGTGTGCGAGAGCTGCGTGTTCGAGCTCTTCAATTTGTGTCCTTCATCCATGATGACCCAATCCCAGCGAAACGCCCCGGCGAAGGATTTCGGCGCCGCGCCTCGGCCTTCACCCGCGTCGGCGTCGGCGTCGGTGTCGATACCATCCTCACCCGGCGCCCCGAGCGCCGTGGCGTTGCGCGTCGCCATGGTATACGACGCCAACAACACCCCTCGACCACGAACGCACGCATCGAGATGTCTATCGCGCTCAGACTTTTTCATATCCCCTGAATACTTCCACAATGTCTCCCCGAGCGTCAACCCGCACGCGCGCAAAAATTCCTTTTCCCACTGCGGTAAAATCGACGGATCCGCGAGCACGAGCACGCGCGCCGCCGCGCCGGAACGAATCAATCCCGTGGCGAACGCCGCGGCTTGTAACGTCTTCCCCAAGCCCATGTCGTCGGCGAGAATGCCGCCGCGTTTCGCCGAATGTAAATGCCACATCCAACGCACGCCTTGAATTTGATGGTCGTACAACGCGTTCGCGAGCGACGCCTGAAGCTCGAATTTCGGTCCACCGCCCGATGCGGCTTTCAAACGTAAAGGCTTGCCGCCATCCTCGGCGCCGATGTGTTTGGGAATGGGCACGTTTGGTTCGCGAGGCATCGTCGGCGTCGGCGTTTTCGTAAACGTCGTCGACGACCGCGAGGCGACATCGATCGCCGTCGTCCGCGGCATGACTACTGATGTTTTGCTGACACCCACGAGTGGCGACTCACCGACGGATTCGCGCAAGTCTACTACCTCCGTTTCGTCGTCGTCGGTTTCGCTTTCGCTATCCAACGCGTTTTTCCGTCGGCGTCTGACAACCGCGAGCTCCTCCTCTTCCTCTTCCTCTTCCGATTCCGACGATGAATCATCCAACACCGCGCGGCGTTGGCGGTGTTGAATGACAAAATCGCTATGCGCGTTCTCGCTCTCCGAATCGTCGTCGTCGTCGTCATCGTCGTCTGGGCGTGAGCGAACGCGCGCGCGTCTCGGTTAGTCATCCGCGCGACGCGTCATCGTTCGCCGACACCTCTCGATACCCAAACCCCACGCACCTAAACACTGTCGACGCGGACGCGCCACGCGACGTTTAATCACTGGCGTCTCATCGCACGCGCATTCGCGCGGCATATTCGCGCGGTTCGCGCCGAGAATGGGTGAAAACGGCATCGCGCGCGTTTGTTCCCCTGTGGGTTGGAATCCAATCGTCACGCGCGTCGAATGGCGCGCGACGGTGCGCGTGAGGGGGCGTTGACGCGCGTGCGAATGCGATGAGGTGCGTTCGTGCGATGTTCGCGCACGCGTGGGTGCGATGTGACTGGCGCGCGGCGCGGTGTATGGGCTAAAGAGTGTGGGATTATTGTTGTTCATCCACCTCATGTGTGAGCCTTTGGGTGTGCTTTGTTGTATCAGAAGAAAAAGGCGGCGGCGGCGAGAGTTTTGGATTATCTTTTTTGCTTGCATATTTCATTAAAATGTAATTATTTAATTTGAAATGTAGTAATATAAAGCATGAGCCGTAACTAACGTGCTCATCTCACCTTGCGAACGGATCGATTCGTAAACTCCGCCTCCGTCGCAACGCGTCTGATTAAAATTTTTTTCGGCGCCCGCGTTCTTGGCGCCTGCGCGCTCTCATCAGCGCGCGTCTACGCGTTGTCGACGCCTTCAATTTTGTCTTCAACCTCCATATACAATTGACGCAAACGCTCAATGTTTTCTTCGCTCGTCTCCCAGTAACCTCTGCCGTTCGCTTCGAGGAAGTTTGCGACCATCTTTCTGAACGAGTTCGGGTTCGATTCCATCAAGCGCTTTTGCATTTCCGGATCAGCCATGAACGTGGAGTTGGCATCTTCATACACCCAGTTGTCGACTTGACCCGAAGTCGCAGACCAGCCGAGAGTGTTGTTCAAACGCTTTTGGATCTCACGAGTACCTTCGTAGCCAGACGCCATCATACCTTCGTACCACTTCGGGTTGAGAAGCTTGGTACGAGAGTCCAAGCGCATGGTCTCAGAAAGAGAGCGCACTTGAGCGTTCGCCGTGGTGGTATCCGCAATGTAAGAAGACGGCATCTTACCATCCTTACGCACACCTTGAACCAACTTGGTCGGATCAGAGTCAAAGTAGTGAGACACGTCGGTCAACGAAATTTCAGAAGAATCGAGGTTTTGGAACGTGACGTCAACCTTGGACAAGGCGGATTCGAAAAGTTCCTTCTTTGTTTCCATACCAGCACCCGGAGCATCAGAGTTGAACGCGAAAGACTTGCGGTTCAAGTACATGTCTTGGAGTTGGCTTTCATCGTTCCAAGAAGAGTTTTCAACGGCAAGGTTGACGTTGGACGAGTAGGAGCCCGACGCGTTGGAGAAGATGCGCGTCGCGGCTTCACGGATGGACAAACCGAGTTCTTCGGCTTGCTCTCTGGCGTGCTTACGCACATAGTTCATCTCATCCGGTTCGTCTTGCTCGGCGGCGAGCTTGACGGCGCGATCCAACAAGTTCATTTGGTTGACAAACAAGTCGCGGAACACACCAGAGCAGTTGACGACGACGTCAATGCGCGGGCGGCCGAGTTCTTCCAACGGAATGAGCTCGAGCTTGTTCACCCGACCGAGCGCATCCGGGGCCGGCTTGACACCAACCATCAACATGACTTGAGCTAAAGATTCACCATACGTCTTGATGTTGTCCGTACCCCAAAGAACGAGAGCGATGGATTCCGGGTATCTGCCATTGTTTTCAACGCGCTCGCGTTCAATCAAGCGGTCGACAACAACCTTGGCAGAGGCAACAGCCGCACCAGTCGGGATGGCTTGTGGGTCAAGAGCGTGAATGTTCTTACCAGTCGGTAACACCTTCGGGTTACGGATCGGATCACCACCCGGGCCCGGAAGAACGTACTGGCCTTCGAGCGCCTCGACGAGCGCGCCGAGCTCGTTGTCCTTGACAACTTGCTCGAGGCAGAAGCGCAAGTAAGTGAACAAAGTGCGCATCTTTTCGACATCGGCGGATTCGAACTTGGTGCCCTTCAAGGCATCACCCCACGGGAGAGCAACGGCGGCGGAGCCAAAGAGACTGCCGACGGCGCCGAGAGCGCCTGCGGCGACGCGGCCAGACGGATCCGCGGCGCGGTTCACGAAACCACCAACGCACGCGCGGCACGCTTCGGTGATGTCTTGCAAGAGTTGAACATCTTCGAGAACACCAGCATCGTTGGAGCGGTAGATGCTTTCAATGTCGCGGCCGACAGAGGCGGCGAGAATACCCGGAAGCGCCGTGATTTGTTCGTCTTCGCGATCAATGGACGCAATATTGACAAGAGTCGCGACGGCTTCTTCGGCAGACGGCGGGCAACCAACGACGTGGAGACCGCACGGCAACAAGCGGGATTCAATTTCCATGAGCTTTTGGTACACCTTACCAACAATCAAATCGCGAGTGTCTTGGTCCATGTTCGCGGCGTCGGCTTCCGGATCAGTCGGGATTTCCGGAATGTCCTTGTCCAAGTTGCACGTGATCGCGGTAGAGACAATGGTGTTCACGATCGACGGGCCACGGCCAGAATCCTTGAGGGTTTGGTAAGAAGAGATCAACTCCTTCAATTCCTTCAAGCCCTTGTACAATCCAGCGTTCTCGGCCGGCGGCGTCAAGTAAGAAATCGTGTTGGCATACGAACGACGCTTGGCAATGGTCGCCTCAGAAGGGTTGTTCGCCGCGTAGTAGTAAATGTTCGGGATGTTACCAATCAATTGATCCGGGTAGCAGTTGCCAGACATACCGACTTGCTTACCAGGCATGAACTCGAGGGAACCGTGGGTACCGAAGTGGAGCACGGCGTCGGCTTGGAACACGTGCTCAAGGAAAGTGTAGTACGCCGCGAAACCGTGGTGCGGGGACGCAGATTTGGAGAACAACAAGCGCATCGGATCACCTTCATAACCAAACGTCGGTTGAACACCGATGAAAACGTTACCGAACTGCTTACCGTACACAAGCAAGTTTTGGCCGTCGGTGTTCAAGTTGCCCGGCGGCGGGCCCCAGTTTTCGTGCAAATCCTCAGAGTACTTGCAGAGTTGCTGGTATTCCTTGACCGGCATGCGGTAGGCAACATTCATGTCCGGGGACGCGTATTGCGCTTCCTTGTCGTTCAACACAGAGTTGATGAGTTCTTCTTCATTCGCGGGAAGAACGCCGACGTTGTAGCCTTCGCGGCGCAAGCCTTGGAGCACGCGGTAAATGGAACCAAAGACGTTCAAGTAGGCAGCGGTACCGACGTTACCCTTGTCCGGAGGGAAAGAGAAAACAGTAATCGCAAGCTTCTTGCTCGCCGCAGTCTTCTTGCGAAGCGCCGACCACTTGATGGCACGGTCAGCGATTTGCGAAGCGCGATCTTGGAGCGAGTGCGATTTGCCAGACTTGGAATCACGACCAGAGAAGATCATCGGCTCAAGACCACCATCAAGCTCCGGGAGGGCAACTTGGAGGGCGACTTGCACCGGGTGCAAACCAAGGGTAGAGTCCTTCCATTCTTCCGTGGTTTGGAAAGAAAGCGGGACGGTCACCATGTATGGCACGTTGAGCTTCTTCAAAGACTCGATAGCCTTCGGGTGATCTTGGCGCGCCGGACCGCCGACGAGGGCGAAACCAGTCAACGACAAGACGGTGTCGACGTACGCACCCTTGGTGATCGGATCGAAGAAGAATCGTTCGATCGGGCCAGAGAAGTCGAGACCACCGGCGAAGATCGGAACAACCTTCGCACCCTTGGCTTCGAGTTCGGACACCATACCAGAGTAGTGGCCTTCGTCGCCGGTGACCAAGTGAGAACGCTGGAGAATGAGACCGATAACCGGGGCATCCGCCTTGAACTTGATGTCCTTACGGGTGTCATACCAGTTAAGGTACTCCTTCAAATCCTCGTACATGGCCGGGGCGGTCGGGTGCCAGATGCCGATATCCGGGAACACCTCGGGTTCGGCAACGGTGATATCCATCCCCTTGAGCGCCGGGACGTACGCCTTGGAAATCATCAACAAGAAGTTCTCCAAGTTGTCCGAGGAACCGCCGAGCCAGTACTGCAAAGAGTTCATGAAGTTACGGGCATCAGCCGCCTTGTCCGAAGGCAAGTACTTCAACACCTTGGGCAACGTGCGCACGAGCTTCAACATGCCCTCTTCGAAACCGCCAGACTCCTTCTTCTTGCGCATAAAGGACGCAATGGCAGACTTGGATTGACCGAGCTGAGCCATGGAGAACGTACCGAGCTTGTTCAATCGCATGACTTGCGGCATGGACGGGAAGATCAAGCACGCATCCAAGTTATCGCGGCATGGGGTGACAATATCCACAATCTTCTCGGCGAGCTCTTCGATGAAGATCAACGATCCGATAAAGATGTTGGCGGACTCGACATCCTTCTTGAGCGCAGCCAAGTTGTCGGCGTTACGCAACTCTTCGAGCAAGTAACCAACAACCTCAACGCACACCTTGTCGTTCGTCTCGTTAATTTGCGTAACCGCGGCAGAGAGCGCGGATTGGTACTGCGACTCCAACACGACGTACACAACCTTCACCACGACGCGACCCTTAGCCTCCGGAACGATGCGTCGCACCTCCGGGTTCACGCTCGTGAACATACCCTTCGACCCACTCGTCATGCTCTCAATCATATCCTCCTCACTCTTCTCACCCTTCTTACGAAGCGGACCGCGCGGACCAGTCGCGACGGCGCGCGTCGTCCCGCAGACGCGCCCGCGCGCGCTCGCGCGCCCACCCTTCAACGCCTACGTACGCCAACCACGAACGAGCGTCCTCACACGTCAGTCAAAACTCAAGATCACACACCTATCCACACATCCCGCGCGCGTATCTGTCGCCAAACCCCGCATCGCGACGTCGCGCGATCGCCATTCGCGCGATCGCGCGCGCGACCCCTCTTATCCGCGCGATCGCGCCTCGCGTGACCACCACCGCCTCCGTCTCCGCGCTTTGCGCGCAAAGCGCATGACCGAACGGCGACATCGCGAGATCACCATTCGCGCACTCGCGCTCGACATCGTTGCGCACTGCGTGCGAGCGAACACGCACCTGAACATGTTGCGTCAATCGCGCCCCGAGCGGCGTCGACGAGCCCGCGAACGCCATCGCGCGCGAACGGTGATTGGAAGATGCGTGCGTGCGGGTCCTGGCTCCCGTGCCGCGAACGACGAACCGCGACGACCGACGAGTCGAAAACGATCGAGCCGCGCCGATGGACCTGGACCGACCGACGTGTGTGCGTGCGTGCGTGCGTGCGACGCCGAACGCGCGTGTGTGACGTACGCATCGACGCTGGCATCGACCGACGATCGACGGACGACGACGACGACGTCACACGTGAGTGATCATTTCACCAATCACGACTCGAGTGGGGGGACCCACTCGGTGTGCCCAAGGACCAATCGTGACCGTGACCGTGACGACGATCGACGACGATCGACGACGACGATCGACGACGCGTGCGCGTGCGATCGGGGTGAAATCACGTACTCTGTAACTCAACCCTCTAGTATACACATGTATAGAGGGGTAATCGTCATCACATGCGTATGTATGTATGACGCACACGGCGCGCGCGTCGCGTAGTCCACGACGTCGCGCGCCCATCATCGAAAAAACGACGACGATGCGCGATCATCGATGCGCGCGATCGACATCGAACTCGAGATCGAGATCGAGATCGAGATCGAGATCGCGACATATCGTCCGTCGACGGAGGACGTGTCGTA